>Ga0209443_1001065_pt1 | contig 17752 bp, 18 predicted proteins | sample LauGreBMM110DCMD_2_FD_187571 | JGI IMG/M metagenome (GOLD analysis project Ga0209443, IMG submission 187571) | Freshwater lake microbial communities from Lake Michigan, USA - Su13.BD.MM110.DCMD (SPAdes) (version 2) | ecosystem: Environmental > Aquatic > Freshwater > Lake | place: Lake Michigan... | reverse complement strand
ATTAATTATTTTATTTAATTAATTTATTATAAAATGCTGACAAATAATTATTTAAACAATAACTATCGATTTATTCTATAGTGATTTTATGCCTTAATAAACGATTTTCTAATACCAATTATCACAAAAATAAATAACGTGTAAACGATAAAAAACGGAACGATAAATTCAATCAAATTCATTGGCAACATAATTGCAATTATTAGCAATTGAAATCCCAATCCGTAAATTGATAGTAACGTCATAAACCAATTTGGAAACGTTTTTACCTTGTACGCATCTTGGTCTAAAAAGTGAATTACCTTGTCAAATGTTCCGTAAACCACAGTGTAAATCCTAAATAAAATATCAACCGATTTTTGTGTTTCTCCAGGCAAAGCTCGTGGCGATTTGTATTCAAAAATTTTACTTGTTGTATCTCCACCCACTGATTTATTTCTCAAAATTACATAGTAATAATTGTATAAAGTACCTTGCAATTGTACCCCAAAAAAAGCCAAAATGGTAAACCAAATCGTTGTTTTTGAAACGTAGCAAATGGTCATCAAAATCATGAAATTTAAGACAATATCAAAAACACTATCGAGGTATCTTCCTACATAAGAAGGCGTGTTTTTCAATCGAGCTAATTCACCATCAGCCGCATCAATCGCTGATTTTAAAATAAGGAAAAAACCTGCCCAAAAATAATGGTTTTCTAAGACACAAACTATAGAAATTAGCCCCGAAAGACCAAATAATAGCGTTACGTGAATAGGAGTGAAGCGAGTGTTTTTAAGCTGGTTGGCAATTATTTTTCCTATAGGCCTTCCATAATCTGATAAATCTAAGAATTTATCTTTTTTTAATAGTTTTGACATTTATAGTAATATAAACAACGAAATGCGACAATATAGTCTGGGTATTATTTAGTAATTTTTTTACTGTTTTCTAATAATAAATAGAGTTGCAAACCAAAAATAATCGTAGCAATTACAACATGTACCGTTTGGGATCCAAATGGAAAATTGAAATAGAACATCGTAATTCCCGATAGAATTTCAATACAAAGTAAAGCAATTACCCAATTAATTTTATTAAAACCTAACTTTAGTTCTCTGTTTCTCCAAAACAAAAATAAGTTGGTAAATAGAACTACTATCGAAAAACTTCGGTGCATATAGAAACTTCCTTTAGGATTTTGCAACCAAACTTCCTTTGGTAAACCTACCTCAACAATGGCATCAACCGATTCTCGAACTTGCGTTCCAAAGATGATTTGAGCAATGGTTAATCCTAAAGCTGCTAATAAAACCCATTTGAATTCAGAGTTGAAAGTTTTTGCCTTTTCCTTTTCTTGAACGGAATAAATCACAAACAACTGAACCGCAACAATAAGCAAAGCTGCAAGCATATGAGTGGTTATTTTATAAGGATTTAATACAGAATCTACTACTGTTTTTCCTAACCATGCTTGGAATCCCATCAAAAAACAAATAAGAAAACTTAAAAATATCAATTTCTTATTACTTTTCCAATAACCAAAGGAGAAAAATAACGCAATAACACATGCTAATCCTGCTAAAGCTCCAATTAAACGGTTAATATATTCTACCCAAGTGTGTAATGGATTGAATATAACATATCCATGTTTGGTATATTTTTCCCAATGCGAACTTTCAAAATTATTTGCAGCTACAAAATTATCTTTGGCAACTAATAGTTTTTCATCATTAATAATAACTTGTCCCTTTGAATATTCTTTTCCGGGAGTGTATAATAATTCTTTCACTTCTGTTGGAGGAATGTAGTATCCAAAGCATTTTGGCCAATCAGGGCAGCCCATTCCAGAGCCGGTCATTCTAACTAATGCGCCTGCAACTATAACTAAATAAACTAAAATTAAAGCTATTTTTGCCCAAGAAATAAAATATTTTCTCATTGTTTATCTAGTTTTTTTAAACCCAATTTAGCTGCTTTTTTTAACATAAATTCATAGGCTGCATCATAATCGTTGGCGATTTCCCCTTCCAAAATGGCTTCTTTTATAGCTTCTTTAAGAACTCCAATTTCACGGGAAGGCTTTAAATTGAATAAGGTCATGATTTCTTCACCTGTAACTGGCGGTTGAAAATTCCTAACGTGATCACGTTCTTCAACTTCCACAATTTTCTTGCGAACAATTTCGAAATTATTATGGTATTTCTTGAATTTATTAGGGTTTTTGGTTGTAATATCGGCTTCGCAAAGTGTCATTAGATTTTCTACATCTTCTCCTGCATCAAAAACCAAACGACGCACCGCCGAATCAGTTACAATATCTTCTGATAATACTATGGGACGCGAACTCATCATAACCATTTTTTGAACAAATTTCATTTTGTGATTCAATGGCATGTGCAAGCGCTCAAAGATTTTCTTTGCCATTTTTCCACCCAAAAATTCGTGTCCGTGAAATGTCCAACCTTGTTTTTTATTGAAACGTTTTGTGGGTGCTTTTCCAATATCGTGCAATAATGCCGACCATCGCAACCATACATCGTCTGTATTTGGGCAAATGTTATCAACGACTTCTAAAGTGTGATAAAAATTATTTTTATGGGTATGTCCATCAATTTCTTCCACTTGATTTAAAGCAGTTAATTCGGGAAGAATGATGTCCAAAAGCCCTGTTTTATATAACAATAAAAAGCCAATTGATGGTTTGTCGGTTGAAAGTATTTTATTCAACTCATCTACAATGCGTTCCCCAGAAATAATATTGATTCTCTCTTTATTTTGAGTTATAGATTGCAAGGATTTTTCCTCAATTTGAAATCCCAATTGGTTGGCAAACCGAATGGCGCGAAGCATTCGCAAAGGATCATCAGAAAAAGTAATATCAGGATCAAGAGGCGTTTTTATGATTTTATTTTTCATATCCTCCAAACCATCGAATGGATCGGATAATTCACCAAAATTTACTTGATTCAATGACAAAGCGAGCGCATTTATAGTAAAATCCCGACGGTTTTGATCGTCTTCTAAGGTTCCGTTTTCTACAACGGGATTTCTACTTTCAAAGTGATAGGACTCTTTTCGAGCGCCTACAAATTCAATTTCGGTATCTTCAAAACGCAACATTGCAGTTCCGTATGTCTTAAAAACTTGAACTTTTGGTTTGTTAGGAAGCAATTCGGATACTTTTAAGGCAAGTTCAATTCCGCTACCAACAGTTACAATATCTATGTCTTTTTTGAAATCTCTATCTAAAATTAAATCCCGCACAAACCCACCAATCACATAACTTTCTATGTTTAGTTCATGGGAAGCTTTTGAAATCACCTCGAAGATTTTGTTATTTAATACTGTTTTGTAATTCATTATTTTTGTTTAAAGTTTAAAGTTTAAAGTTGATTAACTGAAAACTGAAAACTGCAATCTATTTCCGGATTACTTTCACCTGAGAATCACTAGTTAATTTTATAATTGTCGATGGCTTTCCTCCAATTTTATCGCGCTGCAAATTTACAACATAGTCCACACCTTTTATAATTTCTGTACTAATATCTTTGAAGGCAATAGGGGTGGGTTGCCCCGAAATATTTGCAGAAGTGGAAACTAATGGTTTTCTCATTTTTTCCATTAATTTGAAGCAAAAAGGCTCTTTTACAATTCTAATTCCTAACGATTTGTCTTGAGAAATTAAACTTGCCGCTACATTTCTAGGATTGTCTAAAATTATTGTGGTTGGTTTCTCTGATAAATCTATTATTTGCCAAGCTACTTCTGGAATGTCTTTAAAAACATTGTACATCATTTTTTCGCCATTCATCAGCACAATCATACTTTGCGTTTCGGCTCTTTGCTTGAGTTTATAGATTTTGGCAACGGCATCAGGATTTGTCGCATCGCAACCAATTCCCCAAACGGTATCTGTTGGATAAAGGATAATTCCGCCTTCTTTTATGATTTCGTATGCGTTGTGAATTTCTTGGTTTAATTTTTCCATATTTTAATTATGAAGCACAAAGGTATTTATTTGGACTTATTATACCATAAAAGGGTAATAGTATTTAAAGTTTTATTAATTTAAAAATTAAAAATGGTATTCTAAAGTAAATTGCAATTGTGCATTTAGTTTAGAGTTTTTTTCTCACCACTGATATTTTCGCATTAGAGCATTAATTAGTTTAGCTTGAACACCTAATTTTCCATAACGTCTTTAAGCAAAAGTGTTTAAGTTCAAATAATCCATTTATGGTTATAATCTGTAGCCGTAAAAGCATAAATCCATATTATTAGCATAGCGCTCCAATTTAATTCCCCAATCTCGATCTTTATTCCAAACAATAAAATCTAAGGTTTGCGTGAATGTATTCATAACAAGACGATTTACTTTTTGATAGAAAATCATAACTATATGAAACCAATAATTGCACACAACGGATTAGTTTATTCTTATTTTGATGACCAGTGTGTTTTCTCTACTAAATTATTTTTGTAATACAACTCTTCTTCATCGGATTTATTGGAGTTAATATACCAAGGTTTATGGTAACAAGCGTAAGGTTTTTCTAGTCGAATCATAAATTCAGAACCATCTCTTTTTCCTCTCCTGGAAAAAGGGCGGTATAATGCAAACGTTGTATCAATGGAGGCTCTATAAACACCTTTTTCTATTTCATTTTTATAAAATTGGGATTCCCATTGAATTACACTTTTCTTTTCTTTGTAATGATCTGGTAAATCATCAATTATAAGCGAAAAACCTATTTTAAAACAATTTCTGTATTTTTTTAAAAGTGATTCAAAGTAATCCATAAAGTCATTAGGGCACGCTTCATATATGAATAAGTCCGAATCAGTATAACAGAACTTACTAAACATATATTTGTAAAAAACTCCACTTTTCCAAAGTGATTTTGAGCCGTAATTTTTTTTAAAAAGATAAAGTTTTACTTTTCCTTCTTTTTGTAGTGTTTTATAGTAGTTAATAAGTGTTGGATAGGATGAGTTATTATCTAAAATAATAATTTTTTTGTAACCTCTTTTTTGAAGATCTTCAACTAATTTTTTTAGTGTTGTAAATCTATTATAATTATTAATGATAATTGGTATATCAAAAGGATCTTTGATTTTTTTTTCAAAAAAAAAAGTGAGTATTTTTTGAAAATAATGCTTTTTAAATTTATTAATCATATTGTTGCATTTATTCGAGTGATAATTATTTATGATAGAATATTTTTTAAAGAATTCTGAAATTAATTTCTAAGACTTAAAGTACAAAACTAACTAAATATTATATATTTGCATGATAATAATTTTTAATTATGAAAATATTACACGTTTGTGGTAAGAAAGATTGGGGAGGTGGTGAAAATCAAATAGTATTATTAATTGACAAATTCAATATTTATGACAGTTCAATAGAACAATTTTTACTATGTCCTTTTGAAAGTAAGCTTTACAATAAGATAATTTTAAGTGAACTATCAATTAATATATTTACATCAAAAAAGCAACTTAATTTAGATCCTAGATTTTTATTTAAAATTTATAAAATTGTAAAAAAAAATGGAATAGACATCATTCATGTTCATGACCCAGATGCACATAGTTTAGTCATTTTAGCCATTGATTTATTTAGAATAAAAGTAAAAGTTATACTTCACAAAAAAACTATTTTTCCAATTAAAAATAAAAAATATAGCATATATAAATACAATCATACTTCAATCAAGCAAATTATATGTGTTTCAGAGGCAAGCAAAAACATTATAATTTCGAGTATTAAAACAATTCCAATAAAAGTAGTTTATGATGCAATTCAAATTAAGTCTGATTTCAAAAAAGATAAGGTTTTGAATTCTTTTATTGTTTTAAATATTGCAAATCATACAAGGCACAAAAATCTATTTACTTTATTAGATGTTGCAAATATTTGTATTAATGAGAAGAAATTACCTTTTAAATTCATACAATTAGGTCATGGAAAATTAATGCCATCCTTAATTGAAAAAAGAGATGCTTTAAATTTGACTAATGATTTTGAATTCAAAGGTTTTATTGAAAATGTGGAGGAATACTTTTGCCAAAGTGATGTCTTTATTTTTACTTCTATAAGAGAAGGATTAGGTGTTTCACTGCTTGAAGCTATGCAATATAACTTACCAATAGTTTCTTCAAATGCTGGAGGAATTCCTGAGGTAATTGAAAATAATAATGATGGATTGCTCTGTGATTGTGATGATATTTATTGTTATGTAGAGAATTTAACAAAAATCTACAAATCAAAAGAGTTAACCTCTTTTTTAACAAAAAATGCATTGTCGAAAATTGAAACAAAATTTTCAACTTCAAATATGGTTAAAAAAATAAAAGAAATTTATTTAAGTATTTAAGTTATGAATCTTTCAATCATATTAATCAATTATAATTCAACTTCATTTACTATTGATTGCATAAAGTCTATTAAAACAGTTGTATCAAATCAATTGAGTTATGAGATATTAGTTATTGATAATAATTCAAATAATGATGAAGTTGCTAATTTAAAAAATGAATTTTTAAATGCTGATTTTAAAGATATTACATTGATTGAGTCAAACCGTAATACTGGTTTTTCAGGGGGGAATATGATTGGTGCTCGCATAGCTAAAGGTAATTACTTAGCATTTGTTAACAATGATACTATTTTTCATGAGGATTCATTTTCAATTTTGTTCAAATTTATGCAACAAAATAAAAACATTGGAGTTTCAACCTGTTCATCCAAAAATAAGGATGGAATAAATTATGCCTGTTTTGATCATTTTATTGGAATACGAAAAGAAATATTTGGAAGATGGTTATTAGAAAATTTGTTTGATAAGCCAAAAAGGAAGCTACAATATATTGAGCCTATTGCAGTTGATGCTGTTCAAGGGTGTTTAATGTTTTTTAATAAATCAGTTTTTATACAATGTGGTGGTTTTGATGAAAAGTTGTTTTTGTTTTATGAAGAAATAGATATTTGTAAAAGAGTTAAGGATTTAGGATATCAAGTTGTATACAATCCAAATACTTATTTTGTTCATTTTCAAGGCGCAAGTACAAAAAAATCTATTAACAAAAAAAAAGAAATTATGATTTCTTTTTTTTACGTTTTAAAAAAGAACTTTGGTGTAACTAAATTTTATATTGTGTCAGTTTATTTTTTATTTAAATACATTTTTAAAACAATATTTAATTTTAAAAATGTAGTTTTTTTAAAGATAATTTTATCTCAAAATAAATTTAGATTCTCAATGCGAAATAGATAATTGACATATGAATATTGATGAAATAAGATATATAATTAATTCTAATTCAAAGGATATTTTACAAGATGGACGTAACGTAATTGTAAAGCATCGTTTAAATACTGATGAAGTAATAGTTATAAAATCGTTTAAATTCCCTAATATGATTAATAAAATTATTTACAAATATTTCAGAAAATCCAAAGCTCGTCGCTCTTTTGAATATGCAACAATTTTATTGGAAAAAGGAATTGGAACACCACAACCCATTGTTTTTTTTGAAAATTATGATGCTGTTGGACTCAAGGATAGTTATTATGTGAGCGAACATCTTGACTGTGATTTGACTTTCAGGGAATTGGTTGAAATACCTGATTTCCCAGAAAATGAAATAATTTTACGGCAATTTACCCGTTTTTCTTATGATTTACACCAAAAAGGAATTGAGTTTTTAGACCATTCGCCTGGAAATACACTTATAAAAAAAGGCAAAAACGGAAAATATGATTTCTTTTTGGTCGATTTAAACCGTATGGAATTTCACGAATCGATGTCATTCGAAAAAAGAATGAAAAACCTTTGTCGTTTGACTCCTAAAAAAGAAATGGTAGCCATAATGAGTAATGAATATGCTAAAATTTCAGGTGAATCAGAACAACTTATCTTTGAAACGCTATGGAAAATGACCGCTGATTTTCAATTTAAATTTTTTAGAAAAAAAAGATTAAAAAAGAAATTGAAATTTTGGAAGAAATAGTTGTGAAAAAATAGTATTTTCACTTTTCAAAAGTACAAATGAAAGTTTCGGTAATCATAACGACATACAATGCAGCCGAATGGTTGAGAAAAGTTCTCATTGGCTATAGTGTCCAAACCGAGTGTGATTTTGAAATTGTTATTGCCGATGACGGTTCCACTTCAGAAACGAAAGAATTACTTGCCTTATTTTCTTCCAAATTTATATATCCAATTGTTCACGTTTGGCAAGAAGACAATGGTTTTCAAAAGTCGAAAATCCTTAATAAAGCCATTCTAAAATCAAATTCAGAGTACTTACTTTTTACGGATGGTGATTGTATTCCCAGAAATGATTTTGTTGAAATGCATTTGAAATACCAAGAAAAAGGGTTTTTTCTATCTGGTGGATATTTCAAATTGCCCCTTTCTATTTCAAAATTAATATCTGAAATTGATATAATTAATTCAAATTGTTTTCGATTGTCTTGGCTAAAAAAAAATGGTTTCAAAGCGAATTTCAAAAGTAGTAAATTGACTCAAAGTGACTTGTTGTCTCAATTCATGAATTGGATTACCCCTACAAAAAAGTCTTGGAATGGTCATAATTCATCTGGTTGGAAAAGTGACATTATTGCTGTTAATGGCTACAATCAAGACATGCAATATGGTGGTTTGGATAGAGAATTAGGAGAAAGATTATTCAATTTTGGACTGCTTTCTAAACAAATAAGATATAGCGCTATTTGTTTGCATTTAGATCATACGAGAGGGTATTTTAGTCAAGAAGGATGGGATAAGAACATATCTATTAGGGCTTTTAACAAAAAGAACAACATAACTGTTACTAAAAACGGAATTAATTTAAATGATTAAATAAGAAATCATTTAGTTTTTTGTTAATTAATTCTGATAAAAAACTTTCGTACAAATTCAAAGCATTTTTCTTTAAGTATTTATAGCTTTTATTTTCAATTAATTCAGGTTTGTAGTCATTTAAATGAACTGAAACATGATTTTTCCCATCCTCAATAGTTGCCCAAATTTTCTTTTCAATCCAAGGTGAAAAAATAATAAATGAAGGTTTTTCTATAGCTTTTGCAATATTAATTGCACCGCCATCATTTCCAATAATTAAATCACAATTATTCATTATACCTATAAAACTCCTTAAATCAGAACCTAATAAATCAAAATAAATTTTTTCCTGAGTTGTAGTTTTGCAATTATTATAAATTTGTCTCGCATCTTCAACTTGTTTTGGAAAATAATTAAAAAGAAGGTTAACATCGTAATTATCTGCAATTTGATCAATTATTTTTGACATATAATTTAACGGATATGTTTTTATTTTTTCACTTCCTATTAAACTAATCATAACTGTTTTTCTATCTTTTTTAACAGCATGTTTTTCAAATAAAATCCATGCTTTCTGAATTTCATCATTCGATAAGTACAGTTTAGGTAAAGGATTAATTTCAATAGATAGCGATAATGGTTCTAACAGTGAAAGGCGTCTTTCGATTGCTAATCCTAAATTCGTTTTTGGGAATTCAGCAAAAGGTACATTGTGTGTATATAAAAAATTACGACTTATTTTTTTATATGAAATACTTATTTTGGAATTAATTATAGGCACCATTAGCCAACTTTCCATTTTTGAATAGGCGTCAATTAATAGATCATATTTTTCATTACGAAGTTGTAACGCTAATTTAAAAAATGCTATTTTACTTTTTTTATGTTCCTCCTTAAATAAAATAATATTATCAATATTAGGATTTCCTAATAAAACTTGAATCGTTGATTCATAAACCAAGTAGTCTATTGTAGCTTTGGGGTATGCTTTTCGTAAGTTGTTGCAAATGATACTACTTATGAGTACATCTCCAATCATCTTTTGTTGAATTATTAGAATTTTCATAAAACAGATTTTATTGGTTTTATAATCAACAGATCATTAAAAATTTGAATATTTGTTTTAAGAAATTGCTCCATTTTTAATTCCTTAACCTTCATATTTTTAGTGTTATTTCAATTAAATCGCCACGTCATACTCTCTTAATGCATCATTCAAACTAGTTTTCAAATCGGTGGATGGTTTTCGAGTTCCAATAATTAAAGCGCAAGGAACTTGAAAATCTCCAGCAGCAAATTTTTTGGTATAACTTCCAGGAATTACCACCGAACGTGGTGGAACAAAACCTTTCATTTCTATAGGATTTTCACCAGTAACATCTATGATTTTTGTAGAAGCAGTCAAGCAAACATTGGCACCCAAAACAGCTTCTTTACCCACGTGAACACCTTCAACAACAATACATCTAGATCCGATAAACGCACCATCTTCAATAATAACGGGAGCAGCTTGTAAAGGTTCCAATACACCGCCAATTCCCACGCCACCACTTAAATGTACGTTTTTACCAATTTGGGCACAACTTCCTACGGTAGCCCATGTGTCAACCATTGTTCCTTCGTCAACATAAGCACCAATGTTTACATAACTAGGCATCAAAATTACACCTTTAGAAATATAGGCACCGTGTCTTGCAACTGCATTGGGCACCACTCGAATTCCTTTTTCTGCATATCCTCTTTTCAATGGGATTTTATCGTGATATTCAAAAATTCCAACCTCAAAAGTTTCCATTTTTTGGATAGGAAAGTACATAACTACAGCTTTCTTAACCCATTCATTCACTTGCCACGTATCACCTTTTGGTTCGGCAACACGCAAAATGCCTCCATCGAGCAAATCGACAACTTCTCTAATAGCATCGGTTGTGGTTTTTTCTTGAAGTAAAGCGCGGTTTTCCCATGCTTGTTCTATAGTAGTTTGTAAAGTATTCATTTTCTGATATTTTTTAGGCAAAGATAACTTTTTTGTTTATTTACTATAAAGTAAAATTTGGAATTTTATAGATTTAAAAGAATCAAAACAAAAGCGACTAATAAAGTTAAATTTCTTTGTTTATATTTGTATAAATATTTATAAAATGCCAAGAATTCTCGCTATTGATTATGGACAAAAACGAACTGGAATAGCTGTTACAGACGAATTGCAAATAATTGCATCCGGATTGACGACGATTCCTTCTGCCACCACAATAAATTTCTTAAAAGATTATTTTAGTAAAGAAAAAGTGTCTAAAGTGCTCATTGGTGAACCCAAACAAATGAACGGTGAACCATCGCAAAGCACCGAAATAATTGAAGCTTTTGTAAGGAAATTCAAAAGTTTTTTTCCAGAAATACCAGTTGTTAGAGTCGATGAGCGTTTTACATCAAAAATGGCATTTCAAACAATGATTGATAGCGGATTGAATAAGAAACAACGTCAAAATAAAGACTTACTTGATGAAATTTCTGCTACAATAATGCTTCAGGATTTTTTGAGATAATCTATATCAAAATTACGACTGCATCAATGATTTTGAGGTTTTTACAATATTCGCTGATAAATTAGTCAACCAAATTAATTGTTCTTTTACCATCTGTGTTTCTTGTAATTTTATCTTAAGGTCTTCTTCATCTACTTCGGTTTCTTCACTTTTTTCATTTACACGAATTTTTTTTATTTCTATTAAATTATCATTTGATAAGTTTTCTATATCTTTTGAATCAACATTTCCTTTTAAAATAGCAATTGCCTGATCTAAATTTGATATTATTTTATTAAAAACGCTATTAAAAGATTCGGATGCATCAGTAGTTTTGTGCGTTTGAGTATAAGTACCAAGTGAAGCTGCAGAAGAAAGCATAGCGTTATTAATAACCGTAATTTTATAAACCTGCTGTAAATTATTTTGTTTTGATTTTGGTTCTTGAAGCATTCTTTGAAAAGACGCCATAAGGTTCCCAATTTCTATAAACGCCCTATTTCTGGCTAATCTATAATTGCTATTGATAGCTTGTTTATTATTATAAAATATCGAAATCTGTAATAAATAATCTCTTATAGCTTTAATTGAGTTTTCTATATTTTCATTGGTATTTAAAAATTCCCAAAATGGCCAAAAAAAGTAATTTGCCAAAATAGCAAGTGTTGCACCAACAAAAGTATCAAGAATTCTGTATAAAACAATATCACCATCGGTTGGATTCAATATAGCAAAAATAAAAATAACATGTAGCGTAATGAATAAAGTGCCAATTTTATAATTTGATGGATTAAATGATAATCCTAAAATCAAGAAAAAGATGGTTAAAGCGCCTAAAATTAATTGATTTGGTCCTGTTGATAAAACTAAAAAACCAATTATTCCGCCAATAACCGTTCCTAAAAATCGATTAAATGTTCGTTTTTTAGTTAGTCCATAACCAGGTTTCATTATCACTACAATTGTTAGTAATATCCAATAAACATTTTGAAAAGGTAGAAATTTTCCTATTATGAAACCTATTAATAATGTAGCCGTTATTCTTAATGAGTGTCTAAAAGCTAAAGATGAAAAACTCAAATTTTCGACAAGTGTGCTTAAAGGATAATAGTCTTTTGTAATTAATTTTTGAAATTCAATTTCTCTTCCATTAAGATCTTTTAATTTTGTATTTGAGGTGAAAATTTTCTCGAGGTTTTTAATTTTTCCAACTTGTTTTTCTGCATAATGCAACATGTTTGTAAGCATAAGAACTCCCTCTGACGCATTTTTACCTAAATTCTTTTCATATTCATTTATAGCTATTTCAAATTTATATAAAGCATCATTTAAATCATTTTTTGATGGATTTTTTTTTCTATTTCTAATTTTTTTTGACAAAGTTTTCAAATTTTTAGCAAGATTGTAAGCTAAATTTTGATAAGTTTTTAAAACTTTTGGTTGATCGTCAAATTTTTCATGCAATTTATTATGGTCAAATGAAGTTGAAACGGCTAATTCCATTATTTCTACCAAAGAAATAAAAGCAAGAAGCAATTTTCTATTTTGATTAGACGAACCATAATCTGTTCGGTTTCTAATCAGAATTTCTCTAATATTTTCATGAACTTCATTAAGTTCAACTTGAAGAATCAATTGCTTATTTGTAATTTCTTTTCTGTCTGAATTTAATTCCCATAAATCTCCTCGTAATTTTAAATATTTAGATGTTAAATGAATACATTTTTCGATTTGTAATTCAGTATAACGATGTGGATTTATGTAGTAAAAAAGTATTGATATTAAGAGGTAAAACAAGCCTCCTGATAATAATAGTAGAGAATGTATAATCATTTCCCAACCAGAATGTATATGAGAAAATGAGATAGATATAATTAATAATGATGAAAATGCTACCATCGTGGCTCTTTGACCATAAACTGCGAGCATAGAAAGCGAAAAAACTAGAATACAAAAAGTTGGAAAAAAAAGTGTTGGATAAGGGTAAGACAAATTAATTAATAAGTTCGCAATTGAAAAAAATAAGACTGTTACAATAATCCCTTTTATCTTATGGTTTAGATTACTAGGAATATCACTTGGTAAAGTAAATAATGCTCCGAGGGCTATAGTTAAACCCATTTCTAAATATCCTAATGTAGAAAATATCAAAACAGGAATTATTGCAGAAATTGCTGCTTTTAAAGCATTAGTGAAATTAGTTCCAACTAGAAATTCTTTTATTAATTTCAGCATATTATTATGGTTAGTAGCAAAGATAAGAATTGTTAAATGGAATAAAAGTACAAATGGTTGAGATTTGAATTAAATTTATTTCTTTTATAACAGATTTCAATTTCTATTTTTGCTATTTTTGCGAACTATACTATTTAGAAAAAAATTTATCATTTATTTCGAAGATATAAAAAATATAAATAAAATGATTTTACCAATTGTAGGATATGGCGATCCCGTTCTGAGAAAAGTGGGAGTGGAACTGACTTCTGAATTTCCAAATTTGAAAGAAACCGTTGCCAATATGTACCAAACAATGTACAATGCCAGTGGGGTTGGACTTGCTGCGCCTCAGGTTGGAATGAGCATTCGTTTGTTTGTGATTGACACTTCAGCTTTTGGCGAAGATGACGAATTAGCAACGGAAGAGCAAATTCTTTTAAAAAATTTTAAACGTACTTTCATCAATGCAAAAATGATTAAAGAAGAAGGAGAAATTTGGAGTTTTAATGAAGGTTGTCTTAGTATTCCTGAAGTTCGTGAAGATGTTTTTAGAAATGAAAAAATTACAATTGAATATTGTGATGAAGATTTTGTAATGAAAACAGAAGTTTTTGACGGTTTGATAGCTCGAGTTATCCAACACGAATACGATCATATTGAAGGAATTTTATTCACGGATTTAATTTCCTCTTTGAAAAAACAATTAATCAAGAAAAAGCTTCAAAATATAATGGACGGTAAAGCGCGTCCAGACTATAAAATGAAGTTTTGCAATAAAAAAGGTAGATAATTACTTTAAGAATTTATACATATCAAATAAAAGAATAATCAAATTAATATAAAATGACATTAGATAAAATACTAGCAATTGCAGGAAAACCAGGTTTATTTGCTTTAAAAGTTCAAACTCGTACAGGTTTTGTAGCAGAATCATTATTAGATGGTAAAAAAGTAACTGTTGGTTTAAAAAGTAATGTAAGTTTACTTTCTGAAATTTCTGTTTATACCAATACTGAAGAAAAACCATTGACGGAAATAATGAGAGCGATTGCTACCAAAGAAGATAATGGACCTGCAATGTCACACAAGGAAGACAATGCAAAATTGGTCGCTTATTTTCTTGAAATACTACCAGATTATGATCAAGATAGGGTGTATCCTTCTGATATTAAGAAAATTGTGAATTGGTATAATATGTTGCAAGCTAAAGGTTTGGTTTCAAAAGAAGTTCCTGTTGAAGCTGAAGTAGTTTCAGAAAACGAATAAATTATTGTCATATTTCATACATTTAATCCTGTCAAGTGCTTTTATCTTGACAGGATTTTTTAATTTTACAAAAACAAAATAGAAATGAATTCAAGACAAGTCCAACTCGATGCATTTGATAGATTATTAACTATTATGGATGATTTGCGTGAAAAATGTCCGTGGGATAAAAAGCAAACATTACAAAGTTTACGCCATTTAACCATTGAAGAAACCTATGAATTAGGCGATGCAATTTTGGATAATGATTTGAATGAAGTTAAAAAAGAATTAGGAGATTTGTTATTGCACATTGTTTTTTACGCAAAAATAGGAAGTGAGACCAGTGATTTTGATATAGCTGATGTTTGTAATGAAATTTCTGATAAATTAATCCATCGTCATCCACATATCTATAGTGATGTAGTTGTAAAAGATGAAGAAGAAGTCAAACAAAACTGGGAAAAACTCAAATTAAAAGAAGGTAAAAAGTCGGTTTTGGAAGGTGTTCCGAAAAGTTTACCCGCTTTGGTAAAAGCAAGTAGAATACAGGATAAAGTAAAAGGAGTAGGATTTGATTGGGAAGAACCACATCAAGTTTGGGACAAAGTGCAAGAGGAATTACTAGAATTGCAAGTAGAAGTTGCCGCTGGAAATCAGGATACTATAGAAGCTGAATTTGGAGATGTTTTATTTTCGATGATAAATTATGCCCGTTTCTTGAATGTAAATCCTGAAGATGCATTAGAGCGAACCAACAAAAAGTTCATCAAACGCTTTCAATATTTAGAAAGTAAGGCGGTTGAATTAGGAAAACCATTAATGGATATGACACTTGCCGAAATGGATATTTTTTGGGAAGGAGCCAAAAAATTGTAATTTATTTTAAAAATAAATATCATATTCAATTTTAAACATAAAAAAAACCTCACATTTTGTGAGGTTTTATGAACTATTTAATGAAGTTATTCTATTTTTATACTTCTAATTTGTTTCAGTTTATCTTTCCAAACTTCTAGGCTTTCTTTATGAATAGCAATGTTTTTACGAACTTCTAAAACTATAGAATTTTCTTTCTTTGCATTTCTTGTATTGGCAAAAAATTGAATATTGTTCTCTAATTGGAATATTTCGTTTTGAACTTCCTCAATTTTTCGCATTAAGAAAATCTTTTCATTTTCCAATTTTCGAGTATCATTAGAATCTGATAAATTTCCAACACGGTTTGAAAAACGAACCATTTCAGTATCTTTTTTGCTTAAGCTTAATTTCTCAAATAAAGCATCCAGTATTTTATTGAATTTTCCTTCAATATGACGTCTTGTAAAGGGTACTTTTCCAAAACCTTTCCAATTTTCAATATGCAATTTAATAGCATCTAAATCGGGTTTGTGTTCACCAATCAATTGAAATTCTCTTAACGTTTCCAAATAGGCTTTCTTTTTTTCAAAAGCTTCTACTTCTTCAACATTTACTTCTGTTTTCTGTGCTTTTAATATGTCAAAATAATGATTACAAGCAGCTTTAAATTCGGCCCAAATTGCATCAGAATATTTTCTTGGAACGTGTCCAATCATTTTCCATTCCTCTTGTATTTGCTTCATTAACGGCGTTGTAGTTGCAAAATCTTCACTTGTTTGAAGTGCTTTTGCTTTCGCCACTAATTCCGTTTTTTTATTCAAATTATCTTGTTGCTCTTTCTTAATGTCTTTGTAAAATGAATTTTTAAAAGTATTGAAATTACGAACCGCAGTTTTAAATGCTGCCCACGTACTTTCATTTACATCAGTAGGAACTTTTCCGGCAGCGAAAAATGCATTTCTCAAGGCTTCAACTTTATCAATTTGTCCTTGCCATTGGCTGTGAACAGTTACTTTCTCTGTTGCTAAAACTTCAATTTGAGCAATAATATCATTTTTACTTACTAAATTTTCGGTTTCAGTTCCTCTTTGTACTTCAAATAAAACTTCTCTTTTATCGTGCATTTTTTTGGTTAAATCGCTAAAACGATTCCAAATTTCCTCGCGGTGCTCTCTTGAAACAGGACCAATATCTTCTTTCCAAATTTTATGTAAATCTTGCAATTCACGAAAAGCTTTGTTAATATCTACTTCCAAAACCAACTCTTCAACTCGGGCAACAATTTTTTGTTTTTGCTCTAAATTATGTTTAAAATCTAGGTCCCTTGCTTCTCTGTCTAAATGTAAATAATCATAAAAATTCTCTACGTGAAAGTGATAATTATTCCAAACGTGGTTGTATTTATCTTTTGGAATTGATCCCGCATTTTTCCAACGTTCTCTTAATTCATTAAAGTGTTTTAGAGTATCTTTAATGTTTGCTTGCGGATTAATAAGTTCTTTCAGTTCCTCAACTATCGCCAAACGCAACTCTAAGTTGGTTTTTAAATTGTTTTGTAAACTCTTGAAATGTGCATTTTTTTTGTCTCTAAAAAGAAAATATAATTGGTCAAATTTTGATTTTAATGGAAAATGGTAATGGAATTCTTCTTTGCTTTCTGGATTTTCAGCAACAAATTCTTCTTTTTTCTCATCAATGAAATGGTTATATTTTGTAAGAAAGGAAGTTTTAATTTCTTCAACATGGTCCTTTACTGACATTACTTTTTCAACATCACTAAATTTCTCTAACTCAATTATTAATTCGTCCATAGACATAATTTCATAATTCAACATTGGAATTTCGTGACGGTCTTTTAAAGTCTCGTCTTCATTTTCTGCAGCATTTTCTGTTTCAATTGCAGCAATAGCAGTACTATTTTCGTCAACAATTGCTACAGTATCTTCTTCAATAGTATTTTCTATTTCAGGGGCACTTTCTGCAATTACTTCAGCGTCATCTTCTTCAATTTCATCAGCAACAACTTCTTCTTCAACTTCTTCAACAATTTCTTCAACAATTTCTTCAATT
>Ga0209443_1001064_pt1 | contig 17773 bp, 10 predicted proteins | sample LauGreBMM110DCMD_2_FD_187571 | JGI IMG/M metagenome (GOLD analysis project Ga0209443, IMG submission 187571) | Freshwater lake microbial communities from Lake Michigan, USA - Su13.BD.MM110.DCMD (SPAdes) (version 2) | ecosystem: Environmental > Aquatic > Freshwater > Lake | place: Lake Michigan... | reverse complement strand
TCTCGCACGCGCGACTTGGACTGGCGTCATCACCGTGCGCACTGCAGTCTGGCGCAACAACTATCCCAAAGCAGATCGCGCGCAAATCGCAGGAAAAATGGCGACTGTGCAAGCGCTCGTGCTCGCAGCCGCAGGGCTCCTCGTCGGTCAAGTGATGGATCTTTCCCCGCGCAATTATCAACTGCTCTTTCCGTTGCTCGCGCTCTTCGGTCTGCTCGGCAACCAGATCTACTCAACGGTGCGACTCAGGGGCGGCAAGAAACTCATGCACGCCGAACGCGTGAGTCGTGCGGGTGCTGTGGGCCTCAACCCCACGGGCATGATTCACTTGCTCAAAGCAGATCCACTCTACGCAGAGTTCATGGGATGGATGATGCTTTTCGGATTCGGCAATCTCATGCTCGGTCCACCGATTGCATACGTCCTCACGCAAGAGCTGCACACGAATTATCTCGAAGGCATTCTCGTGATGAGCGTGATTCCACTGGCTGTCATGCCGCTCGCGATTCCCCTCTGGGCGCGCTTGCTTGATCGTTGTCACGTCGTGGAGTTTCGCGCCGTGCACGGTTGGGCGTTCGTTGCAGCGAGCGCGTTCTGCACTGCTGCAACTGTGTTTCATTCCATCTGGCTCTTCTATCTATCCGGCGTTGCCATGGGCATCGGATACGCCGGCGGCACGCTCGCGTGGAACCTCGGTCATCATGATTTCGCCCCCGCTGAACGCGACAGCGACTACATGGCGGTGCATGTCACGCTCAACGGAGTCCGCGGACTCTTCGCACCGATGGTTGCGTGGGGACTCTACGAATGGCTCGCGCCGCGCGGATACAGCGGAATCGTCATGCTTATCTGCACTTTCGTGAACGTGATCGGCGTCATCGGATTCATCCACATGCGCCGCAAGATTCGCAAGGGCTTGGCGGCGATTATCTGATCGAAACACGCGGACTTTGTTAGACTCTCCGATCCGCCCCAATGCTTCCCGAGGCATGGGGCACCGGTTTCTGTTGTGACTCATTTGTCACAACCCGGTTTCATCACTCTCGGAGGCCGCGATGGCGGCGTGCACTGGAACAGTTTCTCTATGGTCGACTACAACCTGATTGAAGATCTCAAGCTCGATTTCGGCGACATGGATTCGCTCATGCGCGATTCCCTCGGCGATCACGACGCTGAAGGCGGCATGGAACAATTTCTCACAGACGATCTCGCGGGCCTCACCGCGGGCAGTCTCCGCAAGGGGCGCGTCGTGGGCTTCGCTGGCAACAACGTTGTCGTCGAAGTTGGACTCAAGAGCGAAGGTCTCATCGACCGCAATGAATTCGACGACACCGATGTTGCTGTTGGTGATGAAGTCGAAGTCCTTCTCGAAACACTCGAAGACGAAACGGGCGGCATCCGCGTTTCGAAGCGCAAGGCCGATCGCATCCGTGGTTGGGAAACGATTCTCCTCCACAAGAAGGAAGGCGATGTTGTCGAAGGCAAGTGCCTCCGCAAGATCAAGGGCGGTCTGCTCGTCGACATCGGCGTGCCCGTCTTCCTCCCTGCGTCGCAGGTGGATGTGCGTCGTCCGCAAGACATTGGTGAGTTCGTCGGTCGCACACTGCGCGCGACGATTCTCAAGATTGACGAAGAGCGACGCAACATCGTCATCTCTCGTCGTAAGCTCATCGAAGAAGAGCGTGAGAGCGCGAAGAAGCGTTTCCTCGATGGCGTGAAGGAAGGCGATCTCATTCGCGGCTTCGTCACGAACATCGCGGAATTCGGCGCATTCGTCGATCTCGGCGGCCTCGATGGCTTGCTCCACATCACGGATATGTCGTGGGGTCGCGTGAATCATCCTTCTGAAATCGTGCGCATTGGCGACGAGATCGAAGTGAAGATTCTCAACATCGATCGTGAGCGCGAGAAGATCGCACTCGGTCTCAAGCAGAAGGAAACTTCGCCTTGGGAACAAATCGAGAAGACGTATCCCGTCGGCTGTCGCGCAAAGGGCGCAGTGGTCAGCCTCATGTCCTACGGCGCATTCGTGCGTCTCGAAGAGGGCATCGAAGGTCTCGTGCACATCTCCGAGATGTCATGGACGCGTCGCATCAACCACCCAAGCGAGATCGTCGCCGTCGCACAGGAAGTGGACGTGGTTGTCCTCGACATCAACAAGGAGAAGCTCGAAATCTCGCTCGGTATGAAGCAGACCGAGATCAATCCTTGGGATCTCGTCGCAGAGAAGTACCCACCAGGAACCGTCATCGAAGGCAAGGTTCGCAACCTCGCCAACTACGGCGCGTTCATCGAGATCGAACCAGGCATCGATGGTCTGCTCCATGTCGGTGACATCAGCTGGACGAAGAAGGTTGGTCACCCGAACGAGCTGTACAAGAAGGGCGATGTTGTGAAGTGCGTCGTGATCGATGTTGACCAAGAGCGTCAGCGTGTCGGTCTCGGCGTCAAGCAAATCCAAGAAGATCCGTGGAGCGAAGCAATTCCATCCGCGTACCGTCCTGGCATGATCGTCAAGGGCACGATCACGAAGATCACGAACTTCGGCGTCTTCGTCGAACTCGAAGACGGGCTCGAAGGCCTCCTTCACATCTCCGAGCTCTCCGATCAGAAGATCGAGAACCCACAAGATGTCGTCAAGGTTGGTCAAGAAGTCGATGTCAAGATTCTTCGTGTCGACACCGACGATCGCAAGATCGGCCTCAGCCTCAAGCGCGCACAATGGGGCGCAGCGGTTGAAGAGAACAAGGCGCAGCAACAAGCCCAAGGCGAGCCAGGCGAGAAGAAAGCTCGTCAGCCACGCGAAGGCGGACCAGCACGCGGCGGTCTCGACGACCACGGCGCAATGGGCTCCGACCGCTTCGAGTTCTAAGCGCAAAGTTCGTTAGCACATCAATCACCCATCCCCCGCCCGCAGCCCACGCTGCGGGCGGGTTTTGTTTTTGTACCTTCAAGATTTTTCGAAAAATACACCTTTTTCCGTTCAATCCCGCGGACTCTGCCGTATCTTCAGCGCGCTCGACAAATCTGCGAACAACGGCGTTCGCTCAACGGAATCCGAAAAGCATGCAGAGGACCACCTCCCCCGGAGATTGAACATGGACGAAAGAGAAGAGAAGAGAAGACTCGCGTTCGTGCTCACACTTTGCGTTAGCGCAATGCTCTTGACAAGCGTTGCGCGTGGGCAGTTTTCCGACTTTGAATTGCCCAACCCAGGCCAAACCCGATGGTGGATCGTCCCGCTTGGTGCCCCATGTGATTGTTCCTCACGGACTCTTTCGATCGCAAACTCGATCAACGATTGTGGCGAAATCGTCGGAGAGGCTAGCGACAGCAGCTCCTGCCCTAATCACGCATGGGTCTGGACATTGTGCGACACACTCCCGCAGATTAATGCGCGCTCCATGCAGGGCCTTGGCCTTCTCACCGACGCATACGAGAATTTCCCAGAAATCGCGCAAAGCACCGCGCGCGGGATCAACAATAATGCCGTGGTGGAAGGAAGTCTCTCGCATGTCTCCCTCACCGAACAAGCTCCATTCTGGTGGAACCTCCTGAGCACGACGACCAATCCTGCTTGTAGTTCTTCGAGTTGCGCGTGCGGGATTGCGCTCAGTGACTATGTCACGATGTCGATCGGCAATGCGGTTGCCCCAGGTAGCGTGACTGCAATCAGCGAGAGCGCGAACCCAGCGCTCGTTGGCACATTTGCTCAATCGGCATCTCCATCGGGAGCGTCGCAAGCGTGGATCAGCCATGCTCTCACCCAATCCGGATCGACCCTACTGCTTCCGATTCAGGGTGTGCCAAACACTATCCACGAAAGCGCTGCATCAGCCGTGAGTTTCGTCGGAACTGCGTATCGGGTTGCGGGAGCGTCGCGAGACAAAGCGCCAACTGCATCGCGCACCGGCGCGGATGATGCGGTCACATGGGTGCCCAGTTTTTCTACAAACGCACTTTCGTTGTCTGAACCAAGCGCGGCAGGCGTCGGTCTGTGGTCAGAGCGGGCACTCGGAAGCAACGACTTTGGTGACATCTGCGGCGCAGCGTTCGTTGCCCCGTCATTCGAAACCGAGACCGCAGTGTGGTGGACAGCGAACGGCGCGGCGTTCGATGTCGGAACACTTTTTTCGCCCGCCACCTCTTCTGCTCGCGCACTGAGTGAGCGAGACACGTTGGGAAATGCTATTGCCTGCGGCGATAGCGGAGCGAACAGCGAGCTCCCGCGAACATTTGTCTGGTGGACCAAACCAAGCCCTCGCTTCCCGGTCGCACCCAATACTCCGTTCCATGGCGTTGACTTAGCGAGCTCTCTTGTGAGAGTGCGATTCATGCTTGGCGATGGACCTGGGTGCAACGGTTGTGAGAAACTGATAGCCCTCCGCGGCATTAACTCGCAAGGCTGGATGGTGGGCGCGGCCTCTCTCGGTTCACACATTCCGCAACAAGCGGCGCTCGTACTGCCCGCACCTTGCCAAGCAGATTTCGATGATGACGGCTTCGTCAATGCGAGCGATCTCGCAATCCTCATGAATGCTTGGGGCTCATGCGCTTCAGGAATCTCAGGCTATTGCGTCGGAGATCTCAATGATGATGGAATCATCGGAGCACAAGATCTCTCTGCACTTCTGAACGCGTGGACGAAGGACGACCCAACTCCTTGCTCGCTCAATTCCCTCTGCGACGCGTTCAATTGCCGTGACTCAGGCGTCGCGCTTCGCGCAACTCGATCCGACGTACTGATCGCAATTTCGCGCTACGGCTGTAGTTGCTGCGAAGAATTTGGGTGGCTCGTTGGCAGTCTCTGTGAAGAAACGCAGCGCGCCGTGGTCGCTGATGTGGAATTTCAACTTCGAGGTAACGAGTAACCGACGGCAGAAGAAAGGTAGTCAAATCAATGCAGAACACTATCAAAATATTTTTCGCGACGCTCGCCTGCACCGCCGGAGTCTCAGCGGAGGTGCTCACCTTTGAAGACTTGCCCGCTCCAACAATTAACCCCCCAAGCCACGGGCCGGTGCTGATCGATCCACTGCCGTTGGGCTACGGAGGCTTCGACTGGAGTAGCGTACAGACCTACAACACCCCTGGGATTCCCTACAACAACCACTGGTCTTACTATCAACGCCCTGCGGAAGATTACTGGGGGTTTTCTAATGGTGTGATTGGCGACCAAGCGCTCACGAGCTACTACGATGTCTGGTACCCCGCCATGTTCACAATAGCTCGACCTGAACCATGGGTCTTCGATGGCGCGTTCATCACGAAGCTCGCTTGGCAACGCTACTACCCGCCCGCGATGATCCAGATTGTCGGCTATCTGGGAACCGAACAGATCTTTCATCATCAACAAGTATTCTCGGCACTAGCGATGACGTGGATCGCGCCGCCGGCAGCGACGATAGATAGAATACACATTTACGATCTGTATAGCGACACAATCATGATCGACAACTTCACCTTTCATAGCATTCCCGCCCCGTCCGCACTCGGTCTCTTGACTCTCGCGGCTCTCGTGGGATCGCGCAAGCGGAAGTGATCCAGCGACGACTGCCCACAGCTTGATTCGTCAGTACATCAATCACCAATCCCCCGCCCGCAGCCTACGCTGCGGGCGGGTTTTGTTTTTGCGTGTGCTGAAGCGCGTTTTTGCGTTTCGATAATTGGCATGGACTCGCTCGCGATCGGGAGTACATTCCGATATGCACATTGATATCGCCCTATTGCTCCATGCTGCGCTTGCGCTCTCGAGTCCGAATGCACCGGTGCCTCCGCAAGTTGTTGCTGCGGCGCCTCGCGTTGACGCGCAGCCTCGCTTTCGCGCCATTGCGGGCGAACTTGATTTCACGGGCGAACTCATCGCGCGTCCTCGGCAGGATCTCACGCGTGCGGAGCGGAAGGCTGCGCTGAAGTTGATCGCGGGCGAGACGCTTCGGCATCACGCGGCGACGGATGAGTTCATTCTTTGCAGCGGTGTCGCGCTTGAGCCACTTGGTGCGTATGAGAATCGCCGCAGCGACTCGCTGCTTGCGAGCGGACTCTTTCAGTATGTGCATCCGAACTGGATGCTCTATCCCGTCACTGTGCCTAACGATCCTCGCGTTGGTGAGCAGTGGCATCACGCGATGATGCATTCGTATGACGCGTGGACGATTTCGAGTGGCTCGCCGTCGGTGATCGTCGCTGTGACGGATACGGGCATCGTGCCGCACGAAGATTTGACGCATCGCGTGAGTGGCTACAACGCAGTTTCACTCGTGCCTGAAGCACTCGGCGGTGATCTCACTGATATCCATGGTCACGGGACACATGTTGCTGGATGCGCAGCAGCAACTGGCGACAATGGCGTCGGTGTTGCGGGCAGCGGATGGAATCTTTCGGTGATGCCGATTCGCGTGAGCGAGGCATCGAATGGTGGCGCGTCGTTTGAATCGCTGCTCGCTGGTTCGCGTTGGGCGATTGAAAATGGCGCGAAGGTCACAAGCGCTAGTTACTCCGGCATTGGCTACGACGCGGTGGAAACGACTGGCGCGTACATTCACTCGCTCGATGGTTCACTCATGTGGGCAGCGGGAAACTCTTCAACCAATCACGCGGGTTGGGATTTCGAGAATGTGCTCGTCGTTGGCGCGAGCGATTCCAACGATCAGCGCGCATGGTTCTCGAGCTACGGTCGCGGCGTTGATCTCTTCTCGCCCGGCGTTGGAATTCTTAGTTCGACAACCGATGGTGGATACCAAGCCTGGAGCGGCACGAGTATGGCGACGCCAGTTGCCAACGGCGCGCTCGGCGTGATTCGCTCGGTAAATCCAGCGCTTTCGGCGCTGCACGCGGAGTACATCCTCCTGCACACCTGTGATAGTTGGGGAGACATGGCGAACTCGGTGGAGTGGGGCTTCGGTCGTATTCATCTTCAACATGCAGCCGAACAAGCGATCGCTGCCTCGTCGCCGCAAGCGCCCATTGCACGCAATGATTACATGCGATCATTTGTGGGCGCGGATGTCTTGATCGACGCACTCATCAACGATTACGACGCGAACATGGATACGCTCGTGTTTGATTGGGTCGCAAGCGAGAGTTCACTTGGTGATGTTGTGGAGATCGAACCGCTGCAAGGCGCAGGCTCACCCGTGCAGATTCGCATGCTCGCGAACATCGACGCGCCCGCTGGACTGCGCACCATCGCCTATCGACTTCGCGAACCGATCGCGGGGCAAACTGCGGAAGCTGTGATGACCGTGATGCTTGAGCCGCTTCGTGTTGCAGTGCAGCCCGTGGGTGAACTCCCTGGGCTCGCGTGCAACTACTACGCGATTGATGCACTCAGCGCGTTACCTGATTGGTCGACACTCACGCCCTACCGCTCTGAATTTGTGCGGGAAATCAACTACGCGAGCACGAATGGCGATTACGCCAACAGTCAACGCGCTGATCAAGTTGGCGCGGTGTATGACGGCTGGCTGTCCGTGCCAACTCCCGGCTTGTGGACCGTGTCCATCACCTCTGATGACGGCTCACGCATGTCCATCGGTAACGAAATGGTGATCAACAATGATGGCCTGCACGGCATGCAAACCGCTTCCGCGCAATTCGCGTTTAGCGCGGGCATGTATCCGATTCGACTCGAGTTCTTCGAGAACGGCGGCGGTGCAGGATTCACCGTCAACTGGAGTGGTCCGGGCATTCCCTCCGCCGCGATCGCTGCGCCGTACTTCTTCCATGGTGGCGCAGTTTCACCAGCGGATATCAATCACGATGGACGCATCGACGCTGTGGATCTTGCGGCGGTACTGAGTGCATGGGGTTCAACGAGTGGTGACGCGGACATCAACGACGATGGCATCGTCAACGCGGTCGACCTGTCGTTCATCTTGAGTGGTTGGGGCGAGTAATCGCTCAGCACAACGCGATGAAGGCGAAGAGCGCAAGAAGAAGGATCTTGCGGCGGTTATCACTTGGAGCGAGAATAGTGGACAGAATCATGGCAGCCTCGTGTCTTCAATTGTGCACTCGATGGTATCGAGCGGGTTTCGCAGGCATCGTTCCGACGGAACGGTCTCTGCGTCCGATGGAACTGTGCCACGACTTCACGCGTGTGCCAATCTTGTTTGCCGCATTCTGTGTGCTTGGAATCCCATTGGGGTCGGTCTGTACGGTCTGTGCTGCGCAAACCACCACTGCCGCACCGGAGGAGGCCTCCGACGCGCCCGCGCTTGAGTCTGCGATAGACGCTTTTCTCACCGCACGACGTTGGCTTGACGCGCCGAACCTTCCGCAACTCGACGATTCTGCCGCAGCAATCCCGCTCAGCGGCACTTCGATGGTCGTGGTTCTTCTGCGCACTGCGCAGGGTCGACTCGTGGGCATCGGCGAAGACGCTGGTGGCGATGGACTGATGCTACGACGCGCACTTGGTCGCGCATTCGCGAAAGCGCTCGGCCACGAATCCATTGTGCGAGTACGCGAAAGTTTCGGCGATGAGATCGGCAAAGCGCTCTCGATCGAAATCGAACTCTGCGGCACGGGGACACCGCTGCTCGGCCGCACGATCAAAGATGCTGCCACGCGTGTTGCGCCTGGCATTGATGGCATCGCACTCCGCCGCGGCGAAGAATACTTTCGACTCTCGCCTGCGCGATTACTTTCGATCGATAGCGCTGAGCGACCTGAAGGCGCGATTCGAATGCTCATCTCTGACGCGGGATTGCCGAGTGAAGATCTTCCGCAACTCGGTGTGCGCGATTCCGTTGCACTGTTGAGTTTTCGATCGATGCGTGTTGGACAATCCACGCCAAGCGCCCAGCCCATTGCGCTCTCGCGCGCCGGTCGATTGATCGATGCGCTCGACTGCACGCGAAGTGCGCAAGGCGCGTTTCTTGAAGCACTCATCACCCGGCTCGCTCGCGATGTTGTCCAACTTGCGCCCAATCAATCGCCGATCATCACAGGCGATTATGACGCGATTGCAGCGACGCACGAACCTGCGCTCGCACGGCTTCGCGAACAAGCGCTCGTCGCATTTACTCTCGCAACAGCGTCGCGATGGACGCATTTGTCCGATGCAGTCCGCGCGCGCGCAACCGAGAGCGCAGAACGCGCGATGGAAAGCGTGCGGCGTGCACCAGAGCCTCCAACGCCCGCAGTGGATGCGTATGTGCTTCTTGCACTCAACGCGCTTGAACCGCTGGCGAGACCAGAACATGCCACAGCGCGTGCAGCGCTTGTGAAACGGCTCAGCGAAACTTCCGCTCAGGAACGAGACGCTGACTCGATCGCGCTCATCGCATGCGCGCTGCTGCAAGCGAAGTGCGCGCTCGGCGACGAACTGCTCACGCAAGCATGGACGCAAGATGAAAATGTGCGTGTGCGAAATCTTGCGTGGCTCGCGCTTGGCGAGTCGCTGCAAGCAGGGTCCACGCACGCAAAAGATTTGCGAAACCTCGCGGCACTCGTTACCACACGCCAACTCATCGACGCACCGCTCGGAACGCCCGCAGATCAACTCGGTGGATTCGATCTCGGCGCGCGCACTGGAGCGCAAGCAGGTGGACGACTCAGTAGCGTCGATAGTCAATCCTCGCGACCAACCTACGCACTCGCGCTGCTTCTTGCGAATGAAGATGTAACGACGAGCGACAACCTCAACAACGCCGTTCGCACGCAAGCACTCTCGCTGCGTTTCCTCCGTCAACTCATGCTCGACGCGCCACTCACAGGCTTGATGCGCGATGGCGATGACGCGCAGGATCGCATCCGCGCATCTCTTGGCACTTATCGCTGCCCGCTTGCCGCACAAGCGATGACGATTCTCGCTGTGGGTGAGAGCCTTCGAGCAATCGACGCGCGGAGCGCAGCGCAGCGGCAATAACTGCAACCGCGCCTCCCGTACATTCGATTGCACCTTCCAGAATTCTTCCCACTTCCGCTCCTCAGCAACCGATATCCAACATTCATGTAGGCTTCCACGCTCGGTCAATTCCGCCATGCAGACCTCTGTCGTCAAGTTCATCGCGCTTCTCCTCCTGCTTTCGCAGTCGTGGATGGGTCTTGCGCGTGGACAAAACCTCTGCTTCGAACTTGCGCCATGCGATGCACATGAAGTTTCGTCGCATGCGGGTTGCGGGCACGACGCGCTCGACGAAACTGCGCACGTACACGGCATCATTGACCTCGAGCAGCACGAGCATCCTGATTGCGGATGTCATCTCCATCTGACTGTTCCGAATTGTGAACTCGCACGATTCACGCACGAACAAACCTTCAATGTGGATGCTGCGTTGATTGTGGATGCGTTCGTTCCAAGCCCACCGCTTCTCGACACGCTTGTCGTTATCGCAGCTGCTGCACGATCGCCAGATCCTCCGGACAAACCGCTGCGCATGATCTTCGGTGAATTGCGCGGCCTTCGCGCAACTGTGCTCGTCGTCTAGTGCTTCCGTCGCGCAGGAATGCCGCTCTAAAGGCATCGCACTGCCAGTGACGTTTGAAGCGTTTGACGCAACTCTCCATCTCAAGTCTTTGTAAAGCGTGCCGCATTCGATGCTGCATTCTGGAGTTCACTCCATGATCCATTCAATCCACATTGGAATGCAGCGATGCATCGCGCTCGCGATCGCGCTCACTGCAGGTTGCCAAACCTACACCGCGAAGCCGCTCGATCTCTCGCAACACCGAGATGCGTTTCTTTCGCGCACGCTTCAAGCACCAGATCTCACGCAGTTTTCTGCGGAGCTCGCGGCACCGCCAGCGTCTGCGCAGTCGACCTTTGATCTCACGGATGGCGTCTCGCTTGCAGAAGCCGAGTGCGTGGCGCTCGTCTTCAACGCAGAACTTCGGCGTGAGCGCCTGCAAGCGGGCGTAACGCTCGCGACTGCGGAAACCGCGGGACTCTGGACCGATCCAGTGCTGGGCGTGGACTTCACAAAGCTTCTCGACGCGAGTTCGAGCGCATGGGAAGCGTTCGGAAACATCGCGTTCACCCTGCCGCTTTCAGGACGGCTCGAACTCGAAACCGCGCGCGCCTCCACCGAGCATCAAGCGCAACTCACGCGTGTGGCTGCACAGGAATGGGAAACGCGCGTTGCACTTCGACAACTGTGGACTGAACGCGCGGCAACTGCGCTTGAGTTTGATGCAACGCGTGAATTTCTTGCGCAACTTGAACTGGTGATTGGCATCGTCGACGCGATGGAGACTGCGGGCGAACTCTCGCGCACGCAAGCGAGACTCTTTCGTGTCGAACGTGCGGTGCAACGCAATGCATTGCTTCTGCGCGAGTCACGCCTCGCGCGCGGCGACCTTGCGCTGCGTGCACTCATGGGACTGCCGCCAAATGCGGTGCTCGCGTGCGTGGACGCGCCGCTAAGTGCGAGCCTCTCGGATGCGGAGCGCCAGGCGATCGGGAGTGCAATCGAGTCGCGATTGGATGCAACGAATCTCCGACTTCGCGCGGCGGGCATGGACTACACCGCTGCAGAGCAGTCGCTCGAAGCTGAAGTACGCGCGCAGTACCCCGATCTCGTCATCGGTCCAGGGTTTGGCAAGCAAGACGGCGATCAACAATTCCTTCTCGGGCTCAGCGCGCCGCTTGGCATCTTCAACGGCAATCGTGCAGGGATCGCGCGCGCGAATGCCGCACGAGAAATTGCGCGTGCTGCGGCGGAAACATTGCTCGAAGATCTTGTGCACGCACTTGCGGATGCTCGCGCATCGCACACGAGCGCCGCGCTTCGACGAACGTCTCTCGAAACCGACATGATCCCGCTTGTCGATGCGCAGCAGGCGGACACGCGCCGCGTTGCCGAACAGGGCGAAGTCGACACGCTGCTGCTGCTCGAAAGTTTGAAGACGCAACAGAACGCCAAGATCCTCTTGATTGAAGCACTTCGCGACGAAGTGCTTGCTGAACTTCGGCTCATCGAGGTCGCTGGGGAGGTCGCTATGGAGATCGCGCTACCAATCAACACTACGCAGGAGACTGAATCATGACACGCAACCAATCGCCCACAACTCAACTGCTCGCGCTCACTGTCGCACTCGCGATGCAACCACTCGTAGGTTGCGATCGCGCACCGAGCACGCCAGCCGACACGCACGCGGAATCAGAAGCACCAACCAACCGCGTCGACATTCCCGATTCCGTGCGGAAGAATCTCGGCATCACCTTTGCAAAGGTCGAGGCACGCGATGTTGCGCAAACGCTGCGTGTGCCAGGACGTTTCGAACTGCTTCCCACCGCGCGACGCGAAGTGCGCACACCACTCGGCGGGCGCATCGAACTTCTCGTCGCTGAGAATGAACGCGTGGAAGTAGGCACGCCGCTCTACCGCCTCGACTCTGCAGCATGGCGCGCGCTTGCTGATGAGATTGACGCTGGCCGCGCGCATGTTGATGCGATGGTGCCGCTTCGCGCAGCACATGTGCTTCACGAACGATCGATCGAAGCGGAAGTCGAACTCTGGCAGGAGCGACTGCTCCAACTCGAGGGAATTCGTGCCGCGGGCGGCGGAAGTGCGGCGCTACTCACTGAAGCGCACGCGAACCTCAATGCTCGCAAGGCTGCACTCGCTGAGACTGCCGAGCAAGACGCTGAGCTCGGCTTGCAGCAACGCGTCGCAGAAGCGTCGCTCCGCTCCAAAGAGTCGCAGCGCGCCACGCTGATGAGCAGCGCTGGAATGGCATCAACAAGCGCTGCAGCAACAGATGGCTGGTACGAAGTGAAGGCGGTGACCGAAGGAGTCGTCGAAAAACTCTCGACAACTCCTGGTGGCCTCGTCGACCCGCTTGGACTCGTCATGACCATCGTGCAGCCAACAGAGATTCGCTTTCGTGCGCGTGCTTTGCAATCGGATCTTGGCAGACTTCGCGATGGACTCGCGGTTCGCATCGCACCTCCGCAAGGCGGCAGTGTTGCACTCGATGACACGATGCGTGGAACGCTTGAACTGGGTCTCTCCGCTGATCCAGACACGCGCACGATCGAGCTCTTGGTGCGCAGCGAACAACGCGCTTCATGGGCTCGCGCTGGCGTCTCGGGATATCTTGAGATCACACTTGCAGGCGGAACGAATGAACTCGCGGTTCCTCTTGCGGCCGTCATTCGTGATGGTTTGACACCCATCATCTTCCGTCGTGATCCCAACGATCCCAACAAAGTGATCCGCATGGAAGCGGATCTCGGCGTGACGGACGGACGCTTCGTCGTGCTCGCGAGCGGCGTAAAAGCGGGAGATGAGATTGTTGTTGATGGCAACTATCAACTCATGCTCGCGACAAGCGGCTCTACTGCGAAGGGTGGACACTTCCACTCTGATGGCACGTTTCATGAAGGGAAGGACTGAGCTTCATGCTGTCGCAACTCATCGCCTTCTCCATCAAGCACTCGAAGTTTGTGCTCATCGCCGCAGGGTTTCTGATTCTGCTTGCGGGACTGAAACTCAAGGACATGCCTGTCGATGTCTTCCCAGATCTCAACGCGCCCACCGTTGTCGTCATGACTGAATCGGGGGGACTTGCGGCAGATGAAGTGGAAACCTCCGTCACCTTTCCGATTGAAACCGCAGTGAACGGTTTGCCAGGAACGCGCCGCGTGCGATCTGCAAGTGCAACCGGATTGTCTATCGTGTGGGTTGAATTCGATTGGGGCACCGACATCTATCGCGCGCGGCAACTCGTCGCCGAACGACTCTCCGCAGTACGCGAGTCGCTGCCTCCTAACGCGCATGCAGAGATCACGCCTGTCACGAGCATCACTGGCGAGATCATGTTGCTCGCGCTCTCGTCGCCGGATGCATCGCAATCGCCACTCGCGCTCCGATCGTTTGCGGAGTTTGATCTTCGTAACGCAATTCTCGCAGTACCAGGCGTTGCGCAGGTGGTCGCAATCGGCGGAGAACTTCCGCAGTATCAAGTGGACGTGCGGCAAGACTTGCTCGCCCTGCATGGACTCACCATCGCCGATGTCGTAGAAGCCGCTCGAGGCGCACACAGCATCGCAAGCGCGGGCTACATCGCCAACGCGCAGAGTCAAGAGATTCCGATTCGACAAATGGCGCGGGTTGCGGGCGTACAGGACATCGAACAGACACTCGTGAAGTATGAGCAAGGCTCGGCGATCACGATCGGCGAAGTCGCTGAGGTTCGCCTCGGTGCCGCGCCCAAGCGGGGCGCAGCATCTGATGATGGGTTGAATGCCGTCGTGGTGAGCGTGCAAAAATCGCCAGGCACGAACACGCTCGCGCTCACGCAATCGATCGACAGCGTGCTCGATCAACTCGAGCGATCGATGCCCACTGGTATCAAGCTCAATCGCGATCCCTTCCGCGCATCGCGGTTCATCGATCGATCGATCAACAATGTTGTGCGCGTGCTTATCGAAGCAACCATCATCGTCGCGATCATTCTCATTCTCTTTCTTCTCGACATCCGTGCGACGATCATCTCGCTCACCGCTCTTCCACTCGCACTCGCAATGGCGATTCTTGTGCTGTGGATCTTCGGACTCAGCGTGAATGTGATGACGCTCGGCGGACTTGCTGTCGCGATCGGCGAACTCGTCGACGATGCGATCATCGATGTCGAAAATGTGCTGCGACGCTTGCGTGAGAACGCCGCGCGCGCACTGCATCTTCGAACGCCGGCAGAAGAAGTGATCTACACCGCGAGCAACGAGATCCGTTCGAGTGTCGTCATCGCGACGGTGATCATTTGCATCGTCTTCGTGCCACTGCTCTTCTTGGAAGGACTTGAAGGTCGATTCTTTCAGCCGCTCGGCATCGCGTACATCGTGTCGATTCTCGCATCGCTCGCAGTTGCGCTTACCGTCACGCCCGCGCTGTGCAAGATGCTCTTCGCGAAACGGTTCGAAGCAGTTCCGAGCGGAGGCACACTCGGCAGCCACGAGGGCGCACTGGTTCGTTGGCTCAAGCGCAGATACCAGCCGCTGCTCGAAGCAAGTCTGCGACGACGGGGCTGGGTCTTGGGTGGCGCGGCGGCGATGACGCTCGGCGCACTCGCGCTCGTCTCGACCTTTGGATCCTCGTTTCTCCCTGCATTCAAAGAGGGAACCTTCACGGTGTTCCTCATGGCGCCGCCGGGAACTTCACTCGCCGAGAGCGATCGACTTGCGCGGAGCGTGGAAACGCAACTCACCGAAATCAATGGTGTGCGAAGCGTCACGCGCCGCACAGGTCGTGCGGAACGCGATGAACATGCTGAGCCAGTGAGCAGTTCAGAAGTTGAAGTGACGATGGAGGACGGCACCGATCAAGACCAAGTTCGACGGGATATTGATCGCATCATCGCGAACATTCCAGGCATCACGACGATGGTTGGTCAACCGATCGAGCATCGACTCTCGCACATTCTTTCCGGCACTCCCGCCGCAGTCGCGATCAGCGTCTACGGCAAAGATCTCGGCACGCTTCGCACCGTCGCGAAGGAGATTGAAACTGCGCTGATGTCGCTTGAAGGAACGCGTGATGTCGCTGCCAACCGTGAAGTCATGATCACATCGCTGCCGATTCGCTACCGCGCGCAAGATCTCGCTGCCGTGGGCCTCTCCCCCGCGTCTGCAGCCGAGCAAGTGCAGCAAGCGCTCTACGGTGAGCGCGTTGCAGAAGTGAACGAAGGTGTGCGCCGTTATGACATCGTCGTTCGTCTCGCGCAAGAAGAGCGCGAGCGCGTCGAGCAGATCATGGATCTCCAATTGCGCGGCATCGGCGGCGCGACTGTTCGACTGCGCGAAGTTGCGGACATCGGACCAGAGCGCACAAGCAATCTCATCTCCCGCGAAAACGCGCAACGCAAAGCGGTGATCTCCACCAACATCGCAGAGGGCTACAACCTCGGCGATCTCGTGCGAGAGGTGCAGCTTCGCGTGGACCCCATCGTCGCGCGCGCTGGATGCACCGTGCATTACGGCGGGCAATTTGAAGCGCAACAATCCGCAAGCCGCACGATCTATACCATGGGTGCTGGTGTTGCTGTGGTGATGTTCATGCTGCTGCAATGGTCGACAAAGAGCGCGCGCACTGCAGCACTCGTGATGCTCAACCTTCCACTCGCGCTCATCGGCGGCATCCTCGCGGTGTACATCACGGAGAGCCCGAGCATCGTGGGCAACACACTCGCACTCGCGCACCTTGGCAGTGCGCGCTACATCGCCCCCGTGATTTCCATCGCAAGCATGGTGGGCTTCGTGACGCTCTTTGGCATTGCAGTGCGTAACGGCATTCTGCTTGTCAATCACTACGACCACATTGAATCTGTCGAGAAGAAACCACTCGCGACTGCGATCGTGCAAGGTTCGATGGAACGGCTCGTGCCGATTCTGATGACCGCACTCACCGCTGCACTCGGGCTCGTGCCACTTGCGATGGCGAGCGGCAAACCTGGCAGCGAGTTGCTCTCGCCGCTTGCCATTGTCGTGCTCGGCGGCTTACTCTCTTCCACAGTCCTCAATCTCTTTGTCATTCCCGCGGGCTATTCGCTCGCATTCAAGTCACGTCTGCATCAACCTTCAGAAGGAACACACTCATGATTCGATTCAACCAACACGTCGCTCTTTTTTCCGCACTCACTTTCTGCGCGACTGCATCGCTCTCGATGACAGGATGCGGTGACTCAACGCCCACGAAATCCGCAGCAACAGCTTCAGCGAAAGATGACCACGCTGGGCACGATCACGCCGGACACGATCACGCCGCCGACGAGACGCACGCGGAACCTGCCGCAGAGGATGATCATGGCGCGACAACCACACTCGGCGAGCAAACGGCTGGAGGCTTCACACTCAAAGCAAGCAGAGACGGTGATCTCGTTGCGGGCAAGGAAGCGCCCATCGACATCGATGTGCAGGGCGCGGGCAAAGTCGCCGCGGTTCGATTCTGGATCGGTGCAGAAGATGGAGCAGGGTCTATGAAGGCGAAGGCAGAACTCGAGCACACAACGAACTGGCACACCCATGCAGAAGTCCCCAGTCCGCTCCCCGCGGGCGCAAAACTTTGGGTTGAAATTGAAGCTGAAGGCGGCGCAAAGTATGTCGTGAGCTTCGATCTGAAGAGCTGACGCAGGACAGTTTGCGCCACCTCCGAGCTCGTGAGGCCCGTTCACCCCTTCGACACCCGCTGTATTTCGCGTGTCGAGGGGGTGATTTACTAGATCTCTGGCAGATTCTCAGGAGTTTGCGAGGAAGATTGGTCGAGCGTTCCGTATATTGGTCTTTGTCACGCGACTCGAAACCCGTTTGAGGTTCATGAATGCAACGATCCGCTTTGGCTTCTTCTCTCTCCGCGTTTGGAATTGCCGCCGTTCTTCTTGGCGCATCAAGTGCTGCGCACGGTCAGAATCTTTCTGATCGCATCAAGGCCGTCGCGCAGAATCGCCAGCAAGCGGCGTCGCGTGATTCGAGTAAGAGCGCGATGCTCGGTGCTCTACTTCGCACGCAAGTGGAAGTGAACTTCGAGAACACTCCCGCGCGCAAAGCATTCGAATATCTCCAAACTGCGATGGGCGTGAATTTGTTGGTGCGCTACGCAGGTGAAGGCGGCGACATCGGCATCGACGCTGATCAAGAAATCGATCTTGAGATTACGAAGATCGACGCACTCGGCGCGATCGAACGACTCTGCGAAATCCTCGGTGCTGAAGAATCTTGCACGTGGCAATTACGCGACGGCTTCATCGAGATCGGACCAAAGGAACGACTCGCTGCGCCATCGGCGCGCTACATCAAGATGTATCCGATTCAGGACCTGCTGTTTGAACC
>Ga0209443_1001062_pt1 | contig 17786 bp, 13 predicted proteins | sample LauGreBMM110DCMD_2_FD_187571 | JGI IMG/M metagenome (GOLD analysis project Ga0209443, IMG submission 187571) | Freshwater lake microbial communities from Lake Michigan, USA - Su13.BD.MM110.DCMD (SPAdes) (version 2) | ecosystem: Environmental > Aquatic > Freshwater > Lake | place: Lake Michigan... | reverse complement strand
TGAGCAGCTGATGCAATTGGTGAGTCAATACCAATTAACGGGTTTAACTGGGCCTGAATTAGAGGCAAAAGCAAAGGAAAAGGGCCTTTCTAATGATCAAATACAGGCTTTAAAAGCAAGAATAGCCGCCTTAAATCAAGGCAATTTGGGTTTAAAATCCTCGTCCAATTTCAATGACCCATATACCCAACGCAAAAAAATAGGAATAAAATCAGGTTTATACAAGGATGAAGATAGCTTGAGCCTAAATACCTTAAAAGTGTTTGGCGCTGATATTTTTGAGGAGGAATTTTTAAATTTTGAACCTAATTTGTCCATTCCTTCACCCAAAAACTACATAATTGGTGCTAATGATCAAATCATTGTAGATGTATTTGGCGTAAGTGAACGAACACAAAAATTAAATGTAAACACCGAAGGTTTTATTCGCTTTCCCAACCTAGGTCCTATTAAAGTTGCCGGCTTAACCTTGGAGGATGCTCAACAAAAAATTAAAATTGCACTTTCTAAAATTTATCCCACCATTGGTTCAGGCAAAACTCAAGTGAATGTTTCCGTGGGTGATATACGAAGTATTCGTGTTACCATTATAGGTGAAGTAAAAAGACCAGGTTCTTATAGCCTATCTTCTCTTGCCACTTTGATGAATGCATTGTATACTTCTGGTGGTCCTAATAATATTGGATCCTTCCGAAATATTTATTTAATGCGCAATGGAAAGGAGCTCGTAAAATTTGATTTGTACGATTTTTTATTAAATGGTGATTTATCAAAAAATAAATTATTAATGGATGAGGATGTGATTCGTGTTGCACCCTATACCAACCGTGTAGCCTTGAAAGGTGCGATAAAAAAGCAAGCCTTATATGATGTGGAGGAAAAAGATCATTTGGGGGATATATTAAAATTTGCTGGTGGATTTGCAGATATGGGCCACAAAGATTTTGTACGCGTTAAACGCGTAGGTGATAAAAATAAAGAAATACTCACTGCAAAATCAAACCAATTTGACAACTTTAATTTAATATCTGGTGATACTATTTTGGTGGATACCATTGCTTCCTCCTATGCAAATAGGGTTCATATACAAGGTTCAGTTTACTACCCAGGTGAATATGGATTAAATGAAGTGCCTACCTTAAAGGATTTATTGTTGCTAGCCCAAATAAAAGAAAATAGTTATTTTGATCGTGGTGCATTAATTCGTTTGAAATCTGATTTTACACCTAGTTTCTTAAATTTTAATTTAAACGAAACTTTATCTGGTAAATCCAATATGCAATTGCAAAAAGAAGATTCTATTTTCATTTACCAAAAGGATGATATCAGAGAACAATATTATATTTCCATTAATGGGGAAGTAAATAAACCGGGCACTTATAACTACAAAGATAGTATGCGCTTAATGGATTTAATATTAATGGCGAAGGGGCCTAAGGATGGCGCTACTTTACAAAAAATAGAAATATCCAGACGTGTTAAGGAATTAGATAATGAAAAGGAAACTTTTAAATACGCGATTATTAAGGAAATTAATATTGATAAAAATTCAGACTTTTATGAAAACCCCAATTTTTTATTAGCCCCTTTTGATATTGTTTCTGTCCGTAAATCAAGTGGCTATTCGGTTCAAAAAAAGACAAGTATTGAAGGTGAAATTTTATATCCTGGTGATTATATTTTGTCCAATAAAAATGAACGCGCTTCCGATTTAATTAAACGCGCTGGTGGCTTAACTGCTTCTGCATATACCGAAGGTGCTGTTTTGATTCGTAAACAAGCCGTTGGTAATTCAACCACAGATAGTGTGGTGTTTCGTACCAGACAAAACTTAATTAAAAACAGAACTGAAATAAAAAACTTATCTGATACAACATTTATAAAAAATATTTATAAAGAAAACGAAGAGAAAATTGTGAGTTTTGATTTGAAAAAAGCATTACAATTTCCCGGAAGCCCCGATGATTTGATTTTAGAGGAAAATGATATCTTAAGAATTGAGAAAAGATTACAAACTATTGAAACTTTTGGGGGCGTAAATATCCCGATGAAAATTACTTTTGATAAAAATAAAAGTGGATTCATGAACATCATTCGAGCCTCAGGAGGCTTTGCAGCTAGAGCGGATATATTAAGATCCTATGTGATTGGCGCCAACGGTAAAGTTAGAAGTACGAAAAAATTTATATTTATCAAATTTTATCCAAAAATTACCGCAGGATCGCAGGTATATGTGCCTATTAAGCCGAAGAAAGAATTAAACACTGGTGAAATGATTGGTATTGGTACAACAATTGCTTCTTTAGTAGGTTTAGTAATTTCACTTATTAATGCAACAAAATAATTTACAATGTCATTACCCAATAATACCGTTGCACTTACTGATATTTTAGCGTCTACTAAAAATTTTATACAATTTATACAATCTAAAATAAAATTATTGGGATTGTTGATTATTTTGGGAGGCGTATTAGGGTTAGTGTATTATTTTATTACGAGTCCCAAATACCAAGCAACTGCAACTTTTATTGTGGAGGAAAAATCAAGTAGCAGTGGGTTAGCAGGCATGGCTGGTCAATTGGGTTTTGATATTAGTAGCTTAACAGGGGGTAATGCAGGTTTATTTGATGGTGATAATATTTTAGAAATTATAAAATCCAGAAATATTATTGAATCAGTTCTGTTATCTAAAGTAGATGTTGCTGATAGCGCAAATAATAAAACCTTGGCCGATTTATATTATGAAACAAATGGTTTAAAAAATAAATTAGAAGGTAAAAGTAATGAGTTAGCTATTTTAAATTTTTCAAGTATAAAAACCGGGGCAGTACATACTATTTTGCAGGACAGCGTGCTTTACATGATGATTGAAAAAATTAATAAGAATAATTTAAATGTACAGCGTACCAATAAAAAAGGATCTATTATTAGTATTAGCACAAATTCGACAAGTCCGCAATTTTCAAAATTATTTTCAGAGCGCTTATTAAATGAAACAAGCGAAATGTATATTAAAATTAAAGTTGGTAATTTGAGTTCTAATATAAACCGCTTACAAAATAAAGCGGATTCATTGCAAGCTTTATTAAATAGAACATCCTACCAATCTGCGGCTTTAAATACATTTGATGCGAATGAAGCATATAAATCATCAGCTGTGCCTGAAGAAATGTCACAACGAGATAAATTGGTGCTCAATACTTTGTACGCCGAAGTAGTTAAAAATGTGGAGATATTGCGTATTTCATTGATTAATCAAAAACCAATTATTCAAGTGTTGGATTTACCCAAATTCCCTTTGGTCAATCAACAAAAATCCTTTTTAATCATTGAATTGATAGGGATTTTAGCGGGCTTGGTTATTGGGCTGCTGTATTTATTGCTAGCTTACACAGGGAACAATAAATCCTAATTTTGTCATGAGTACCAGGACGCATCGCTTATTTTTATTGCGCGCCTATGGTGATGCCACTATTGCTTTACATTTTTTAGCAAATAGCCCCGAAAAAAGTAATTATACAATTATAGCTTCCGAACATTTAACCCCTTTAATCAAAGCATTAGGGCGCTATATTGATTTGAGTTCCCTTCATGTTCAATTTGTTGATTTTGGTATTACAAAATCACAACTTAATTTATTTACCAACCGACACCTAATTTCAAGCAACACAATAAGGCAGGTAACTAAATTAAAACAGTTTATAAAAAATAATCCGAATCATGGGGGGATAGATTATCTAGAACAAAATGATAAATCAGCACTGTTAAATTTATTGTTGGGTCATCCATTTAAATCCATTGTAAATATCCAAGTGTACGCCGAAATGGGTGAATTTTTTAAATCTACTCCTTCCATTCCTCCATCTAATGGTACTATAAATAAAATTCTTATAGTACCCGATGCACGTATTACTGATAGACGTATCCCAGAAAATTTAATTCATTATATTAAAACACAAATTGGATTTGATAAGTTATTACAAGTTGCGTATTTTGATAAAGCAAGCAATAATTTCAATAAACAAAATGAATTCGTGTCCTATAGCAATTTTGAGGAGCTATTGGAATTAATTAATGAAGCTGATTTTGTTTTTGGATCGGATAGCCTACCCATTCACCTTTGTAATGCTTTGCAAAAACCACACTATATCTTATACCCCAAAAATGGATCAAGTGCATTTTTTACACCATTTAGTATAGCAAATAATTATTATGCCGATTTTGAAAAATTTACAACCTTTCATTTGTCAATATGAAACAAGATAAAATACATACTTATTTATTATGTTCCAAGCATGAAGTGGATAGAGTAGAATATATAGATAAATTAAAATATCATTTTGGTAACATTTCTTGTGTAGAAGCGATTTTTCCTAAATATCAAAAGGTGCCTTTTGTACAAGATATAATTAAATTGACAAAATATCGAACAGGTAAAGCTCTGAATGAAGGAGAGATTGGTTGTTTATTGGGGCACCGTAAAATTTGGCATTTAATTGCGAAATATACTGCTAACCCAAATCAGCATTTTTTAGTACTTGAATCAGATAGTAAAATTATAAATTTTGATGATTTTAAAACAACATTTACAGAAAATTTTATTTCAAACAAAACTGTTTCTTATGATTTATTTTTTTGGGGAGCATGGCATGGAAATGCTAGATTAAAAAAATCAACAACCAAATTATTTTTAAAAAAATACAGAATTGGAGTGCCCTTAATAAAATCAGTATATTGTACTTACGGCTATTCTGTTTCTGCAGTTGGAGCAAAAATATTATTAAAAAAGACATCAAAGTTTAACTACCCTATTGATTTTTTTAAATGCCATTTACAAAATACAAATATTAGTATAGGGGCTATTAGACCCGCTATGATTGATACTTGGCAATCAAACCATAGTTATATACAATTGGAGTCTAAATGGTTTTTTTTAAAAAGGTGGATAATCATCCGAGTTTTCGACTTACGTAATATGATTATTGCTTACTTTTGTTAACTATGGAGCCAAACTATAAACCTTCTATTGTTGCAGTTACTTGGGATGGCGTTAGCCCAGCATTATCCCATATTTTTCAAGATGTTCCCCCTCAATTTGAAATATTACTGTTTGACAATACCGGCAAGGCAGATAAAGCATTATTTGCACATTTACCTATAACGCATTATATCTCCCATAAAACAGAATGCAAGGGCGATATTATAGAGCATATCTATTATTATTTCCAAAACAATAACAACCACCCTCCGGCTAATTATAAATATATTGGCATCATTGACGATGACGTTTATTTTTCCGTTTCCGACTTAAATAAGCTACTGTTTTTAGCTAACTTAGAGGAATTAGATGTTTTTCAAGCAAGCTTAACTCATGATGGATCAAATTCTCATCGAGAATTAATTCATAAAGCAGGGGTTATCATCCAAGAAACCTTATGGGTTGAAATAATGGCGCCTTTTTATGAAATGGAAATTTTTATGGCGGCAGGCCCATATTACCAACATAGTATTTCAGGACAGGGTATTGATGTGTACCTAATCCCTACCCTTCAACGCATTTTAAAAAAGAACAAAACAGCGGTGGTGCACGCAGTGCAAATGAAACACTGCCGTCCAATTAGAACCGATTTTAGGCGTTTTGTGAATGGGAAGGATAATTTAACAGAGATCAATGATATTAAAAACATTTGTTACCTATTGGCTAGTGAACATAAAGAACTTTTTGACCAAGCATTTTACAAAAATGTGTTAGATATAGAATATACACGCAAAATACCTTTTTTAAGAAAAGTTAAAAGAATTAAGCCCATGTTGAAAAATTTATACAGCTTAATCGTGGATGCTAGTTACCGATAACATACACTAATGTCAACACAAAAAAATGTTTTTTATAATATTTTGTTTGCAGTAAGCCAGGTTTTATTGCCATTAATAACATTTCCTTATTTAGCGCGTACATTAGGCCCAAGTTATTTAGGTTCATTGAATTTTGCTGAAAGCCTTGCACGTTATTTTGTGTTGCTTGCTGCAGTGGGAATTCCTGTTTATGGGGTAAGAATGATTGCAAAAAATAATAAAGATAAAAATAAATTATCCAAAACATTTTGGGAAATATTTTTTATTAACTTAATTAGTTCAATAGTATTGTCGTTATTTTTTTTAATCGCTATTTTTTATGTAGAAAAATTAGCTTCCGATAAAATTTTATTTGGCTGGTCGTTATTATTCTTTTTTTGTCAGTTATTTTTGTTTGAATGGCTTTTTGCTGGCATGAACCAATTTAAATTTATTGCAATTAGGTATTTTTTTATTAGACTTCTTTTTATTGTTGGTGTATTTTTGATTATTAAAACGAATACTGATTATCAAAAATATATGGCATTACAAGTTGGAGCAAGTATTTTAGTAAGCCTGTTGAATATAAATTACTTGCGAAAATATATTAGTTTTGAAAAATATATATTTAAACAATTAAATTTAAAGCAGCATATTAAGCCATTACTGATATTGTTTTTGACCTTGTTTTCAATTAGCATTTATTTATCCTTAGATACTGTATTATTAGGTTTTTTAGCCGACAATGAAAGTGTTGGTTACTATTCAACCGTATTAAAATTAAATAAAATAATTATTGCGATACTAGCTGCTATTTCGGCAGCTATGTTCCCAAAGATTACTAGCTTATATCAATCAGGTGAAATTGAAAAATTTACGGAGATGATCCATAAAGGATTTTACTTCATCATTAGTATCGGTATACCAACTATGATTGTTGTTTTTTGCTGCGCCCCTCAAATAGTGTCCATTGTTTTAGGTGAAGGATTTGAACGTTCCGTCTTGCCTTTGCAAATAACTGCCCCTTTAATTTTAATTGTAAGCTTGTCAAGCATTTTTGGATTTCAAATATTAAATGCGCTTTCAAAAGATAAAGAAATATTAATATCTGCTATGATTGGGATGATACTAAGTATTATATTAACTTTTATTTTAGTCCATAAATTCAAGGAAATTGGTGAAGCAATTACCATATTATTAACTGAATTGGTAGTGTGTGGTTCATTTATTTATTTTTCAAAGAGATATTATGATTTTAAACAATTTTTGCCCTTAATTATGGAACAAATACTTGGAGGTGTTCCTTATATCCTTATCATTATTTGTGTTAAATTATTAATTTTAAATTCCTATTTACAATTGGGTGTAATTAGTTTACTAAGTTTCGGTTGGTTTATTCTATTCCATTTTAATTTTTTAAAAAATAGTCTTATTAAAGAACAGATTTTATTATTTTTAAAGAAAACGGCAAAACAAACACATACGTAATAAGATAAATAAGGATTGTTATATATCTTTGTAATATGATTATATTCAATAAAGGAAGTTATAAAGCAATGTCATTTAGAGACGCAAAATTGAATATAATTTTTTATAGGTTTACTATTATTTTATTAATTATTTCTTTATTAATTAGTAATGTATCAGCACAGGATTCATTACCTGAATCGGTTTTGAAAAACAAATTAATCTCTTGGAAAATTTTAAAAAAGCCATTCGATTTTTTGCAATCATCCAACACAAAACAGCCTGCCGCAGAAATGTCCATACCTGTTGGCTTTACTGATATCGATGAATTAATTCGGGATCTACAATTAGCGGGTAAGCTAGCCCCTAATGATGCTCTTACTATTCGTCCATTTTATACCAACGCTGATATTACCTATAATAAAATATTAAAAATAATAGACGATGATATTGAAAACAATAATCAACTTGTAGCAAAACCTAATTTAAATATTAGTTTATTACCCATCAATTTTACACAAAAGATAACCACTCGATATCCTTATGGTTGGAATGATGGCGCTTTTAGCTTGTCAAAGGGCTACCAATTTTTAGTTGGTGGTGGTATTTATTTTCAATGGCATAAATTAAAAATTCAACTCCGACCCGAATACGTGCAAACAGCAACTGGTAATTATGAAACCAATGCTTACTGGGGTACAGTAACGCCTAGTTCTAAAAAAATTATGCCGGGACAGTCAAATATTCGTTTTGATTTAGGTCCTTTTACTATTGGTGCATCTACTGAAAATATGTGGTGGGGGCCTGGTATATATAATTCTATGTTAATGAATAATAATGCGCCAGGATTTTTACATTATTCCATTAATAGTAATCGACCCATCATAACCGCTATAGGAAGTATACAGCTACAACTACAAGCAGGTTTTTTGCAAAAAGACAGTAACCAAGGTTATGAAAATAAAAGATTACATACTGCAATTCTTGATAATAATAAACGTTATTACAATTCCATTAGTATTTCCTACCAACCAAAATTTTTAAAAAATGTTTACTTAGGTTTAACCCGGACCTTCCAAAACTATACACGATTGCAATCAAGTAATAACAATGGTTTTGTTTATAATTATGTGCCTGTCTTTGTGGCTTTTTTCAAAAAAACCTATAGTGATGATACAGTGAAAAGAGATCAAGTTGCATCGGTAAGTGCAAAGTGGATTTTACCCAAGGAAAAAGTAGAAATATATTTTGAATTTGGGTTTAATGATGCCAAACAAAATTTTAGGGACCTGATGATGGATATGGCGCATTCCTCTGGATATGTTTGGGGTTTTAAAAAATTAAAATATTTAAACAATACCCAATACATCAATTTAAATGTTGAAATAGCAAGGCTCGCACAAACCACTAGTTATTTACATCGCAATGCGGGTAACTGGTATGAACATGGTGGTATTAGTGAGGGGTATACTAATTTGAATCAAATTATGGGAGGTGGAAGTGGTTTTGGTAATAATATGCAAGCATTAGCATTGGGTTATAATTCAGGTTGGAATAAGGTAGGTATTATTTTTCAGCATATATTACAAAACCCATATGATCTGGTTGCTGGGATTAACGAAGTAGGAATTCGATCAATAAAATGGACAGATTATTCCTTTGGATTACAAACCAGATATCATTATAAAAAAATACTATTGAGTGCCAATATGGAAATAATAAAGGCAAAAAATTATATTTGGGAACAAGGAAATAGTCCTACTAATTTTCTCTTTTACATAAATACAATTTATTTATGGTAAATAAAATAACATGCTATTTAATTTTAAGTTTATTAGGCTTAACCGGTTTTGCACAATCTGCTTTATTGGATGACATTAAATTGATGAATGCCTTGCGCAATAATCAATTATTACAAGTTTATTCATCAGAAAACGAAGAGGATGATATAGATTCAACCTATTTGAATTCATTTATGATTCGCTCCACGCAGGCATATCAAAGCTTAAATAATGCGTACTTATTTAAATACAAAAAAATTAGTATTAAAAGTTTGCAATTAACTTACAATAATCAAAATAACAGTTTTTTGCCATACGGCTCCAATGATGGCAATATGTATCCTGCACGTGGGAAACAGGAGCGCTTTAGTGCAGGCGTAAATATAAAATGGGGGATGGTGGATGTGAATGTGCAACCCGAATTTTTAAAAGTAGAAAATATTGAACAAGAATTTTTTAAAGGAAATGAAAATGATCGCAATTGGTGGGCTCGATATTATAAAATTGTAGCCAATAATATTGATGATTTTAGACAATTTGGTAAGCTCCCTATTGAAACAATTTCATTGGGCCAATCAAGAATAGGGCTTTCTACAAAAAGTTGGAGCGGTGGTGTTTCAAATGAAAATATTTGGTGGGGGCCTGGTCAATTTAATAGCCTTATTTATACTAATAATGCACCTGGCTTTTTACATGCCTATATCCAATCCAATCAACCTATTGAAACAAGTATTGGCAACATTGAGTTAAAATTTATTTCAGGTAAAATGGATTCTTCAAATTGGATCAATCCTGACCAAAGGATTATGTGTGCTATTTGGCCAGGTGCAATTATTCCAAAAATCAACCAACAAAGAGTAATGCAGGCCTTTACTATCAATATGAATCCGAAATGGTTCCCTAATTTATACCTTGGATACGCTTATTCCACACAATATTATTCCACAAAAGACAATAAATACATTGAGCCTTTTTCAAAACCAATAACCAATAATAATAAATATAATATTGGGGTATTTATGATGCGTTTAAAACTTCCTAAGGAAAATGCTGAAATATACGCAGAACTTGGTCAACCTCGTAGTTTTGCATTACCGTGGCATTTTTTTAATGATACTGCAATTAACGGTTTTGTATTTGGTTTTAAAAAAATATATTTCACAAGAAACAGCAAATCCTACTATGAATTTAATTTTGAAGCTACGCAAATTCAATTAATGGATGCAAAGGAAATTTTTGTAGATGGGGATCCATTTGGCAGCCCAAAAAATAATTCTTTTTATACCAGCCCAATTATTAGACAAGGTTATACCAATGAAGCTCAATTATTAGGCGCGTCTATAGGACCCGGTTCTGCTAGTCAAACATTAAATATTAGTTGGAACAAGGGACTAAACAAAATTAATATTATGGTTGAAAGAGTAAACCATAATACCGACTTTTATCATGTGGCTTATTTAAGTGCATTGGGCAATTCCATGGCAGATGGCTATTATGTTGATTTAAATACAGGTATACAGGCACAATGGAATCCACAAAAAAGTATACTTCTAGGTGTTTCTTATATAAATTCAAAAGCACTTAATTATAGATGGCTTAAACGTATTATTGATGATAAATATGTTTTTGGTGATCCTGGTGTAGATTCTGATAAAAGTAATTCACAGTTAACATTTACCCTTAAATTTATATTTAATGGAAGCCATTAAATCACTATACCTTAGGGCCTATTTTATCATTATGGCCTTATATGTTTATTTCAATAAAGGCATAGCATATAGTTATTTGGTAGAAATCTTGTGGTTGGGAGGGATTATTTTATTGGTTTTAAATCGTCATTCTTACTATTTCATTTGGGAAAAAAGAATAAAGATTTTACTGTTTTTTATGTTAATTACCCTTGCGTATATCCTTTGGGGCATAAAAAATTATTCAATTATTGATACCATTCGAGATTCATTCATTTTTGAGTATGGTTGGTTCGTATTTATATTATTTCTATACCAGGATAAACTTAATGTTATTTGGGGAAACCTATTTCATATTTATAAATGGTTTCCTCTAGTTGCACTACTTAATTTTATATTACAATATTACCTACCATTCTTTGATACATTTTCACTTTTCGGAAATGTCACTTTCTTACTTTATAAGTATGGCGATATGAGTGTAAACTTATTAATTTGCACTTTACTCATATTATTAAACATTAAAAAACTATCTAATAAATGGTTACTCATGTTAACATTATTAATCTTTTTTGATTTTTTAGTTATATCCGCTTATAGTAGAGCGGGTATGCTCGCATATATTGCTGGCGGATTTTGTTTCATTTATTTTGCCAAAGATAAATTTATTAACGAGGCGCTTAAAGGTTTTACTAAATTTATTCCTTGGGCATTATTAATTGTACTCCCTATTTATTTAAGTATACAAGTAAGGGAAAATTTTCAGGGGCGCGTAGCTGGATTTAAACAAATAAAAGATAATGTTACCTCACTGGTTACAAACTCCGACGACCAAGTTTTAGAAGATAATGTGGTTTGGCGTTTTTTATGGTGGGGTAAAATAATTGACTATAGTTTTACTAAGGAAAATTTTATACAAGGAAAGGGCCTGGGAATGAGCTTGTCCCAAACTGATGAAGGTGTAATGGCTGAGGAAGATTTAAGATCACCACATAGTATACATTTAACCATTATGGCTCGATATGGGATACCATTATTTGCACTTTGGCTATACTGGTTATATTTAATCTTTAAGCCTTTATTTAAAAGTGAATTAAATAGGTATTCCTTAGCAATCACATCTATTTTACTGGCATTTGTTATTAATGCAAGCTTTGATGTTTATTTAGAGGGGCCCATGGGCGCATTCCCGTTTTGGACCTGGTTAGGTTTATTATTTATTACACAAAGTTTTCCGCCAAAATTAAATGAAGAAAATCTAGATTCAATTACTTAATTTTGAATACAATTTTAGGTAAATAAAATAAGTCATGAAAAAAATTATAATCTTAGGCGGTGGTGGTTTTATTGGTGGTCATTTAGCAAAAAAATTAAAAAAAGCTGGTTTCTTTGTACGTATTGCAGACATAAAAAATCACGAATATTTATCGCATGATGAAATCTGTCATGAATTTATACAATGCGATTTATCAGATCCCAAAAAAGTAGAGCAAGTAATTTTTGAAGATTGTTTTGAATTATACCAATTAGCTGCAGATATGGGTGGGGCTGGTTATATATTTACTGGCTTAAATGATGCTAATGTAATGACCAATTCAGCATTAATTAATTTAAGTGTTGCTAAAGAATGTGTGAAAAAGAAAGTTCAAAAGGTTTTTTACTCTTCATCTGCTTGTATTTACCCAGAGCATAATCAATTAGAAGCGGAACATCCAAATTGTGTGGAAGACTCAGCATATCCTGCAAATCCAGATTCAGAATATGGATGGGAAAAACTTTTCAGCGAGCGTATTTTTTTAGCTTACCATCGTAATTTTAAATTAAATGTTCGTGTTGCTCGCTTCCATAATATTTTTGGACCCTACGGTACTTGGACTGGTGGTAAAGAAAAAGCACCAGCGGCCATGTTACGGAAAGCCGGCGAAACAAAAGAAGGCGAAAGTTTTGAAGTATGGGGTGACGGACAACAAACTAGAAGCTTTTTGTATATTGACGCATGCCTTGAAGCTGTTGAACGTTTTATGAAAACTGATTTTACTGGCCCTGTAAATATTGGCTCTGAAGAAATGGTGACCATTAATGAACTAGCACAAATGGCCATTGATATTTCAGAAAAAAATATTCACATACATAATATAGCGGGTCAAGAATTTATAGATAAATATGGTTTTAAGTGCCCGCTAGGTGTTAGAGGTCGCAATTCCGATAATAATCTATACCGTGAAAAAATGGGATGGGAAGTGAGCGAACCTTTGATTGAAGGAATGCATAAAACTTACAGCTGGATTCATGAACAATTAAATAAATCATTATAAATTGATTTGGATTAACATTTTATTTAAACAACAATTATGGTGACATTAAATAATAAATCCATTCTAATCGGAATTGATATATTTGTTGGTAATAACAAATTATTTTCTCAATATCTTATTGAAACTATTCGTGACCAAAGCAGTAATGGAACTAATAGAAATATAAGCGCAACTAGTGCACATGGTATTGTTGAAGCTAATAAAAATCCCATATTTTTAAACACATTGAAATCATTTTATTTAAATCTACCGGATGGTGTGCCCCTAGTTTGGGCTGGTCGTATGAATGGTCATAAAAAAATGGAACGGTGCTCGGGCGTTGATATGTTTGAAGAGGTTATGATTAGCTCACATAATGAACCTATAAAACATTTTTTTTGTGGCGGTAAACCGGGCATTGCAGATGAATTAAAACAAGCGGTTAATGTTCTATTTAATAACAATCAAGTTGTTGGAACCTATAGTCCACCGTTTAAAAAAATGACTTCAGATGAATTTAGTTTTTTAGGGGAAATTATAAATAAAAGCGGGGCAAATGTTGTATGGATTGGACTAAGTACCCCTAAACAAGAGGTTTTTGCTGCTGAATTATCTAAATACTGTTCAGTAAACTATATAATAACAGTGGGTGCCGTTTTTGATAATTTTACGGGGCATTTGCAAAGAGCTCCAAAATTTATGCAACAGACAGGACTAGAATGGTTATTTAGATTATATATGGAGCCCAAAAGATTATGGAAAAGGTATGTACAAATTATCCCTGCATTCACAATAATTGTTATTAAACAAAAATTTAAATCGATTTTTAATTACGGCGACTTAGTTTAGCCCGAAGGAAATTCCTAGTTGAATTAAGTTATTTGATTGTTGATAACCATTCGTATATTTTTCGTTAATGTGCTGGTAAGCTCCTTTTATATATAAATTATTAATCACTTCATAATTAGCTTGTAAATAAAAATCTTTTCTCGTTTTTTCCAATCCGAATAAAAATGAAGGCTGCGGCTCAGCAGCATATTGTTCCCAAACAGTTCCTGGTCCTCCTTTTCGGATACTTTGAAAACGTGCATATAATTTTAACTTAGGTATTGGAGTATACTTTATAAAAAACAATTGCCTATCCATATTGCTACCCATCCAATCACCCAATGAATAATCATATTGTGTATACTTTTGCGCTGGGATTAAATTATTATATACAAATGGATTTACCCTTGTATATTCAGCTCCAATTGTTAAATAAGGTATTAAAAAATCAGTTACTGAGCCGCCAATCGTATACCCTAACTGGTTTCGACTTTTAGATTTATTAAAAATTTCTGTTAATCTTATTTCATCAATAAATACAGTAGTAAATAAATGTGTATTTTTTAATTGATTTCTGGAACTTGCCTGCATAAATATTTGTCCATTTGATCCAGCATTAATTAAATAATTGCTTCGATTATTATCATATACTTTGAAAAAATTAATAGGTATCAAGAATCCAACATCTAATTTATCGCTATACACCATGGACTCACCTAGGGCTAAATCTAACCCTTTCATGGGGGTAACTTTAATACTATGCGTAACCAAAAATTTAGATACATACCTTACGCGTACATCTCCACTCACCCCACCTGTCCATGTGTTATAAGTTCGAATGGAATCAATTAAATTAGAATTTAACCATGCATGCATATAGTTAAAACTTAACCATGTTAGTGGTTTATAATCTAGCCTAAAATACGGAAAACTGGGTGCTTTATCCGAGGATGCGATACGACCATTTTCGCCATAGCCCCATAAAAAATTATCTTTCCCAATATTAACTGATCCATTTTTCCAACTATAGGAAATATTTCCACGAACTTCACTATAATTCAATTTGTTGTCATTGGATAAGCCTACACGTATGATTCCTGTATTGGGGGTTTCAAAATTTTTAATTTTTGTAAAATCACCGGTTTCAGTACAATCACGATAATATAATTGAAATCCAATATTTTTACTTGATCCCCATAAACTAAATCCGTTGCTTACTTGATTTACTTTATTTCCATCACTACTACTTACTTGTATATTTGTAATTGGATCAATATTAAATTGAAAATCCCTTGAATGTATAGCAATACTTCGCCAACGTCCTTTTTCATCTTTTTTTAACAAGTCAGCCTTCGTATTATCCTTGTTGGTTAGACCTTCAATGGAATTGTATTCCTGTAAATAAAAATTTAATTCCGCTTTCTCGATTTTGGTTAAGCCTGATTCATTTTTTTGCAACTCTAGTAATGCAATTAATATGGCTTGTCGGTTAATGGGTTGTATATAATCATCAATGGTCACTAATCCTTTTTGCGCCATTCTTGACAAATATGGATATACTTCAGCTCGATGATTTTCGAAAATGGTTTGTGCAAGTACGGTACCCTGAATTTGAAATAAAAATAGGCTAAAAAATATCACTTTTAAAAATTGATTAGTACGCATCTTGGTTGCCTCTTATAAAATTGATAATGGTTTGAATGATTATTTGACAATCCATCCAAAAATTCCAACGATGTATATAAAACAAATCAAAATCGACCCTCTTTTGCATATCCTCAATTGTTTTAGTCTCGCCCCTACAGCCATTTACTTGTGCATAGCCAGTGATTCCTGGTAAAACAAGGTGACGAAGCATATAATTTTCAATAGTATGCATGGATTCCACATTTAATGGGGATGGATGTGGTCTAGGGCCGACAACCGACATGTTTCCAATCAGTACATTCCAAAATTGGGGTAGCTCATCAAAATTGGTACTTCTTAATATCTTTCCAATCCTGGTTACCCTTGGATCTCCCTTAAACGCTTGTTGGTATTCACCATGTTTATTTGTATCCGTTGATTCACGATACATAGTTCTAAACTTATAGCAAGTGATTTTTTGATTGTTCAATCCCCATCTTTCTTGTTTAAATATAGCCGAACCTTTTGAAGTTAATTTGATAAGAATTATAATTAACGGCATTAACCATATGCCAAAAAAGATAAAAAATACCAATGCAAAAAAAATATCAAAAGTTCTTTTAATAAGTTTATTTTCTAAACTATCTAAAGGTAAATTGCCTACATTGATAACTGGCAATTGTCCAATATTATTAATGTAAATTGTAGATGTATTAAATTGTGTTAAGTCTGGTAAAAGACTTACTTTAATTTTATTATAATCACATACATCAATACATTTTTGAATTTCAGATTGTCGGCTAGAAGGCAATGCAATAACAATCTCGTCCACAAATTCACTTTTAATTACAGTCTCTAGCTTGTCTAAATTACCAAAATACTTATAGCCCTCAATTTGACTATCTTCAATATCAATAAAACCAACACACTTATACCCGTAATAATAATATTTATTAATAGTTTTCAAGAAATTATGTGCAGTTGGGGTTGTTCCTACTAATAATACTTTATCGTATAATTGTCCTGCCTGTAAGTAGGAATGTATTCTTTTTCTAAAAAAATATTTTACTATTAATGTGCCAATTCCTAAAAAAATTAAAAACAAATTTATAAATTGAGCACTAAATATCATTTGGTTTAATCTTAAAAAAAAGATACCAGCACCTAAAGTCACTGTTAATAAAATCATATGATAACCTACCAATACAATTTCCTCTGAAAATTTTTTTGATCGACGATCTGTATAAATGTTTGAATACCTAGATACCCATAACCAAGCCAAAAATGACATAACTAAAAAAAGGATATCTGCTTTAAAATATTCATTAATGTCTCTAAAAAATAAAGACAACTGGTAACATATCGCAATTAGTCCAAAGTCAATTAAATATCTACCGATTTGTAGAATGAGCACTTTTCTTTTCATACAAAAAACTATGTTCTATTTATAAACTCGGGGGAGAAATTAACCAAATATATACCAAAATTTATTTAAAATTAGCTTACAACTAATTAGTTATAGGCTATTTATGAAAAATTAACCTATTTTGTGATTTTGGTTGAATATTGACCGTTTTTATCGGCTTATTATAGGAATATTTGACCCCTAACAACCTACTCCACCACCCCATCGGTTATCACTACATCACTTAAAGCCCCGGTACATAAGCCTTTTATGGTGATTAGGGTGCCCACTTTTTGCGTAATGGGAGCATTGTTTGTTAGTGTTACAGATACATTAGAAAATGAATCACTACGGCCAATAACAAGCGTTGTTTTTCCTTCTTGATTTTTATCGATACTTAAAAGGTTACCTGTAACGGCTACTGCTTTATTTAAATATAAGCTATTGGCTAATTTTTCATCAGCCTGGTATTTGGCAACCAATGAATCTGATGTAATTGCGATTGCTATTTCAGATTGTACTTGTCGATGATTTTTACTTGAATAAATAAAAATATAATAGTAGGCACTAAAAGCAATGGCTGCTATAAAAGCAATTACAATAATTATTTTATTTTTTGTAGACATAACTTTTTATTTTTATTCAGTCGAGTAAATGAACAGTATATTATATTTAAAAATACCCCAATTCTAAATTTTGACTAATTCTTCTTCCTTTGTTCTAATTGCTTGCCTTTTAAAACTTTAAGTTCTTCAACTCCTTCGGCTTTTTTAAAGTAAACACCCTAGAGATATTAAATCCAAATCGCAAATCACCTTTGCCCCAGCTGCCTGTGGTTTCATTGATAAAAGTACGCTCTGTC
>Ga0209443_1001060_pt1 | contig 17817 bp, 14 predicted proteins | sample LauGreBMM110DCMD_2_FD_187571 | JGI IMG/M metagenome (GOLD analysis project Ga0209443, IMG submission 187571) | Freshwater lake microbial communities from Lake Michigan, USA - Su13.BD.MM110.DCMD (SPAdes) (version 2) | ecosystem: Environmental > Aquatic > Freshwater > Lake | place: Lake Michigan... | reverse complement strand
CGCAGCATCGATGAGCTCACCGAGCTCGGTAAGAACTTCGATACTTGGACCATCGCGGCCAGGTTCTGGTAAATGTTTTGGCATATATAAAACACCTTGATTGGCGAAATCGAATGGTGAGCCAACATCGAGCATCTGCACATTAGCGGGATCAACTTCTCCGCTCTTAACATCGCTATTTAAATCATCACCCACCAAAAAGCCGATGCTTTTAGCGAGGGTATTAAATGAGTTTCCAACGGTTAACGTCGCCGATGTGGCAATCACGGGGGTTTGAGTCAGCAGATTCTCGCGCAAGAGCTCAGAGACTGAGAGCGGAGCTAAATGCAGCGTTGAAAAAGTTGGTTCATACCAAAGTACAAATCCATCACCGAGTTTTAATAAGGTCGCAGCCGTTGTAGAGATTTCACTGACTGCGCCCTTTACTCGTGCGCGCTCGGCTAAAACATCAGTGTCGATAATCTCATCATCGGCCGACATAAACTGTGTAATTGCCTGGGCGCTCTCGCGCACCTTTCTAATCGGTGATTCAAGGGATTGTGGAATCTCTTCCAGGCGACCTTGGGCAGCAAAATCTCCGCGGATAGATTCACCGTAATCAACCATCGATTCGTGAAAGTCGTTAGCGGCTTTATGAAAGGCATCTGCCAACTTGCCTGGCATGAACTTACGGGCCATTGCTGATGCGCGTAGCACGCGTGCCGATGTGAGCTCTTCCGTCACGGCCTGCGTTGCGCGATCCATAAACTCGTGTGCCTCATCAAGGACTACTGCATCACGCTCTGGCAAAATCGGATGCGAATCGACGATTTCAATGGCCAATAAGGTGTGGTTCGTGACGACGACATCGGCCGTTTGCGCTTTGCCTTTTGCCTTAGCTGCAAAACATTGCGGCCCAAATGCACATTTATCGGCGCCGACACATTCACGGCCAGAGACCGAGTTTGCCGCCCAAACTCGCCTATCCACTTCTGGTGCATCATCACGGTCCCCTGATACACCGGGTTTACGCGCCCATTCATGTAAACGTTTGGCATCTTTTTCTAGCGATGAGATGCCCAACATAATTTCACCATCGGCATCTGGCTCTTCACTATTCATCTTTTGCAGACAGATGTAGTTACCCACGCCCTTATAGATTGCATAGGTAATTTCGCGCCCCAGTACTTTTTCAAGAGCGGGCACAACTGCCGGTAAATCACGTTCGACTAGCTGGCGTTGCAGCGCCAAAGTGGCCGTTGCAACTAAAACTTTTCGCCCGTGGACAAGTGGCGGAACGAGGTAAGCCAGAGATTTTCCAGTGCCTGTACCTGCTTGCACCATCAAGTGATGGCGATCGGTCAAGGCGTTTGCCACGGCCTCGGCCATCTCTATCTGACCCTCGCGTGGCGCACCACCGATTGCAGTGATTGCTGCATCGAGTGCTTGGCGCACCTTTGCCGACATATCACTCATGGAAGAAACCTTATCGCCCGCAGGTGTCAATCTTTGACGCTGGCCCTACCAGATTCAAGTCGGGCGATCGGAACTCGAAATGGTGAACATGAGACATAGTCAAGACCAAGCGAATTGAAGAAATGGATACTACGTGGATCTCCACCATGCTCACCGCAGATACCTAGCTTAAAATCACTTCGCAATCCACGTGCTAAATCGACGGCTGTGCGAAGCAAAATTCCAACTCCAGCCTCATCTAAAGATTCAAATGGATTGAAGGGCAAGAGTTCAAGATCTAAATATCGCGGTAAGAAAGTTGATTCGACATCATCGCGGCTAAATGCCCACGTTAATTGCGTCAAATCATTAGTGCCGAATGAGAAGAAATCAGTATGCACACCCAGGCGATCAGCGGTGATTGCAGCTCGTGGAGTCTCAATCATCGTGCCAATAGGAATCTCATAGGCAATCCCGGAGCCCTTAAATATCTTTCCGATCTCTTCCTCGAGGGTTTCACGCAGAAATAGGAGTTCGCGCTGGGTTGCTACCAAGGGAATCATGATCTCAGGTTGGGGATCGTGGCCTAATTTTTTCACTTCAAGAAATGCATGGACAAGGGCTCGAACCTGCATCTTATAGAGCTCTGGAATGAGAATTCCAAGACGGACTCCACGCAGACCTAACATGGGATTTGATTCATGCAGGCGATTGACGGCGGCGAATAATGCTCGATCTCTCGGTGAGACCTCTTCGTTGAGCGCCTCTGCTCTGGCCATCTCTGTGCTCAACACAACCAATGATGGCAAAAACTCATGTAATGGCGGATCAAGCAAGCGGATTGTCACTGGTAGACCCGACATCGCCATCATGATGCCAACGAAATCCGCTCTCTGCAGTGGCTCCATCTCGGCAATGACCGAGCGCTGGACATCTTCATTTTCTGCCAGCACCAAGCGCTCCACGTAGGAGCGGCGTGGTCCTAAGAACATATGCTCGGTACGACATAGGCCAACACCCTCGGCCCCCAAAATTCGTGCACGTATCGCATCCTCAGGCGTATCGGCATTTGTGCGAACTCTCAATCTTCGCACCGCATCGGCATGCATCAGGATGCGATCAACGGCCTTGACGACAGGGGCGGCCTCATCGGATTCGGCCGATAAGCGCCCCTCTAAATACGATGTGACAGAGGATGCGACAACTGGAACATCACCTAGATATACAGCCCCAGTTGTGCCATCGATTGAGATTACATCACCCTCATAAACAGTTGTTGTGCCAACGGTAAATAGATTTGCCCGCTCATCTACTGAAATTGAATCTGTTCCACAGACTGCAGTCTTGCCCATACCCCGTGCTACAACGGCGGCGTGTGACGTCTTACCTCCACGACTTGTCAGGATTCCTTGAGAGGCAACCATTCCAACAAGGTCATCAGGACTGGTCTCACGGCGAACCAGAATTATTTTTTTACCAGATTTTGATAGGTCAAATGCACGTTTAGAATCAAAGACCGCCTCACCGACTGCCGCCCCTGGAGATGCAGCAATTCCACGTGCAATCTCATGCAATGGCCCGGATGTATCGAACTGCGGAAACATCAGCATCGCTAATTGATCACCAGATGTGCGAAGTAATGCTTGATCCATAGTAATTTTGCCCTCATCGACAAACTGCAGTGCGATTCTAAAAGCCGCCTCCGCAGTGCGTTTGCCCACACGGGTCTGCAAAATCCATAACTTTCCACGCTCGATTGTGAACTCGATATCGCAGAGATCTTCATAATGTTCCTCTAGAAGCTGCATCACAGCATCGAGCTCGGCTGCGACCACTGGAGCTAATCTTCCAAACTCATCCAGTGACATAGGGGTACGAATTCCTGCAACTACATCTTCACCCTGCGCCTTTTGCAGATAATCACCGTAGCGACCAATGTCACCTGTCGATGGGTTACGTGTGAATGCGACCCCAGTACCTGAGTCATCACTGAGATTGCCAAAGACCATTGATTGGATGTTCACAGCGGTCCCGATATCGGATGGGATTCGCTCACGCTTGCGATACATCTGCGCACGCTCTGAGTTCCAGGATTTAAAGACCGCCTCGACAGATCTGATGAGATGCTCACGTGGATCTTCAGGGAAATCCTCACCCGTTGTAAGGGTGATTACCTTTTTGAAGCCATCACACAAAAGTATCAAGGCATCAAGGCTGAGATCCGCGATATCTTCAACTCCAGATGAGGATGTAATACGCTCTTGGATTTTATGGAACTCAACTGGCGGGATCTCACACACGATTTTGCCAAACATCTCGATGAAGCGACGGTATGAATCCCATGCAAAGTGGGGATTTCCAGATGATGAGGCTAGAGACTGCGTGACCTCTGGGGTCATCCCAACATTTAAAACTGTCTCCATCATGCCTGGCATCGAAAACTTCGCACCAGAGCGCACCGAGACCAAGAGCGGATTATCAACTCCTCCAAATTTCTTTCCGCTGATGCGCTCTAGATCTGTGAGCGCTCCATCGATCTCACCATGAAGAGTGGCTGGAATGAGACCGGTTTGTAAATATTGCCGACATGCATGTGTTGTGATCGTGAATCCTGGAGGAACGGGCAGTCCGATGCGCACCATCTCGGCTAAGTTGGCACCTTTTCCACCAAGCAGATCCTTTTGTGACATATCCCCAAATGTGAAGGGATGAATCATCACTTCGGTCGGCATCGAGACTGTCCTAAGTCCTGCTTCTTAAAAGGCCAGAGAGTCATAGGGCCATTAAATCCATGAAATCATCGACGGGGGTCGTCATGAAGGCCTCATAATTAAGGCTCAGGGCAAGGATTTTTGCCTGTGTTGGCACATCAAAGATGCGGGCAAGGTTAGTTTTGTACTTTTCAATTAAAAGTGGAATGCCGGCAGTGCGGCGCCGAGCGTGCCCGATCGGATATTCGACAACTTCCTCACCTAAGACGCTTCCGTCGTTGAACTCAATTGTTAGTGCATTAGCGATAGAGCGCTTGGCAGGATCGTGATAATCGGCAGTGAAAGTCGAGTCTTCAACGCAGATGATTTTTTCACGAAGAGCATCGATACGTGAATCTGATGCGATGTTATCTTCATAATCACGGGCAGTTAAGCGGCCAAAGATAAGTGGCACTGCAACCATATACTGAATACAGTGGTCACGATCGGCTGGATTATTGAGTGGGCCCTTCTTATCAATAATGCGAATACAGGCCTCATGTGTACGGATGGTTACTTTCTTAATATCGGCCTGAGTTTTTCCAACTGCTAGCATCGCCGTATGTAAAGTCATAGCTGCCTCAACTGCAGTCTGTGAATGAAACTCTGCTGGAAATGAGATTTTAAAGAGTATATTCTCCATTACGTAAGAACCGTATGGGCGCTGAAACTTAAAGGCATTACCTTTAAATGAGACATCATAGAAGCCCCAGGTTTTTGCAGTAAGAGCTGATGGATAGCCCATCTCACCAGTTTTAGCGATTAAGGCTAAGCGAACTGCTCGCGATGTTGCATCACCAGCTGCCCACGATTTACGTGATCCAGCGTTTGGAAAGTGACGATATGTGCGAAGGGACTGTCCATCTACCCAAGCAAGGGAGACCGCGGCCAAGACTTGATCTCTTGAGAGCCCCATCATCTGGGCAACAACTGCAGTTGATGCCACTTTTACAAGTACAACGTGGTCTAGTCCGACTTTATTAAAGGAGTTTTCAAGTGCGATGCAGCCTTGAATTTCGTGGGCCTTAATCATGGCCGTGAGTACGTCTTTAATTGTGAACTTCTTATCCGTTGTGCGAGAGAGCCAATCTGCGGTTGCAAGAATTGCACCTAAGTTATCAGATGGATGGCCCCATTCGGCTGCAAGCCATGTGTCATTAAAATCTAACCAGCGAATCATGGTCCCGATATTAAATGCGCCTTGCACGGGATCTAAAATATATTTAGTACCAGGGACTTTAACGCCATTGGAAACAGTTAGGCCCTCGACAACTGGACCTAAAAGCTTTGTGCAGGCCTGGTATTCAAGTGCCTCAAAGCCGCAACCTAAGGTATCCATAAAGCAGTTCCAGGCAGTCTCATAGGCAACGGGTGAGCTAATTTTGTAGTCAATCACGTAATCAACGATGTCAATGATTTCTCGATCATAGAGCTGATTGGATTGGGTAATATTATTCGACATCGCTTCTACCTTTTTTCTTTCGGTAGAAATTCTAAATCCTCGGGGCCAGTATAATTAGCACTTGGACGAATAATCTTATTATCGATACGTTGTTCAATAATGTGAGCCGCCCATCCGGTAGTGCGTGCAATGACAAATATTGGTGTAAATAGAGCGGTGGGGATTTTCATTTGATTGTAAGAAACGGCAGAAAACCAATCTAGATTTGGAAACATCTTTTTAGCATCCCACATTACTGATTCGATACGTGAGGCTACATCAAATAAGATTGTGCTCCCACTTTCTTTGGAGAGATTGAGCGCGATGTTTTTTATGATTACATTGCGTGGATCAGAGACGGTATAGACGGGATGTCCAAAACCAATAATGACCTCTTTTTTCTCAACTCGGGCACGTATATCACGCTCTGCTTCATCAGGGTTTGAGTAACGCTCTTGAATTTGTAGGGCTGCCTCATTAGCCCCACCATGCTTTGGTCCACGCAGTGCGCCTATTGCTCCAGTAATTGCAGAATAGATATCCGATCCCGTACCAGCGATAACACGAGCGGCAAAGGTAGATGCGTTAAATTCATGTTCAGCGTAAAGAATAAGTGATGCTTGCATTGATTGAACCCAAAGATCACTCGCAGGTGCACCATGAAGCAGATGCAAGAAATGGCCTGCGATTGAATCATCATCGCTCTCAACCTCAATCTGCTTCCCGCTATTGGAAAAGTGATACCAGTACAGCAGGATTGAACTCAGGCAGGCGAGGAGCTTGTCGGTGATCTCCTGCGCACCCTCCAATCTCTGTTCTGAGTCCTCAGGGCTGATGCAGCCAAGGGCCGATACGCCAGAGCGCATTACATCCATAGGGTGGGCACTTGCTGGAAGCTGCTCGAGAACTGTCTTTACTTCATCGGGCAGGCCTCGCAAGCCCTTTAATTTGGTTTTATAGGAATGTAGCTGACTTTGCGTCGGCAGAGCTCCATAAATCAAGAGATATGCGACTTCCTCAAACTCGCAGTGGGCAGCCAAATCTGCGATGTCATAACCTCGATAGTGCAGATCATTTCCAGATTTTCCAACGCTACATAATGCGGTGTTACCAGCCGTCACCCCAGACAGTGCTACTGACTTCTTAGGCTTGAACTCAGCCATCTACTCTTTACCTAAAAGTTCATCGAGAGTCTTCTCGTACTCGTGATAATTGATACGGTCGTATAGCTCTTCACGTGTTTGCATGCTATCAATGAGAGTCTTTTGAGTACCTTCTCTACGAATAACCTCATAGACATTCTCAGCTGCCTTGTTCATCGCTCTGAAGGCTGAGAGAGGATATAAAATCATGGACACTCCGTTTGCTCCAAGCTCATCACGTGTGAATAAGGGTGTTAGTCCAAACTCAGTGATATTTGCCAGAATCGGTTTAGATATAGCAGAACTAAACTTTTTATAATCCTGAAGAGTTCTTATCGCCTCTGGAAAGACTAAATCTGCACCTGCTGCGATATATGCCTGCACTCGCTCGATAGCCGAATCGATACCCTCGATTGCAATAGCATCGGTACGTGCCATGATTGAGAAATTATCATCACTGCGCGCATCAACTGCAGCCTTAATGCGATCTACCATCTCTGATGTGCTAACAACTTCCTTGTTAGGTCGGTGCCCGCAGCGCTTTGCAGCCACTTGATCTTCGATGTGCATCGCCGCAGCTCCAGCTTTAATGAGATCTTTAACGGTCCGCGCAATATTAAAGGCAGAAGTTCCAAAGCCTGTATCGGCATCTACCAATAAGGGTGTATCGCAGATACTTGTAATTCGTCGAACATCAATCAATACATCTTCGAGAGTTGTGATTGCAAGATCTGGAAGACCTAAAGACCCAGCGGCTACTCCGCCGCCAGAGAGATAAATCGCCCGATAGCCAGCCCGTCTGGCTAATAAAGCGTGGTTAGCGTTGATGGCACCAATAATCTGCAACGGCTTTTCTTCTCGTAAAGCCTGCTTGAAAGCCAACCCTGGACTATTCACATTTGGAGTCTATCTAGCGCCTTATCTGATGTAAAAGACGTTCCATTTATGAGTGGTTGCTGGGTATGTCTATGAGCAGCCAGATGTGTTGCCACAGCCTTCGCATACATAGCAAGCACCCGACATGCGCATCTTGACTCCGCAGGTCATGCACAGAGGTGCATCGGCCTTCACGCCAGATAAGGCCTCCATCAACTCAGTGGATGAGCCGAACTCTTGCTTGTTATCGATCACAACCAACTTCGGTGGTGATGTCAATGGGGCAGTTGGAGTGATTGGAGCAGTTCTCTCCAAGTTCTCATAGTCCTCAACCACATCTTCGGTGTATGTGCCGGTCTCTAATGCGCGAGCGCGCTCAGATGATGTGTAGAGCCCCAGAGAGCTACGTGATTCAAATGGTAGATAGTCAAGTGCTAAGCGTCGGAAGATGTAATCCATCATCGACTGTGCCATGCGGATATCTGCATCATCTGTCATGCCCGCTGGCTCAAAGCGTAGGTTAGTGAATTTTTCTACGAAGGTCTCAAGAGGCACTCCGTACTGCAATCCGATCGATACTGCGATCGAGAATGCATCCATGACACCGGCCAAAGTCGAGCCCTGCTTGCCGAGTTTGAGGAATACCTCACCAAGTGCGCCATCTGCATAGGCACCCGATGTCATATAGCCCTCAGCCCCGCCGACAGAGAAGGATGTTGTCGTTGATGGACGTGACTTTGGAAGTCGCTTGCGCACAGCAGCGGTTGGATGTGCATCCTGGGCTTCGATCTCTTTCTTCTTTGCCTTGCCATCAGAGAGTGGCTGACCAACTTTGCAGTTATCGCGATAGACGGCCAAGGCTTTGACACCCATCGTCCATGCCTGGAAGTAGACATCTTCAACCTCTTCAACGGTTGCATCCTCAGGCAGGTTCACTGTCTTTGAGATAGCACCTGAAAGGAATGGCTGACATGCAGCCATCATGCGCACATGGCCCATAGCTGCGATCGACCTTGCACCGAGTGCGCAGTCAAAGACGTCGTAGTGCTCGAGCTTGAGCCCTGGGGCATCGATGACGTGACCGTTGGCTGCGATGAACTCGACGATCGCCTCAACCGTCTCCTCGGCGTAGCCCATCTTGCGAAGTGCGGCGGGAACCGTCTGGTTGACGATCTGCATGGATCCGCCACCGACTAGCTTCTTGAACTTCACGAGTGAGAAATCAGGCTCAATGCCAGTTGTATCGCAGTCCATCATCAGACCGATCGTGCCGGTCGGTGCTAGAACTGAGATCTGGGCGTTGCGCCAACCGTTCTTATCTCCCGTTGCAAGGCATGCATCCCAGGCCTTATTGGCCTCACTCCATACATCGCGATCAAGGGTTGTCTCTGACTTTGCCGATGATGAGGCGGCGGCATGCTTGCGCATCACACGGGCATGTGGCTGAGCATTTTGTGCAAAGCCTGCATATGGCCCGACGATTCCAGCTAGCTCTGCCGAGCGCTTGTAGGTGATACCTGTCATCAATGATGAGATTGCGCCGGCGAGTGCGCGCCCGCCCTCAGAGTCATAGGCAAGACCTGAGGCCATAAGTAATGCACCCAAGTTTGCATAACCGATTCCGAGTTGGCGATAGGCCTTTGTTGTATCGCCAATCGCCTCTGTTGGAAAGTCTGCGAAGCAGATCGAGATATCCATCGATGTAATGATGAGCTCGCATGCCCGACCAAATGTCTTTGCATCAAATGAACCATCGCTCTTCAAGAACTTCATCAAGTTCAGTGATGCCAAGTTACATGATGAGTTATCAAGTGACATGTACTCAGAGCAAGGGTTGGATGCGTTGATGCGACCAGTCTCTGGGTTGGTGTGCCAATCATTGATTGTGTCATCGTATTGAATCCCAGGATCGGCGCATGCCCATGCCGCCTGTGCCATCTTCGTAAATAATGTTCGCGCATCTAGGCTCTCGATTACTTCACCAGTTGCGATCGCCTTGAGACCAAACTGCTCACCCTTTTCGACTGCGCGCATGAACTCATCGGATACCCGGACCGAGTTATTGGCGTTCTGGTACTGCACCGAGATGATGTCCTTGCCGCCAAGATCCATATCAAAGCCGGCATCGCGAAGTGCGCGGATCTTGTTCTCTTCATTGACCTTGGTCTCGATGAACTCTTCGATATCTGGGTGGGCAACATCAAGGACGACCATCTTGGCCGCACGGCGTGTGGCACCACCTGATTTGATTGTTCCAGCCGAGGCATCGGCTCCGCGCATGAATGAGACTGGCCCAGATGCGGTTCCACCCGATTTCAATAACTCTTTTGAGGAGCGGATGCGAGAGAGGTTAAGGCCGGCACCTGAGCCGCCTTTGAAGATCATTCCCTCTTCGCGATACCAGTTAAGAATACTCTCCATCGTGTCATCGACTGAGAGAATGAAGCAGGCACTTACCTGCTGAGGAGATGTTGTTCCGACGTTGAACCAGACCGGTGAGTTGTATGCAAAAATCTGGTGAAGCAGCATATGTGTGAGCTCATGCTCGAAGATTTCGGCATCGGCATCGGTTGCAAAGTAGCCATGCTCCTTACCGGCCTTGGTGTAGGTAAGTACGACGCGATCGATGACCTGCTTGAGAGACCACTCGCGATTTTGGGCACCTACTGCGCCACGGAAATACTTTGTCGTAACGATCATTGAGGCATTGACCGACCACGTGTCTGGGAACTCGACACCGTGTTGCTCAAAGACAGTCTCTCCGGTTTTCCAGTTGCTCTGCACTACATCGCGGCGCTCCCATTTAACTGCATCATATGGATGAGTTCCTGCCTGTGTGAAGATGCGTTCGATCGTTAGACCCTTACCCTTGATTGTGTTGTGGGCCTTGATCTTGGCTGGTCGGTTGATAACCGTCTCTGACATGTGTGTTCCCCGTATTTCTTTAGTTAGTGGTGAGTTACGCGTTTAATGGTGCAGTGCTGGTAGTGATTTTTTCTTTGCTGACATCTGCACGGGGCTTATCTGCAGTTTTATTGCTAGAAGGCAGAGCTCGCAGTAACGCGATCTCGCCCTCAAAATCTTCTAGGGAGGCAAAGTTACGATACACCGAGGCATATCGCAGATAGGCGACCTCATCGAGTTCGCGAAGTGGGGCAAGGATGGCAAGGCCCACTTCCTGGGCCTCAATCTCTGCCTGACCAGTGCCGCGAAGAGTCTCCTCCACGCGCTGGGCCAGCAGAACGAGATCATCCTCATTGACGGGCCGGCCCTGACAGGCTTTTCGCACGCCGATAAGGACCTTCTCGCGACTAAATGGCTCGGTGGCACCACTGCGCTTGATGATGCTCAGGACCGCTACCTCTTGGGTTGAAAAACGCTGACCGCACTGCGGGCACTCGCGCCGGCGCCGGATCTGTGTTCCCTCTTCGGCTGGGCGGGAGTCAACGACGCGAGAGTCATCGTGTCTGCAAAACGGGCAAATCATCTCGGCGTGTCTCCCTTCATCCTGCCTGCTTTTTCCCTTTTTAGGTGTTAAAGAGGATTTCCTAAACTACCGTAAAAACACTACTTATGGAAGTTTAATCTACTTTGACCCCTACATATAGTGTGAACTATAAAGCATTACAGGAGGGTTTGCCTGCTCAGTAGGCAAACATCAGGCGAACGGCGTGTCGCCGGCGAGCTCACCTACCTACGTGGAACCCGAAGTCTGGCCCCGGCTGTGATGTCATAGCCCGAGAGATTGTTGGCCTCACGGATCGCCTCGAGCATCACCTGAACATCGCCCTCACCATAGGCACTGGCCACAGACCAGAGAGTGGCCCCTGAGGGCACCACCACTGTTACATATGAGTTGGTATTTGGGGAGGGGGTAAGGATCTGTTCCCCTGCCCCTGATGTGGCCGCGGCCCCTGCCACTAGGACGATGGCAAGAGAGAGGACCACAAGGGTGCGAGTAAGGCGAGCGCTGCGAGTCAACCCGAGGGATGGGCTGATCGGGGCGAAAAAGCCTTGATTTATACTGCCTTTAACACCAGGTGCATTGATTGCGAAAGTACTCATGATCTTTCATCTCCTGGATTCCTGCGGATTACTCCGCAAGAACCTTTGGGCTAAACCTCGGGGAAGGTATCCGAACACGTGTTCGAATAGGACAAGTAAACACCCCACCACTGACAAATAGCAAGTTATTTTCGAACAGGTGTTTGAATTTTCGGTAAATATCTGTCACCATAGCGCTATGACAATAGAGAGCACCCAGAGCCCATCGGCGCCCGGCCTGAGCCAGCGCCAGTCCGAGATCCTCAGCGTTATCCAGTCCTCTATGGCCGAGCATGGCTATGCCCCCTCGATGCGTGAGATCGGTGCCGCCGTTGGCCTGACCAGCACGGCATCGGTGAAGTATCAGCTAGAGATCCTCGAGGCCAAGGGCTTCATCCGCCGCGATGAGAGCAAGGGCCGGGCCCTTGAGCTCACCCCCGATGAGCATGGCGCCCCCGTGGATAAGACGCGTTTGATTCCATTGGTCGGTCGCATCGCCGCGGGTGGGCCGATTACCGCCGAGCAAGAGGTGCAAGAGAACTTCCCTCTACCTGAATCGATCGTGGGTAGCGGAGATTTATTTATGCTTCAAGTCGTCGGTGAATCCATGATCGATGCAGCTATCTGCGACGGTGATTACGTTGTCATTCGCGCGCAGAAGGATTGCAATAACGGCGAGATCGTTGCCGCGATGATCGATGGCGAGGCAACGGTGAAGACCTTCTCACGCAAGGGTGGTCACATCTGGCTTCTGCCAGCAAATGAAAACTTCGCACCTATCGATGGTGATGCCTGCGAGATCCTCGGAAAAGTTACAGCCGTTCTTCGCTCAGTTCGCTAAATCTTCTAGAGTGAGCCCGTGCCAAAAGATTCATCGCGCGAGGCCTACTTCCCCGCTATCGAAAAGCGCTACGGGGAAAAGATGGCCTACTGGTTCAAGGTCATGGCAAAACTTGAAGGCCGAAAGTACCCAGAACTGATCGCACATTTAAAAGAGAGCTACGGATTTTCCCAGGCCCATGCGAACGCTCTTGTTATGTACTCGCGCGGCTCAGAGTCCTCCAAGCGATTTGAGACTCCAACGCAGTTCTATTCAACTATCACACCCCAGCAAGCAAAAACTATGCGAGGGATCTTCAAGGCGATTACCACCAAATTCCCTCAGTTAGAGCTTGTAATCGCTTGGAACCAGCCCATGGTAAGACTAGATAAGCACTACATCTTTGGAGCTAGCGCCTCCTCACAACATATTTTGATTGCCCCATGGGATCAAAAGGTTTTCAAGGATTTTGCTCCAAAGTTCATTCAGGGCAAGGCTTTGAAGAAAACAATTCAGCTGCCCAATGACTGGGCGGTCGATGCTCAATTAATTCAAGCGCTCATCAAAGCCAGTCTGGCTAATCTAAAGTAATTATTTTTCGTTTAGCCATCTGAAAAATAATTAAGTGATGGGAGCCTGCCGCTGGGTAATAATCACGCGAGCTTGATCGCCGTAGTGCACACTGCCCGGCTCATAGACATCGATTCGCATGATCTCTGGTGTTTGGATTGCACCTAGTGCAACTAAAGACTCTAGTTCGCCGGCAAAGCCCTTGCTCTCAAAGTGCTCGTTGTTGACCCCCACAACTAACCAGCCACCATCTGCAAGAAGGGGTAGTAAGTTGCGCAAACACTCTGGACCTAGATGTCCATGAGTAAATGTGCCCGAAGAAAAGAGCGCCTCATATGGCGCGTTTTCATTGCGAACTTCCCTCGTTAAATCCCGCTCATAGAGTGCGCGATAGACAAGGGTGTTATCTGCGCGCACCTTGAGCTTGGCCTGGGCCAACATCTGCGGGGATATATCCATGCCATCGATGACAAGCCCAGTCCGCAGGTGCGAGAGATACATCCCTGTCAGGCCAGTACCGGTGCCGATATCTAATACGCGAGTAACTGATGGGACCACATCATTGAAGACCTGCGCGATCGCTTTGGGATATCGATACTGCTTGGCATCGACAAAAGATGACTCATAAGTAGCGGCCCACTTTGCATATAAGCGCTTGTTATCTTCAGGCGTCTTTACTGAGTAGGCCTCATCTAGTCCTAATGCCTCATCGTTCATGCCCAAACTCTAAATGCGCTATCTCCATGATGCAACGCCCAATGAGTGCTGAAGTAGGCATATAGGATTGCAGATGTGAGGGCCGTGCAGGTAAAGAGGGTAGGCGGGCCCGAAGTCCTTCAAATATGTGAAGTTGACTCTCCCATTCTAACTTCAGGAAATGCACTCATTAGAGTCTCATCTGCCGGTGTGAACTTTATCGATATCTACCACCGCCTCGGTCGCTATCCAGTAGCACTGCCATTTACCCCTGGCGTTGAAGGCATCGGAGTTATTGCAGAGTTAGCAGTTGATGCCCCTGATGATCTGAGAGTTGGCGATCGAGTCGGCTGGGTAATGACCCCAGGTGCATATGCAGAGTATGCGGTGGTGGCCTCTCAAAGGTTGATTCCAATTCCGCGCGAGATGAGCGATCAAGATGCGATCGCCCTTCTCCTCCAGGGAATGACTGCCCATTATTTGGCACATGATTCACATCAGATTCAGCCAGGTGAAATTGCCGTTGTGCACTCTGGTGCAGGTGGTGTCGGATTACTACTGACACGTTATTTAAAGTCTCTAGGTGCGCTGGTCGTTGCAACAGCATCAACGGCGCACAAACGTGAGTTAGCCCAGATGGCAGGGGCTGATTATGCAGTGGGATATGAGGATTTTATAACTTCGGTGATGAGTATTAGCAACGGCATCGGCGCGCATGTTGTCTATGACGGAGTCGGTCTAGATACCTTCGATGCAAGTATCTCTTGCCTGAGGCCCCATGCAACGATGGTTGTCTATGGCGCGGCAAGTGGGCCCGTTCCAGCCTTTGAATTAAGCAAAATTTCACGGGGTTCAATACACCTCACACGGCCATCATTGGGTGATTTCATCGCAGATCGCAGGAGTTTGCTCAGGCGCACAGATGAGGTCTTCTCAGCATTTCATCGCGGTGATATGAAGGTCGCAATCGGCGGACGTTATCCCTTAGCCGAAGCCGCACAGGCCCACCGTGATTTGGAGGCTAGAAAAACTACTGGAAAACTGTTTCTTACTATTTGAACAACCCGCTCTCTCACTTAAGCAGGATGATCTCGCCCTTTTCCTCCAGAGACTGATATACCGTCAAAGCCAGTCTTGCCGGCCCCTGCTGAACTGCGCCATCAAATCCACTAAAGACCGATCCATGGCAGTCGCATCCAAGATTGGCTCCATTTAACTCGACAACACATCCTGCATGGGTGCAGATACTGCTCATTACTCTTATTTGTCCGTTAAAGCGACTGATTGCAAACTTTTGATTGCGTCCATTATTGTCTTTGGCATCAATGAGCTTCACCGCGCCCTCAAGGATCTGTGAGGACTGCGCAATCACGACACCCTTGGATAGTGGCGCAGTGCTGGCAGTCGGTGTCGCACTGGCAGTCGGTGTTGCACTGGCAGTCGGTGTTGCACTGGCAGTCGGTGTTGCACTGGCAGTCGGTGTTGCACTGGCAGTCGGTGTTGCACTGGCAGTGGGTGTTGCACTGGCAGTCGGTGTTGCACTGGCAGTCGGTGTTGCACTGGCAGTGGGTGTTGCACTGGCAGTGGGTGTTGCACTGGCAGTTGCGACTGCGACCTTTGCTCCCTGCTTCCAGACCAACTTTCCCTTGGACTTAACGACCGTGTAGGTGTAGCCGCGCCAGATGATCTTCTGACCCACTTTTCTCGCCTTCAAAGTCGGCCCCGCTGCAACTGCCAAAGAGGGAAAGAGGGCAAAGACAAATGAGAGGCCTATAAGACCAGTCATCTCTCTGCGACGGACCACACTGTGCAGCCATGAACTCATGGGAAAACTGTATTGGCTCACTCCTGAAAATTCCCTGTGGAATCCCCGTGAAGTTTTTAGAGGCTCTCATCACTTGTGCGTAGCCCAGAGTTCATCTGACATTAAATCGCAGATGAGCCCTGGCCAGGGGTAGAGCGGGGACTATGTAGGTGCTTCCCCGCATCGTTTCGATCGATAGAAGGGAAGTTGCCATGCCGTTGTTTGAAGATTTTCCAACATGTTATCTCTGCAGGTCAATTGATCTAGAAATCGTCCATAATGATGATTTTGGCCCGATGACCACATGTAGCGTGTGTGGCTATTCCTGGGTCGCACAGTACAAAGATCTCACCCCACAAATCTCCATCACCAAAGCCTCTTAGGCACTCAAGAAGCCTTCACCGCCACCCGTCCATCGAACTCATTACGGGCCGGATTCATACACCCGGCTTCAAATATCGCAGCGAGCAGCTTGCGCTTAGGCTTTGGCCATGTCTTCAAAGGCAAAGATAAAGAACGGCTTTGCGCCTAAGCTCTGCGTGCGCTGTGGCCTTGATTTTGAGTGGCGAAAGAAATGGGCAAAAAACTGGGATGAAGTCAAGTACTGCAGCGAGCGCTGCCGGGAGAACAAATGAAGCGCATCATCTATATCCCCTTTGATCATCTACACCGCAAGTTCGGCGCACTCAAAGATGCCGATCCAAAGAAGGATGTGATCGCCTTCGTCCAGAGCGCCCGAATGAGCACAGGTCGCAACTGGCACAAAGAGCGGCTCTTCTTTCTCATCTCAAGTGCCCGTCACTTTGCAAAGAGCCTTGAGGATGAGGGATTCACCGTTGAGTATCTCAAAGCGGCAACGACCATCGATGGACTCAACACCATCTCTAAAAAGCATAAACAACTGCCTATCATCTGCGCCGAGCCATCATCATTTAGACAGTTCGATGCGTTGAAAAAACATGGGGTGAGCTTTGTCGATAACGACTTCTTCCTAACCCCAAGGCCACTTTTTACCCAGTGGGCAGGTGGACAAAAGAGCTTCCTGATGGAGAGTTTCTATCGGGCGCAACGTGTGCGTCTTGGAATCCTGGTTGAGGCCGGTAAGCCAACGGGTGGTGCCTGGAACTTTGATAAAGAGAACCGGCTGCCCCCGCCAAAGAAATATGTGGGTCCCAAATACCTTGAGCACACACGCGATGAGATCGACAAGGAAGTAGCCAAAGAGCTCGGTCATAATCCAACAAAGAACTGGGGCACGACCCGCAAAGCGGCTCTGGCGCAGATGAAGAACTTCTTTGACAATCACTTTGGCGAGTTTGGCCCCCTTGAGGATGCGATGACGACCGATAACTGGGCGCTGCATCATTCACTGCTCTCGCCCTACATCAATAACAATCTGCTGCATCCATCCGAGGTTGTAAGCGCGGCCGGCAAAGCCTTTGCAAAGGGTGATGTCCCCATCGAATCCGCCGAGGGCTTCATCCGCCAACTCATCGGATGGCGCGAATATGTCAACGGTATGTACTGGTTCTTAGGCCCTGACTATCGCGATAACAACCAACTCAAGGCGACACGAGCCCTTCTGCCACTATTTTCAGATCCCAGCAAGACACAGATGAACTGCATCAAGGCGACGGTTACCGATATCAATGAGCGCGCATGGGTGCACCACATCCCACGCCTGATGCTTCTCTCTAACCTGGCACTCATCACTGGCACCAATCCCCAGGCATTCCTGGATTGGATGCGTGAAGTATTCATCGATGCATCTGAATGGGTCATGGTTCCCAACATCATCGGTATGGGTGTTCACGCCGATGGCGGACAGATGATGACAAAGCCCTATGCAGCAGGTGGCGCATACATCTCTCGTATGTCGAACTACTGCAAGGGCTGTTCCTACAACCCCAAACTCCGTGTCGGTGAAACGGCCTGTCCCTTCACTACTCTCTACTGGGATTTTCTCGATCGCCACAAAGAGGCCTTTGCCAAGAACCACCGCATGAGCCAAACGCTATTTGGTCTCAAACGCCTATCAGATCTGCCTGAGTTGAAAGAGCGTGCACAAGATGTTCTCAAAGGCTTAGACAAGGGATTGATTTAAATTTCAACCAAAGCATTAGAATCCCCCCATGTCCTTAAAAGCTGCTCGCGCATTTGATACTGCGCGCCCTGCGCAATACCCACCGATCCCAGAGCCGATTTTTCGCCGTCAGTGGCAGCAGCACAGAGATCTTCCA
>Ga0209443_1001058_pt1 | contig 17840 bp, 21 predicted proteins | sample LauGreBMM110DCMD_2_FD_187571 | JGI IMG/M metagenome (GOLD analysis project Ga0209443, IMG submission 187571) | Freshwater lake microbial communities from Lake Michigan, USA - Su13.BD.MM110.DCMD (SPAdes) (version 2) | ecosystem: Environmental > Aquatic > Freshwater > Lake | place: Lake Michigan... | reverse complement strand
TGATATACATTACTTCTCTCTTTGAGTCACTACAATGAACTGGACGTTTATGTATATCCATTTCATTGAGATTTTTAACAATAATATTTGATATTCCCTCTACAAAACCTAATCTTCCAACATTTTCCAAGTCTGATAACTGAAGTTTGAGAGACTCAACGAAATCGGTTATATTCATCGCATCTTTACATGTTTCATTTAAAAACACATTAAGATTGAATGTTTTATTATGCGAATTAATATTACTATTTGTTATGCTGTTAGTAGTTTGTCCTACTTTACATATATCAACAATTTTATTTGTAAGTTCGCTATTTTGATTAACTAATTCTTGGTTTTGTTTAACCACATCCAATACTAAATTGGTAAGTATTTTAAGGTCACTTGGAATTTCTTCTTTAATTGTGTTTTCACAATTGTTTGGTTTTAAACAATCTTTTTTATGTTTCCATAAACCCTGACGATAACTGTAGTCCTTTCCACAAGAGCATGTGTAATTTTTTGAGACCTCGGCGTTTTTTTGCGTAAAAGTGTCATCCATTGTCATCTTTTTGTCATTCTTTTTATGTTTACGTGTCAAAATATGTCTTTCCCAATCACTCTCTTTAAAGCATTTAAAGTCACACAATTCGCATACAAATTTTTCGGCGTTTTTCGGCGTAAAAAAGTCATTCGATGTCATTATATATAGAGTTACATTAAATTACGCCTAAATCCTTTTTAATTAAAATATAAAAAATTATGGTAACATTTTTATAATTATTTTTTTGGTACTCAGATGCTAATTTTCAATTATGGTCTCACAATTGTATTTTTGACATAAAATATCCAAGGTTTTGAAAAATGGACATTAAAAATGTCCAAAATTGAAAACTGAAAAAAACTTTCCCCGAAAAATTTCATTCATCGATACTACATATGAAGGGAACTTTTGAGGCGACCTTTTTCAGAAATTCATGATTCTCCCTTCATCATGTAGTGTATCGTCTTTAAGTATCAAATTTATTATATTCTAATTTTCGTTAATTAAATTAGAACTTTTGTATAGATCTATCGTTTCTTTGATGTAAGAAATCAAATGTTTTATTTCTTTGTCGTTTCCAATTATTGGTTTTATAATTATATTAGAATTTTCATAACCATTTGATTTTATAATTAAAGTAAAGTGTAATAGAAATTCATCTTTAACAATTTTTTTAGCCCAAAATTCATCATAATGAGTATTATAACCAAAAACACTAAAATCTCCTTTTTGAGTAAAGGAAGCTTGAATTATATCTGAAAGTTTATTTTTATCAATATCACAACAAATAGATATTTTTGGTATAATTCGATATCTAAGATTATCCCTAGAAGTAATTTTTTTTAAACTAAATGGAATTAAGCAAGCGGTCATTTTGATGAAAAGTTTGATGATTGTATTATGCGTTTAATTGTAAAATACTTTTATATATCAATTTTTTTAAATACTTTTAATAAATAATATAATAAACAATATAAAGAATTAAATATATATATTATATACATTAAATGGTCAAAGTTTGTTCTTACAATTATCCAAAATCGCACGATGAAGGTTACGAAAAATATCATGAAATGTATGACTATCCGCTTCATGATTTTCAAAAATGGGCAATAAAAGGCATTGTTGATGGTAACCATGTTTTGGTGTGCGCTCCAACTGGCAGCGGTAAAACTTTACCAGGTGAATTTGCGTTAAATTATTTTCATACAAAAGGAAAACGAACAATTTATACAAGTCCAATTAAAGCCCTTTCAAATGAGAAATTTTATAATTTCACAAGAAAATATCCACATTTAAGTGTTGGATTAATTACAGGAGATATTAAAACCAATCCAGAAGCCGATGTATTAATTATGACTACAGAAATTTTATTGAATAAACTTTACCAGGTTAAGAGTAGTTCACCCGCTCCGAGTTCTTCTATATCCTTCGAAATGGATATTGAACAAGAGTTGGGATGTGTTGTCTTCGATGAAATACATTTTATTAATGATGAATCGCGAGGAACAGTTTGGGAGCAAAGCATTATGATGTTACCTCCTCAAGTTCAAATGATTGGATTATCAGCTACACTAGACGATCCTGCTAAATTTGCTTATTGGTTAGAGAATCGTGGCTCAAGTACGAAATTTAGTGATAAAGAGGTATTTTTAACTCAAAAGCAAGTTAGAGCAGTTCCTCTGATTCATTATAGTTTTATTACAGCTACAAATGGTGTTAATAAACATATCAAAGATAAGACTTTACAGCAGGAAATTAGAAGTGCTATTGATAAGCCATTTATCATTCAAGATGCTAACGGTGTTTTTAATGATGTTCATTATCAAACTACTAATAAGGTACTCAAACTTTTTGAAAAACATGAAATCCGCGTTAAAAGACAACATGTTTTAAATAAGGTAACAGAATATTTGGTAGAGAAAGAAATGTTGCCTGCGTTATGCTATGTATTTTCTCGTAAGCAATTAGAAAAATGCGCCGAAGAGTTGACTACAAATTTGTTGGAGTTTGATAGCAAGATTCCTTATACAATCGATCGTGAATGTGAACAAATTATTCGCAAATTGCCAAACTTTGAAGAATATTTACATCTTCCTGAATATGTAAATACAGTTAAACTTCTAAGAAAAGGTGTCGGTATTCATCATGCTGGGTTAATGCCAATTTTGAGAGAAATGACCGAACTTTTATTTGCTCGTGGATTTATTAAAATATTATTTTGTACTGAGACCATGAGTGTAGGCATTAATTTACCTGTTAAGACAAGTATTTTTACAGACGTTAATAAATTTAATGGAGAAATTAATCGCATGTTATACAGTCACGAGTATACTCAAGCTGCTGGTAGAGCAGGTCGTCTAGGATTAGATACAGTTGGACATGTTATTCATTTAAATAATTTGTTCAGAAATGTCGAATCAGTTGGATATAAAAATATGATGAATGGCAAACCACAAACGCTTTCATCTAAATTTAAGATATCATATAATCTTCTACTTAATTTATTAGATATTGGTGATAATAATTTAGTAAGTTTTGCGAGTCGAAGTATGGTAACTGGTGATTTGGATAACCAAATGAAACAAATCTATTATAAAATGACAACCGCAAATACTGAATTAGATAATATGAAAGCAAGTTCGTCACATTTAAGGACGCCTCACGAGGTTATTGAAGAATATATTGAATTGGAGAAGAATGTAAAATTTGCGGTAAATAAAAAACGTAAAGAAATTGAGAGACAAATTCAAAACATTCGCGATAATAATAAATTTATAGATCAAGATAAATTTTCATATCAAAAAATTTCCGTAAAAGAAAATAATATAGCCAGTTTACAAAGCCAATTAGATAGTGTAAGTTCATATATTAAATCAGAGGTGTATAATGTTCTACAATTATTAAAGGATGAAGGATTTGTAGACGGCGATTTTTCAGACGAATCTACATTAAAACTTTCTTTAAAAGGTAAAATTGCGTCACAATTGAGAGAAGTTCATTGTTTAGTATTTGCTAAAATTTTAGAGGATAGACAACTAGATCATTTATCATCTAAACAATTGGTTGGATTGTTTAGCATTTTTACTAATATTACAGTCCAAGATGATTTAAAAGATTATTCACCAAAAACTCATGATATTGAGTTACATAATATTGTTAAAACTGTAACCAAAATGTATGGAGATTATTCAAGTAAAGAGACGTATCTTAAAATAAACACAGGATTTGATTATAATATTAATTTTGATTTATTAAATTATCTAGAAAAATGGTGTGATTGTCAAGATGTAGAATCATGTAAATCAGTTTTACAAGAGATGGACGAAGAAAAACAAATATTTTTAGGTGAATTTGTAAAAGCTCTACTAAAAATTAATAATATTTCTGGTGAAATGGAAAAAATTGCTGAGATGACAGGGAACATATCATTTTTGAGTAAATTAAAGGAATTACAAAATATGACTTTAAAATATGTAGTAACAAATCAATCACTTTATGTATAAAAATAAATTATTAATATATATTATGAAGTTGTTAATAAGAACAGTTTTATTTCATATGTTATGTATTCTCATATTTTCATGTTTGTATTATTATTTTAGGAATGATTTTAAAACACAAGTTAAAGAAGAATTTACGATACTAGATTATATTTTTTTAAGTACAACTATTCAAGCAGGGGTTGGGTTGACCGATATTATTCCAATTAATTTTCATGCTAAATTAATAATGATTATTCAACAGTTTATAATGATAATGGCAAATATTTTTACTGTTTATATTTTTACGATTTAATTAAAATATTATTTAAATACTTTTACAATTTTATTTATAATGGAACTTATAAATAAAAAATACAGGCTAATTGACAAAATAGGAGAAGGATCCTTTGGTTTAATTTATAAAGGTGAAAATGTAAGGACGAGAGAACTTGTTGCGATAAAAGTAGAATCTATTGAAAAAGATATGAAATTACTTAAAAACGAGTCATTAATTTATCAATATTTAAATAACGTACAAGGAGTACCATTTGTTAAATGGTTTGGAAAGGATGAAAATTATTATTATATGGTTATTAATTTATTAGGCGAGTCTCTAGAATCAATAAAAAACGCTACAACTTTCTCTCTAACAAGTGTTTTACAAATTGGGATTCAGATTATAATTCTTCTAAAAACAATACATGATAAAGGGTTAGTACATAGAGATATAAAACCAGATAATTTTTTATTAGGGTTAAATAATCAAAGAAAACGAATATACATTATAGATTTTGGATTATGTAAATCTTACATGAATAATGATAAACATAATCCAATAAAAAAAACTAATAATTTAATAGGCAGCTTAGCATATGCTAGTATAAATACACATAATTGTATTGAATTAAGTAGAAGGGATGATATGGAATCATTAGGATATATGTTAGCCTATTTTTATTTAGGAAGACTATCCTGGCAAGAATTAACAAGAGAAAAAATTGATGTTATAAAAAAATTAAAACAAGATATAACCACTAATGACAAATTACCACAAATATTAGTAAATTACATAAAATGTGTTAGAAGTTTAGAATATGAAGAAAAGCCAAATTATTTTCTTATTGTTGACAATTTTAAGAGAGAATTAGAAATATTGAAAAAAACTAGTTAAAAAAATCTATTGTATTATATTAAAATGTCAAAATCAAATGGTGGTGAATTCGATAAAATGTCTGAATTTATAGAGTCAATTTTTAATGTTTTTAAAATGATTAATAAAAAGGCTGACGCTCAAAATGATAAAAGGTTAAAGATGATTTCCTTAGTTATATTTAATTATGTAAGAAAAATGGCAAATGATTATAATATAAATTTAAAAGAATTGGTTGAACCAGATGCCATTAATTTAATACCGGTTTTTGAATACATTTCTTATAATAATATTGAACTATATGATTTTACAAAAATAGATGTAACTGACTTAGATGTTACAAAAAATTCTGATTTGGAAAGATTTGTATTAACACATGTATACTATATAACACAAAAGATTTAAATATTAAATAATAAATACTTAATGGAGGGGTTTATAGAATCAATTGATAAATATTTTTCAAATTATTCTACATATGAAAAAGGTAAAGTAGTATTCGATTGTGACGGCGGTGAGATAATTTTTTTTAAAAATAATTCAAATATACTTATTTTATTCGGTATTTATATAAGTTCTGAATATAGACAAAGGGGATTTTGTAGAAATATTTTATATTATTTAATAAATTCTGCTAAGAAGTATAATTTTAAATATTTTTGTGTTCAATCTGTATTATCAAAAATATTATATGAATATTTATTAAGGTTTGAATATAACAATAAAAAATTTAATCTAAAAAAAGCCGGTTTTGTATATATAATTTGAGTAAAGAAATGTATTTTAAATTAAACTATATAAAGATAACGACTTATGATATATTATAAATATGTCATCTAATAAAGACGTTGTTACACCTAGTGCTTCTGAACAATTAACTGGCCGCGTTAAATGGTTCAATAACAAAGCAGGTTATGGTTTTATTACTGTAACCGATGGTCCTCGCTCAGGTTCTGATATTTTTGTTCATCATTCTTCTATTCAAGTAGAAAATCAACAATACAAATATCTAGTTCAAGGAGAATATGTTGATTTTGGTATTATCAAGACTAGTTCTGGAGATCATGAATGGCAAGCTGTTGATGTTTATGGAATTAAGGGCGGAAAATTGATGTGTGAAACTAGACACGAATTTAAACTTGCTAGAAGTGTGTATAAAACCACTAAGGATTCTACATCTCCTTCTGTTGAAGCTGAAACTCCTAGAATGCCTAGGCAAGAAAGAGCACCTAGAGCTCGCGGCGAAGGTCCTAGAAGTGATGAAAAGACCAGAGATGTAGAAAAAAAAAGTTGGACTATTGTTGACAGAAATGATAAACCTAAGCAAACTCGTAGTAAAAAGCAAGAGTAAATAAATATGCTTTAGCAAATATTTTCAAAAAATTTTAAAATTATTCTTTTTTGAAAAACTTAATTTATACCAATAATATATAAATGAGTGATGATTATAAATCTAGCGCACCAACTGCTCAATTAGGTGGAGCAAAAAGGAAAAATGGACATAAAGCAAACTGCTCTTGTCATATTTGTGAAAACATGAAAAATAAGGCCAAAAGAGGTGGTTATGAAGAAGATGCCGAAAAGGAACAAATTAAATTAATGGGAGGTTCTAAAAAGAAGAATGGTCACAAATCTAATTGCTCATGTCCTATATGTAAAAACATGAAACATGCTAAAAAAGGCGGATATACTGAAGAAGAATCTGAAGGTGAATATAATGAAATGGATAAAAATGACAGTAACATTACAGGAGGAAAACGTGGAAAAAAATCAAATGGGCATAAAGCAACTTGTAGTTGTCCTATTTGTAAAAATATGAAAAAGAAGAATAAAAAAGGAGGTGAAGACCCTGATATTGAGAACCAAAAAGGTGATATTGAGGAAGCGGGTGTTAAAGCTCAAAAAGTTAATGATGTAGATATATCCTCTAAACCGTATGATGTTACCTCATCTAAAGCTACAACATTGAGAGACACATCCGGAAAAGTTATAGCTGCTTCTGACGACGAATATGATGCATTAAATGCTGTTGAAGAAGGAAGAGCAGGTCCAGGGTGGAATGCAGGAGGAACACGTAAGAGACGTGGAAATGGTCACAAGGCAACTTGTAAATGTCCTATATGTAAAAACATAAAAAAGAAAACGCGTCGTCACAGAAAACGCTCTCACAGACGTCGTTAGATTTAAAATAATAATTTATAAATTATTAATAAATATTTTATAAATCGATTTAAAGTTTACTATATAATTTTAGATATAGAATGAGTAAAGGTCTACAAAAAAATAGCGAACAAGTTTGTAATGAATTATTTGAACAGTTTGAGGGTGTTATTAATGGATTAAGTATTGTAAAAACTCAAATTAATACTCTTCAACAGACTTTAAAACTATTAGAAAAAAATGTAAAAAAACAAATGAAAGGTCTTAAGAAGGAAGTTGTAAAAAATAAAGTTAAGGGAAATAGAAAGCCGTCTGGATTTGCCAAACCAAGTAAGGTAACAAAAGAATTGTGTGATTTTATGAAACGAACCGAAGGCACTGAGATAGCAAGGACGGAAGTTACAAAATCTTTAATCGAGTACATCAAAGAAAATAAATTAGAAAATAAAACTAATAGTAAAATCATTATACCAGACGAGAAACTCAAATTTTTATTGGGAATTGAAGATGGTAAAGAGCTTACATATTTTAATATTCAAAAATATATGACAAAACATTTTATTAAAAATACAGTTGAGGCTTAAAAGCAAGAAAGTGTTAATTTATAATTAAAAATATTTTTAATTATAAAAAAAAATTGATATACTTTAATGATACAATAATAAATGTATACAGAAAGCTTACTTAGAACCAGATTCACAATTTATTTATTAAACAAAAATGAACTCTCGCTTTATGACCACTAAGAACATTGTTAACAATTCTTCCAATCAAAAGTATGCGTTTATTAGTAACCTTAGAAATTTACTTAACCTTCATTATCAATCACATGTGTCTACTTATGAAAGATTAAAGTTTAGATTACAAACTGTTATTGATATTGCAAAGATAATTTATAGAAATTTTGCTGATGCTTTGCCTGAATTTAACAGCCGTATTGCCGCAGGAAAACTAATTTCAACAATGTATTTAAAGATGCATGAAATGATGGGCGATTCAAATAATGCGCACATTAGAGATTACATTGTTGAAGAAAAGGAAATTTTAAAGATTAGAAAGATTGCTTTGAAGGTAGAGAGAAAATGTAGAAAGAGTTTGTTTACACTATATGATTTGATGCAAAACATGGATAAACAATATATTCCTAACTACGAGAAAATTGAGACGCTTCAAAATAATTTAGAAAACATGTATAGTTTGAGACCTAGAACTGCTATTTATTATGGCGAGGAGGATGGAAATTTCGAGGATCCAAAGGATGATGACTACAATCCTTCAGATGATGAGTTTAACTTCGATGAAGATGATAATGATTCAGAATATGACCCTTCACATGACGAGGAAGACGACGATGAGGAGTTTGACTTTGATGAAGATAATGAGGAGGATGAAGATGATGATTCCGACTATGATTACGAGGACGAAGACGAATATAGTACAGAAGATTCTGAATTCATGGATGAATATAATAATGACCCTGAATATCTTCTAGATGAGGAAGATGATGAAGAAGAGTTTTACTTCGACGAAGTTGATGATGATGACTCAGAATATACCCCATCTGAATCCGATGATGATGATGATGAGGAAGAGTTTGACTTCGTAGATGATGACTCAGAATACACTCCATCTGAATCTGATGAAGATGAGGAAGAGTTTGACTTCGATGAGGAAAATGATAATGATTCTGATTATACTCCATCTGAATCCGATGAAGATGATGATGAGGAAGAGTTTGACTTCGATGAGGAAAATGATAATGATTCTGATTATACTCCATCTGAATCCGATGAAGACGAGGAAGAGTTTGACTTCGATGAGGAAGATTATGAAGATGATGATAACGACTATGATTATGAAGATGAAGCGGAAAATCGCGAATCAGATAGGCAATTCATTAGTGACTACTTAAATGATCCTGATTATAATCCTCATGAGGATGAAGAGGACGAGCTAGATTATGATTTCAGCTTCTTAAATAATCAAGTAGACGATAATGGAAATATTGTATTGAAAGCAGGAATCGCTGATGATAATGACGAAGAGGATCCTGATTACGATCCTTCAGAAGATGAAGATGACGAAGAAGATATTAAATATGTTAATAATAAAAACATCTTAAACATTTGTAAGAGACGATTTGAAAATGGAAAGGTAGTTTACAGATGGGTAAAGATGACAAAGGAACAAGCTGAAAAGAAGTATGATGAAGATTATGTTTTCGAAGAGAATTAAATAAAAATAAATTATAAAAATTTAAATATAAAATTTATTAGAAATTTTTTTCCATTCAACAATTTTTAATTCATCATCTTCTTGTACCAATTGTTCTTTAAATTGTTGGTAGTATTCATAATTAAAAAATAAATCACATGAATAATTTTTTTTTATAGTTGTAACCCAAACTGTAGAACATAACGGAATATATTTTTCATATATTTGTTTACCTCCAATAATAAATATTTTAAAATTACTACTTAAAAAGGGGTAAGATTCTATTAATTTCTCTCTATTTTGATGAATATAAAAGTTTATTGTGTCATCATTAGAAAAAATAACATTAGGATCGTTGATATATCTAGAATTAGTAGTCGTTAATACAATATTTAATCTATCTTTTAGAGGTCTAAATTGTTGAGGTAGAGAAAAATATGTCGTTTTTCCCATAATTACAACATTATTTTTTGTTTTATTGAAAAAAAAACGCATATCTTTTTTTGATTTCCATGGTATTTTACCATCTTTTGATATGCCGAAATTTATATCTGTCGCTAAAATAGCTTCCATTTTTATGTGTATAGTTTATAATTTTATATTTAATTCATAATTTAAGAATAAATTATTACATTATCTAATCCAAGAACTTCATATCCTCTTGTCCAGTCACCTAAAATTTCGATTGTAAATGTACCAATAAATATTTCTTTCATTTCCTTATCTGTAATTGATTCATGAGTTCTCTCTTTTTCCCACAATTGATTATTAAAAGGTACATTAAATGTTCTTGTTTTACCGTCATAATTCGGTGACTTAAATGTAAAACATCTATCACCGTTCTTTATTTTAACTAAATTTGTATCTTCATTTAAAGAAGAGAAATCTCCAACAAAACTTGTCATTGTAAATGTCATTACAGTAGGATATTTTGGTTTAAAATTTTTACTCGACGTTGTACCAGATTTTTGTAGTGGGTTAATAGTTATTTCTGGTGATTCAAAATACCAGAGCGACTTATCATCAGGATGTTTATAATCCACGTTTACTAGGTTATCCTTAAACATAATATAATGCGACAATTCATTATTAATGTTATAGCTCTGGTGAGCCGCGGGTTCCACCTTTTTATTACCTGTTATTTGCCAATTTTCATTATCCATTAGAAATTTATTCTGATATAACACTTCGGCGGCACTCACCGCCGAAATAATAGTTAAAATTAAAATTCGCATCATTTTATTGTATACGTTTTAGCATTCTATACAAAAGTATTTCAATTTTATTTATTAATAAGTTCATCCATTTTTTCTCTAAAATATTTACACTCATCTGGTGTCAAAATAACATATGTTGTACCATCGGAAGCGTTTTTTATTAGTTTTAAATTGATTTTTCTATGATTTTTCAAAGCATACACGACATCAAATACACTTCTTTGTAAGTAAGCCCATCCTCCCTTTTGATAAGTTATTGTTCCGTCAGAATACAAGTGATAAATTAGGTTACCATTTGGTGATTCTTTTGGGTCTATAAGCCCTCTTGGAGAATTCTCGTAATGTTTTTCGTGTGCCGCAATAATTTCCGCATTTAACTGTTCTACGTCAGAAGTAATATCAGTCATGATTTAAGATTACTTTAAAGCTTAGTTTGATTTAAATTATGAATTATGAATTATCATGAATAAGTATTTCATTTTTTTTATAAAATAAAAAAGGTTAGTACCCAAAGGGAACCAACTTACACCCCTAATGGTAGCCTTTTTTATTTTTATTTTTATTTTTATTCATTTTTCTTTACCGACAACAAATTATTAAATATTTTTGTAGAGAACCATAAAGCAACCGATGCCCACATTGAATTAATAACATTACCTCCATTGTAAATAAGCCATCTCATGGCGACACAGTGCGGCGCTTGCGCAACAAATACTGATTTTATAAATCCATACACCGATGTCTCGGCACAAAATCTGGGATACAAATTGGCCGCGGCGTAATGAATAACAATCCACAAAACGAAAATCCCAGCAATGTCATAGACGTAACTCACGATAGCCTTGAATTCCATTTTCGGTTAATAATGCTCTTAAAGAAATTGATGTATATTTAATTATGACTTACCTTTGTTTTTAAAAAGTATCTCAATTTTATTTTTAATAGCTTGATTTTGTGTTTACTAAAAATTTATTACATGGTATTAAATATGTTAAAAAGGCATGCCTTACTGGCATACCCAAAATGGTTTAATTAATTAAATTACAAATAACATAACAAAGCAAAACAATAAATAACTACAGGCATAATTCATATTCTAGATTCTGGTAAGCAAGCATCTCCGAAAGCTCCTTCTCAAGCTCCTTCCATTCGGTTTCTTCTTGGTCGCGCTGACTGTATAGAATCCAAGGTAAGCAATCAGGCTTTGACATCTCAGCAACAAGGTGGTTAATAGTTGTGAATTTAGCCATTTTTTTGCTATTAGTCATAAATGGATTTTTGTTCACTTCTACAGCCCACCAATCGTCATCATTGTGGACAATTCTGGCTTCTCGAGTCGGGTCCTTAAGGCGGCCTATGAAATTATATGCGGCTTCAGAAGGATGCCACTCATGAATATCGATATAGGCTCTATTATAAATGCGTGTTTTGATGGTATAAGAAAGCAGCGTAACTCGACTAATGGTTGCGATATCTTGGCAATAGAAGGCATCCACAATATAGTCGGCAGAGAAACTGATATCGATGACTGGGATGAAAAGGCTCTTAACAATGGACGACATTTCTTGACTCGTTTTAAACGTTGATGAATAACTATATTATGTAACTCATTCGTTTACTCAAAAGTATTTCAATTTTTTTATTTAAATGCGTTTTTATTGCTTTACTAAAAATTTATATTGTTCATTTTTACCATTTTTTACATTTGAATATTTCAAATCTTCATCGGTGTAAACTTATTATAGAATGTAAAAATAATGTATAATTAAAATTTTTATTCAGAGATATTTCACAATAATTGTTTTTATTATGGATATTAAATCCACTCAGACAACGGATATTTCCAGTAATTGTCTATTATTTTGTTTTTCTCCCAACAAGTACATGTTGACAAATTAAACAAGTAATTGTTATAACTTTTACAAAAATAGTTGCCATAATTTCCACATTCTAAACAATTGTGACCCCTTAATTCAAATTTTTCTCCATATTCATTTTCATCTAGTAATAATTCAAAGAACCAAAACGCATCATCATCTTCATATGTAGAAAGAATCGCGCTTCGAATTATAACATTTATTTTTAATTTATTTTTTTTCGTTACCTCTTCAATATTAACAAAACAAAATTCTTTGATAATATTGATCACATCTGTAGGTAATTGGATTTCATTTAGAATCAATTGTTTGGTGATTATACTCATTTTAATGATTTTTCTTAAGTACTTAAAATAACAATATTCTAAAAAAATAAATCAATTTTTTTAAAAAACTCTTTTACACCGTTTTACATTTCAAATGCCGATTAAAAATGATATAAAAAGATAAGTCGTTATATTATAATATGGAAATAGAACAATGCGATATTTGCGGAAGGAAATGTGATGGAGTTCATAGTAATAAAATAAATAATAAAGAAAAAGAAATACAAAAAATTACAAATACACTTGAAAGTTATGGCGAAAAAATGGTTGATGAAATCATAAAACAAATTTATAAAAATCGGCGTTTGAAATGTGAAAAGGTGTAATAATAAAAAAGTTTAAATATTTATAAATTTTTAGTTAACATATATTTTATATTTAAAATTAAAAAAATGAGTTGTTTTACTTGAACAACTTGAAAGTATAAAATAAATAAACCCATCAAGTTGAAACTTATAAAACCTTAAACTTATAATGAGGAGCTCCATTATTGAAACTCACGACATCGAACACTTTAATTGTCACTCTTGTAATGATGAGACAAAATGGGAAGACGTAATATACTGTGAGAATGGACCATGGCTTTGTCCAGGATGTGCTGATGAATTTAAAGATTTAATTACCCCATATTCTCTGGATCAATGTAGATCTTTAAGAATGTATGCTTGCGAATACAACATTACCATTGAGGAAGCAATCAACTACCAAACCCACTGCCATTCTTGCGGTAAAGAGGTAAAAGATGGATTTGATGAAATAAACCATCAATACTGTAAGAAAAAATGTTTTGAACATTGCGAAGACTACTGGTACCCTTGTTACCGAGAGGCAGAGTGTAAAGTATGCCAAATATGGCAATATCGTGGGCGCCAGGATAGTTTGACAGAACATGATATTGAACTCTCAAACTGCGAACCAGTTCTAATTGCTATCGAGTGCTTCAAAGAACTCGACGTGTATCCTCAATTATTTGAGGATATTCAAGACCTTGTTGACTACTTTTGTCCTTATCGCCACTAGAGACATGAGTGGGTATAATTATGTGTATTTTTGTATATATGTGTTAGTTAATTTAAATTAAATTAAATAGAAGGTACTTTGACCTTTTTTTTCTACATTTTTGTAGAATTAAAATCATATAAAAAAATTGAAATGCTTCTATTAATACAAATGAGATGTATTAAAAACGAAGTAATTAAGTTTAAAACTACAACTATTAAGATTAAAATGAATTTTGAAAATCAAACTACTAATCCGGACATAGAATCTGTATTTCAATTACCAGAAACTACTATAAATAAACCAAGACTGAAGATTCAGATTGGTCATGATACTGATATTGGTGGTGGAAAAGTAAATCAAGATAGATATTCTATTGTTACATCACCCGAAAACGATGTATGTGTTATTTCTGTAGCAGATGGTCACTGCGCAGAAACAGGTCATTTTGCCGCAGATATAACTAAAAAATGTCTAGAAGAATTACTAGAGAATGTAATAAATGAATTAATCGAAAATCCAGTAACATTCTTAGAATTTTGTTATGCTTATATTCACGAAAAAATTAGAATAGGTCTAGTAGAAATAATGGAAAAAGAAGGATATAAAGTTAAAGTTGACGAGCATGGAGTTATATCAAAAAGAAGGTTTGAAGGTCAACCTTGGAATGATCTAAAAGGAGGTACCACATTTACCATTATTGTTCTAATAAAAAGAAAAATTTACATAGCAAATCTTGGAGATAGCAGCGGATTATTATGTTGTAAACATGCTATTTTAAATCGGTCACATATAAAGTATGAAAAAGATGTCGCAAACCCAATAAAAGATACGCATATTGAGAATTTAGATACTTCTCTTTCAACATACATTGAATTAACTCGCGACCATTCTCCTGAAAATGCTGACGAATATACAAGAATGCGTACATTTAAATGTTCAGATGAAAATCCTAATCATGCCGAATTATTGTGTGTTTATGATAAACAATATAAATATAAACCTAGCTGTCCTAGTGTATTTGACATATCTGAATCTGGTATTCCAACTGTAAGACAAGATGATGGTTCATTTGAATATTATTATAAGACTGTTCGCAACGAGAAGGCATCATACATAAGTGATAGATGTGGAGAAAATGTCCTTTCAGTTACGCGCGCCCTCGGAGATTTTAAATTACAGACTTTGGGTCTTACTCACAAGCCAGAGATTCAGTCTATACATTTAGACCCGATTTTCGAACAATTAAAATTACAAATAGATGCAGCCAGTTTAGTATATACTTATATTGATACAGAAACAATTAAACCAGTAGATCCAATGAGTCTTTGTGTTGTTTTATGTAGCGACGGCGTGTGGGATAATTGGATATATGATCACGTATGTAAGTTTGTTATGGATTCTAGTTGTTTAACTGCTATTATAGCTGACGAAGAGAAAGGTGCAGCCCGTGTGGCTAAGTCTTTCATGTTGAGAAATCAAGTTTTCGCAAGGAAAAATTTTGGAAGTCAATGTGATAACGCAACCGGCATTGTTATGTATATAACACAAGAAGAGTAAATAAATTTAAATTGTATTTGTATAATTTGTATATTTATTTTAAGGTTGCCACTAAAGGCATAAATTTACATGCCTTAAGGGATAACCTTTTTTTATTATAATTTAAAATTGAAATGCTTTTAAATGATAAATATAAATGATATAACCTAATTATTTTAACAGTTTAAACTAAAATGAGTTCTTTTATTGATAACGGTGTTTGGGACAAGAATGGTGCTTGTATTGATTGTGGATATATGCCATTCCAACTTACTGATAACTGTTTTGTATGTAACCCTCCTACAACTATTTCTGATGATATCGAAAATAATTCAGAGGAAGAAATTTGTGACATTGAATATGCCGAAGAGGATGTAACTTGGGAGATAAATAGAAAAAATAATATAATTATTGACGAAGAAAAATCAACATACGAAGAAATGTTCGAATCATTAGAATCACATAATGAAACAGGAGATACCGAGAAAATTCATATTTTAGAAGACCAAATTTATAGGCGATTTATTAAAGACATTGCCTCAAACAAATTTACAAATATAAATACTATTATACTTGCTGCTAATAAAATAAATGACATTATTATTAAACCCAATGACGGTACATGGGATACGTGTAGATGGTATGCTTAATATAAAAATTATAATATAAATACTCGCATAGTGCGGATATAATTTTTTTTCTTTGATTAATTTATATGTCCTATAAGTTTAAAAATAATACAGGAAGACATAAGTTTAATGGTACATTCAATTATAAAACATTAAATTATGAATATATATTATATTTACCAATCCTTGTTGATCCAGAAAGGAGTGAAGTTATCACAAAATTTGGAAATAGAATGCAAAAAGGTAAGATATGTTTAGACGTAAATGAAGCTATTATAAGTAATTATTTAGATCGTGGTGATGTAAGTGCTTATATTATTTTAAATCAACTAGGAAGCGATGAGACAGCATCAGGAACATTACAAATATATGATTGGTGTTCTGGAAATAAACAATTGCTAACAAATGCATTTGTATGGATAAATGATGTATGTAGAATATTAGGACCATCGGGAGTGAAAACAACGGCCTCGCCAATAGGACCCTTGTTTTATTTTATGGAACAGTTGACAGTTCAAAATATAAAAAAAACAGATATATATTTATTTGTTGATACATATGATGAAAATAATAAAGTTGCTTTAAAAAATATTTATAACAATTATGGGTTTACATTAAATAGTTTAGATGATACAACTCTTTGTCCAAGTAATGGAGCAGGAGCAACTTTAATGGCAATGAAAAAACCCTCTTTAGTAGCAGATACTATAGCTATTGATTTTTCCTTTTTAATGAAACGTAAAGGAGGTGGCAAGTATAAAACTCGAGATATTAAACATAAACGTTCACATAAAAAGAAAACTATAAAACGTAACAAAAAAAATTAAATTAAATATAACAATTAAAACAATAAACTTAATTCAAAACAAATATACAAAATTATATAAAATATTCACATAGGTCTACCAAAGATTCTTCCAAAACATTAGACATTTTGATAACTTCATCGAAGACGCAGATCGCAGACACAATTGGCTTGACACCTTGGTCGCTTTCTCTAAGAGCTATTCGTGGTATCATATTTGTGTCGTGATTAGAATTATTACACACTTTACACGTGGCCTGTTCCCAATCTTCATCATAGTCACTGCCATCATACACATTTTGATAGTGGCATCCATTGAGTTCAGCAATGTCACAGTGTCTGCGACAACAAAATTGTACAGCCTCTTCAGATTCCCATGCGCTTGGCGGGACCATTCGGTCGCAATCATAGCAATGGCACCTCGATTTATAACGATATGCGTCAAATATAGTGAACTCGCACAACTCTGCGTAATCTGCCAGAATAGTAAAGTGTTTACGAGATAGAGTCTGTATGTCACGCCTTACCAACAAGTGGACTGCCAAAGGTATCTGCTCTTTCAATGGCTTCTTGAATCTACAGTCGAAGCACAAATCTACATCAAGACCTCTCACTCCATTATAATTCTCATTTAAGTAGAGACTATCTAGCGTAAGATTGTGACATTCTTCACAATGGTTGACTATTTCAATACAGTCACAGCATACCATTCTTGAACGACCTTCAACTTCACATACTGGTTCAGCATAATTTAATTCGCCACATGTAACACAGAGAGCTTTATTTGTATAGTAGTTGTTATAGTCATTCACATCTACATCCATATCATTTTGTTCCATACATTTTTGTTCCTCTGCTATTTCATTTGCGTCTTGCTCTTCATAGTATTTCACCATGTCTTCTTCAGTAGCACAGT
>Ga0209443_1001057_pt1 | contig 17857 bp, 16 predicted proteins | sample LauGreBMM110DCMD_2_FD_187571 | JGI IMG/M metagenome (GOLD analysis project Ga0209443, IMG submission 187571) | Freshwater lake microbial communities from Lake Michigan, USA - Su13.BD.MM110.DCMD (SPAdes) (version 2) | ecosystem: Environmental > Aquatic > Freshwater > Lake | place: Lake Michigan... | reverse complement strand
ATACATTTTATCGCTGAGGGCACCACAAATGGCCAGTGCCTGATCCCTTACTTGCTCGGCACTCAGCCTTACCCTTGGGGCATGGGAATAATATTTATTGAGGGGATCCTTTTCTTTGGCCTTGTCCGTGGTTGTAGAAGATTGCCGGTAAGTGGCAGACATGACAATCCTCTTCAACGTTTTTTTGACACTCCAATTGTCATCGTTCATGAATTGATAGGCCAAATGATCCAGCAGTTCCGGATGTGTCGGGTTGGCTCCCTGAGAACCCAGGTCTTCCAGTGTTTCCACCAATCCCTGTCCAAACAACTGCTCCCATAACCTGTTGACCATTGTTCTGGCAGTAAGGGGATTGGTTTTTGACGTCATCCACTGGGCCAATCCCAACCTGTTCCTGAGCTTTATGTCTTTGTCATTGACAAACAATGCTGGTAATCCGGCCTCCACTTGTTTTGTCTTGAGCAACCAGTTTCCCCTTTCAAAAACATAGGTTTTGCGCTTCATGTCGTCAGGATTGTCAACCATGATGGGTGTGAATTCAGCATCCGGGCGGTTCAAGGTCTGGATAAAAAGATCATGGTATGTTGTATAATCTTTTTGATCATTCCCCGGGAATCCAGGGGTAAAGGCAAACCAGTCAAAGCGCATTCCATTGTCATCTTTTGACTTCAGTTTGCTGTTCTCATAGTTCAGGTAAAGGTCATGGACTCCAGTTGAGCCTGGTGGAAGATCTACCTCGAGCATGGACCACCCACCTTTGCTTTTGTCTACCTTAATTTTTAAATAGGGTTTGGCACTGGTAGAATCCAACCGGATGGTCAGTTGCCCATTGTCATTGCCGGATCCATACCGGATGAGCAAAGTTGACTTGTTGGTCAGGCTGATGGCTTTCATCCTTGCCCATGATGATTTTCGCAACATCAGAAATTTGGTATCACCCAGCGCCGCATTGATCATGGAATCAGCCAACAAACTGTTGATGCACTGCTGCCCTGTTTTAAGCAACCTGGAATAATAGGTTTTGAGGTCATTGTTGCCATAAAGATTGATCCAGGTCATTACAGAATCGTATTGGCCGATGCTCTTGTTGCGAAACTCGCGCAACAGCGGATAATCGTCGTAGGTGTCCTCATCCCTGGAATTGTTGAAATAAGCCATGAACTTATAATATTCCTCATGTTTGAAGGGATCATATGGGTGGCTATGGCACTGAACGCAGGCAAAACTGGTTCCCATCAGGGTCTCCCAGGTCGTATTGACCCTGTCAATGATGGCAGCTGTCCGGAATTCTTCATTATCAGTACCCCCTTCATCATTGGTCATGGTATTGCGGTGAAATGCGGTTGCAATAAATTGTTCATCAGTGGCATTGGGCAAGAGGTCTCCCGCGAGTTGTTCTGTCAGAAACTGGTCATAGGGTTTATCCTGGTTGAAGGATTTGATCAGCCAGTCGCGATAGCGCCAGATGGACCTGATATAATCCCTTTCATAGCCTTTCGTATCAGCGTATCTCGCAAGGTCCATCCACAAGGAGGTCCATCGTTCGCCATAATATTTAGAGGCAAGAAGATCATCAATCAGGTGCTCATATGCCTTGTTTGATGGGTCAGAGAGGTATTTTTGAGCAATGCTATCAGGAGCAGGTATACCTATAATATCAAGTGAGGCTCTTCTCAGAAGAGATTGTTTATCAGCTATATCGGAACGTGATAAATTATTCTCATCTAGTTTTTTATCGATAAAAAGATCAATGTCATTCTCATCATCATTGTCAAAAAAAGAAAAGAATCCTCCGCCTGGAATCTTCTGTTGCTGGACAGATTTATACGCCCAATGGGTTTCAAATTTGGCTCCTTCATCAATCCAACGGGTAAGGAGTTTAATTTCCTGTCTTGAAAGTGGTTCTTCCTTGTAAGGCATTCTTTCTTCCAGATCCTTGTGGTACAATCGCCTGATCATTTCACTGTTTTTTGCATCGCCAGGTATGATGGCTGGTTTTCCAGAAGCAGTGGGAGAGAGTGCCTCATCCCTAAAAAGCAGGCTGAAACCTCCTTTTTGCCTCACTCCACCATGGCAGGAAATGCATTTCTGGTTGATGATAGGTTTGATTTCAGCATTATAGTCTACTGGCTCATCTGTCAGGAAAAAATAATATCCCGTCAAGCCAAGTGTTAATCCAAGGATGGTAAGGAAAAGCGGAGATTTTATCATTGATGGCATATCAAAGCGTTGAGTGAAAATGTGTGACAAGATTATTTTTGAGGTGTTTTACTTCTGTTCCATCCAGTGACACCTGAACCAGGCTCTCTTTCATATCGCTGTTGAGGTATTGCATTTGGCTTTCAAGTGTTTTTCTTGCTGAACTATGAAAGCATGTCGCGCCGGTATCCTTGGCCAGTCGAATGATATTTTCAGACCGTACTCCTGATCCAGGCATGATCTTGATTCTTCCATTTGCCTGCGATACAAGTGTCTTGAGCAAGGTAATTCCTTCAATTGCAGTAGGTTTTAAACCACTAGAAAGTATTCTTTTACAACCTATTGCAATGATTTGCTCAAGTGATGTAAGAGGTTCTTTGACCCTGTCAAAAGCCCTGTGAAAAGTTACTTCCATCTTACCTGCCAATGCTACCAATTCCTGGCATTTTTCGAAATCAACAGTTCCGTCATTTTTTAATATGCCTATTACAACTCCTTCACAACCATTATCTTGTGCACATTTTATATCTTCCTTCATGGTCTCAAATTCTTCTTGCGTATACAAAAAGTCTCCACCGCGGGGACGAATGATAGGGAATACCTGTATATGGGTTGATTTCCTGGCCGCTTTCATCATGCCATGCGATGGGGTAGTGCCGCCTTCATGAGGATTTGCACAAAGCTCTATCCTGTCGGCGCCGTTCTCAGCCGCCAATTGACAGGATATCACATCAAACGCTATGACTTCTAATTCAAATTTCATGTCAGTTAAAATAACTTTCACCAGGAATAACAATCTCTTCATTGGCAGATTTTACCGCATACGAGAAACCTTTTTGGAGGGCATAAGCGCCATAATTGCCTTCTTTATCCATGGCAAGAAAGCCAATTTGTATGTTTTTTGCCTTTTCAGGATCTCTTTTGGCAATTCTTTCAACCACTTTTTTACAGGCTTCCCTTGGTGAATTTCCCTGTCGCATATATTCCACAACCAAATGAGAACCAACGCATCTGATGACTTCTTCTCCAACACCAGTAGAGGTAGCTGCTCCAATTTCACCGTCTACAAAAAGCCCGGCTCCAATGACAGGAGAATCTCCAACACGACCATGCATTTTGAAAGCCATGCCACTTGTGGTGCATCCGCCACTTAAATTACCCTGTGCGTCCAGGGCCAGCAGCCCAATGGTATCATGGTTATCGATGCTGCCTGGGAACATGCCGGTATCTGGCTGTTGTTGGTATTGTTTGTTCTCGATGTTCATTACTGGCTCATAGTTTGCTTTTTTCAGCCAGTTTTTCCATGCTTCTTCGCTATCTGGGGTAAGTAAATTCTCTTTTTTAAATCCATTGGCAAGGGCAAATTGAAGCGCACCGTCACCAACCAAGATCACATGGGGAGTCTTTTCCATGACCATCCTGGCTACTGAAATCGGATGTTTGATGTATTCCAAACACATGACAGCGCCACAATTGCCTTTTTCATCCATGATGCAGGCATCCAGGGTTACACGGCCATCACGATCTGGATAGCCGCCATATCCAACCGTTTTATTGCTTTCATCGGCTTCAGTGACGCGCGCACCTTTTTCAATGGCATCCAATGCCCGTCCATTGGCTGCCAAAACTTTCCAGCCTTCAGCATTGGCTGCACGGCCAAAATTCCATGTAGAAATGATGATTGGTTTTGTGGGTTTGTTTGTTTGAATGGGCTCAGGTGATACTGATGAAATCACTGGTAAACTGAGCAATGAATTTTTCAGGAAATCTCTACGAATCATTCTTTATTTTTATACCTCAATTTACTCTAAAGTTTAAATACTTTGGCTGATTGTTCATTTAAAATATCAACAGCTCAACGATTAATGATTTATCTAATTCACTTATAATTTATATTATGTTAAATAGTATTTTGTTCAGAATCAATCCAATGGGATTAATGTCTCTTCGGCGCTCATCATCATGCCCTCTATCCCGGTATATTTTAATGGTTTGTTTGCTGGCATCGTCAATGCTCAATGGGCAAACGAATTGGAAAGATGTATCCAATGATTTTGGAAAGCTTCCGGCGAGCATCAATGTTTTGAAGTCTGATGAGTTATTGGACGGATCTCCATCCATCATGTATATCGCAACCATAAAGGCCAAAGATCATGCGAAGCAATTTTTTGTGGATACTGCCTCCCGCAGGCGCCTGACACCCAGCCAGTATTTTAATCGCAATGATCAACCAGCAGTTGTTGTTAATTGCTCGTTTTTTGAATTTGTTCAGAACAGGAATGTTAACCTGATTGTACAAAACAATAAAATGGTTGGATATGATACTCCTGCGGTGTCTAGAAAAGGCAAAGACACCATGACCTATGTGCATACGCTGGGCAGTGCATTTGGTATTTTCAAAAACGGAAAGATGGACATTGCTTTTAATTACAATGACTCTGGTATGGCTGTACCCCTCGTATTGCAATCAGTGTATACGCCCATGGTTGATTCTGTAAGAAGATTAAACATCAATCATCCCAGCCTGGCAGCCCTGAAACCATGGAAAGTGAAACATGCTTTTGGAGGTGGCCCTGTATTGGTGCAAGATGGTCAGGTAAAAATATCCAACAACGAAGAAAAGAAGTTTGCTGGAAAAGCCATTGCTGACAAGCATCCCAGAACGGCCATCGGCTATACCAAAGACGGAACCATGATCATTTTGGCCATACAAGGAAGGATGAAAGGATTGGCAGAAGGCGCTACCCTGCCTCAAATGGCAAAAATCATGGTGGATCTAGGCTGTGTGGAAGCCATGAACCTGGATGGCGGTGGAAGTTCCTGTATGTTGATCAATGGAAAAGAAACCATCAAACCCTCTGATCCAACAGGACAAAGACCCGTACCGGCAGTCTTGGTGATCAAATAATTGCAGCAATTGATTGTGATCTTAATTGAGCCGATTATTTGAAACTGCCTTGGTGTGCAATGATAAAATCAACCAATGTTTCCAAACTCAGTTCGGCTCTTTCGCAGGCATCCCTGATGTCTTCCCTGCTCACATTGGCTGCAAAGGTCTTTTCTTTGATGCGTTTCATGGCACCTTTGCGTTCCATTTCTTCATACCCGTTCGGACGCATCAATGAATAGGCATGCATCAAACCAGAGAGTTCATCAAAGGCATAGAGCATCTTGTCCATGCGGGTAACTGGCTCAACACCAAAATGAACATGCCCATGTGAAGCAATGGCCCTGATGATTTCAGGATCAATGTTCAAGGCTTCCAGGTGTTCGATGATTTTTTTGCAGTGTTGATCAGGCCACTGATCCCAGTCTGCATCATGCAACAAACCTGCCATTTTCCATCTCCAGGCATCAAGCTCATCAAGATTCTCCACTGTTTTTGCCCACACTCCCATCAATCCCCCTACCTGAACCATGTGCAGTTTCAGCCTTTCGTTCAATACCCATTCATGCAGCAAGGCATTAGCCTCTATCTCTGTCAGCACGTTACCGGCATTTTTAATGTCGCCAAATATTTGTCTTCTAAGGTGAAGTGACATATATATTCAATTTAAAAAAAGAGAGAAGTTTTTGGCTTCTCTATTTTAATTGGTTTATTGAATTTATTGATGCGCCTTGTCGGCCTCATCGTATTTCTTTTGGTATAACTCCGCCTTGGCCTTGTCCTTTTTCTTGTCGTAGCAATAGTTCAACAATGAACAGGCTGATTTGAAATTAGAGCGCTCTCCTACTTTTAACTTGCCCATTGGATCATAATGATTGAAAACTTTTTCCAATTGTGGAATGGTTTTGTCGACCATTTCATTGATCAAAGCGGCATATTCTGCTTTTTTCTTAACGGCTTCAGGAGTCGTTCCTTTTACTTTATAAGAATCTTCTTCAATGAAAAGCATTTGGTTGTAAAAATGCTTGCCCAAAGACAGCATTGTTTCGTAAGAGTCTGGTTTTAGTACCAAGGCCTTGTTGTACAAACCTTCGATCTTGCTGCATCTTTCAGTATAATCTGCAGGCCTTTTAGAAGCTTCTGAAACATGTGTTTCGCCAAACAACTCACTGGCATAATCAAACATCAGGTCAAAAGATTCTGGGTTGATGGCCAATAATTGTTCAAATTTCTTCAAGAGAAATGCCATGTCGTTCTTATCTCTGGCATGGTCAATGGCCAACAAAGGAAGGTAATCGTCCTTGGGGAAGATTTTCAATCCAGTATCGATGTATTTGTTCATGTTCATATCATCCTTCTTGTCAAAATAGTATTTGGCAAGATAACGGTATGGTGTAGCCATGTCAGAATTACCACCAACATTGGCATCTGCCAGTTTGGTGAAATAGGCAATGGCCTGGTCCTCTTTTTTGGCATTGAGCGAAGCCAAGCCCATATAATAGGTAAGGGTTGTATCCAATTTATAGAGTCCCCATCCTTGGGAAAAAATATAATCTCCAATTACACCTGTATTCTTGAAAGTACCCAGTGCCTCTTCAAATTTTGCAGCATTGTAGAATGCAGCACCCTCTTCAAATCCGCTTGAATAAAGATCAAAAACAGGTTTGTAATTGTCTACAGTCAGGTAAAGGGTTGACTGGTTTTTATCAATTTCCAACGCTTTTTTAAATGCATCCAACGCAAGCATTCTTGCCTCAGGCACAGAAGCACGCTCAGTTGCATTCATTGAAATGGCACTCAGCACTTTTCCTTTGAGGTAATAGAGTTCCGGATTCTTTTGGTATTTGGGATTGTTCAAAAAGGTTTCAATGGCAGTTTTTGCCTCTGAAAATTTACTGGCGGTAATGGATTCCTTGATCTTGTTGAGGTTTTGGCCGCTAACAGTCATCAAACCGGTTGCTGCCAAAAGGGTGAAAATGATCCTTTTCATTGTTTGGTATTTAATGATTTAATTTTCAGTTTTTTCTTCAGGCCCTTGGTTGTTTTCAGGACTTTCAGGTGTTGATTCATTCGTTGCTGGGGCATCCGTAGAAGCTTCTGCAACAATATTTTCAATTCCTTCCGCTTCTGGTTGTTCAATAACTACATCCAAGTTGGTGATGGCCGCTATTTCATCTTCATCATCCAACCTGATCAATTTAACCCCCTGCGTAGCCCTTCCCTGTTCACTGATTTGGGCGATACTGGTTCTGATGGTGATGCCTGAAACACAGGTGATCATCAAATCCTCTTTCTCAGTCACATCCAAAATGCCTACCAATTTACCGGTTTTTTCTGTAACGCTGATGGTTTTAACACCTTTGCCACCACGGTTGGTGATACGGTATTCATCCACGGCTGTTCTTTTTCCATATCCTTTTTCTGAAACAACCAATACTGTGCGGGTCTTGTCCTCAACATTCACACAGATCATGCCCACCACTTCATCGGTGGCATCATCCACTTCAATTCCACTGACCCCAATGGCTCCCCTGCCGGTTGACCTGACTTTTGCCTCTGGGAACCTGATGGCCCTACCCGATTTTACGGCCAGCATGATTTCTGAATTTCCATCAGTCATCTTTGCATTGAGCAATTGATCACCTTCAACAATGGTAATTGCGTTGACACCATTGGCCCTTGGTCTGCTGAAATCAGCCAGGTCAGTTTTCTTGATGATTCCCTGTTTTGTGCAGAGTACGATATAATGGCTGTTGACAAACTCTTCATCCTGCAGGTTTTTTACATCGATGATGGCACGAATCTTATCATCTTGGGGAAGCTGCATCAGGTTTTGGATAGCCCTACCCTTACCCTGTTTTTCACCATCAGGAATTTCATAAACCTTTAGCCAATAACACCTTCCCTTTTCTGTAAAGAAAAGCAAGGTATGGTGGGTTGAGGCTACAAAAAGATGTTCGATATAATCCTCCTGTCTTGTTTTACCACCAATCGATCCACGACCACCGCGCTTTTGTGTGCGGAATTCATCAGCCGGTGTTCTTTTGATATAACCCAAATGAGATACAGTGATGACAACATCCTCTTCCTTGATCAGGTCTTCAATCCTGACTTCATTGTCGAGGTAAGTGATTTCAGTTCTCCTTGCGTCGCCAAACTTGTCTTTGACTTCCATCAGTTCGGACTTGATAAGGTCAAATCTTTTCAACTCATCGGAAAGCAAATCTTTGAGATAAGTGATCAATTTCATGATTTCTGCGTACTCTTCTTTGATCTTGTTGATCTCCATTCCGGTTAGGCGTTGCAACCTGAGTTCAAGTACTGCCTTTGCTTGAATTTCAGACATCTCAAACGATGCAATCAATCCTTCCTTTGCTTGTTCGGGATTCGAAGCATTGCGGATCAGTTTGATGACTTCGTCCAGGTGGTCAAGTGCAATGAGATACCCCTCTAAAACATGTGCCTTCTTCTCGGCTTCTTTCAATTGATATTTTGCTCTTCTTATGATAACCTCGTGCCTGAACTCAATGAAGCAGGAAATAAGGTCTTTGAGGTTGAGGATGCGAGGTCTTCCCTTGACAATCGCAACATTGTTGATGCCGTATGAAGTTTGCAGATCAGTGAACTTGTACAATTGGTTAACAATAACATTGGCAACTGCATCCTTTCTAACATCAATTACAATCCTTGTACCCTCTTTTTCATTGGATTCATTGTTGACATGCGTGATGCCATCAATGATTTTGTCTACAACCAATTGTCCGATTCTTGCAGTAAGTACATCTCGGCTAACTTGGTAAGGTACCTGGTTGATGACGATTTGCTCACGGCCATTGGCCTTGGTGTCAATGCTTACTTTACCCCTCAGCACAACCCTTCCCCTACCGGTATGCAAGGCGGCTTTCACGCCTTCCATACCGAAAATGATTCCGCCGCCGGGGAAATCGGGTGCTTTGACATGCTGAACCAGCTCGTCTATGGTGATTTCGCGGTTATCAATGTATGCAATACATCCATCAATGACTTCAGACAGGTTGTGGGGCAACATGTTGGTAGCCATACCAACAGCTATACCACTGCTTCCATTGATCAACAAATGAGGTATTCTGCTTGGCAGTACTGTCGGTTCTTCGATGGAGTCATCAAAGTTCAGTTGAAAGTCAACCGTATCCTTATCGATGTCATCCATCATGAATCCGGCAAGCCTTTGCATCCTGGCTTCCGTATAACGCATGGCGGCAGGTCCTTCCCCATCCGGAGAACCAAAGTTTCCTTGTTTGTCAATGGTTGGGTAACGGGTATTCCATTCTTGTGCCATTCTTACCAATGCATCATAAACGGCAGTATCGCCGTGAGGATGGTATTTACCCAGTACTTCACCCACAATTCTCGCACATTTTCTGGTGGGTTTGTTATAATCCATCCCCAATTCATTCATGGCAAAAAGGATTCTTCTGTGCACTGGTTTTAAACCATCCCTGACATCTGGCAGGGCCCTGCCAACAATTACACTCATGGAGTAATCGATGTAGGCAGACTTCATCTGCTCCTCAATGTTGATGGAAATTATTCTATTGTCGTCGTTGGTTTGCTCTGGGATATTTTGTTCTGGCATGTATGATAAAGTGAGGCTGAGTTAGGTAAATTGATTGTTAACAAATTTACTTTTTTTTGGCCTTAATTCCATCAATAATGGAAGGAGATTTATCCACTTTTTAAAATTTGGACTTTAGGGATTTGAAGTTGCTATTTTCCTTCTGACATAGCCATAATGATCTCCCATTCTTCTTCCAAAACAGGTTGCACCGAGAGCCTCCCAAGCCTGATCAAAGCCATATTGGACAATGATGGAGTGGCTTTGATTGCTGCCAATGTTACAGTATTTTTGAGTTTTTTATGTGGTTTAAAATCTACCACAAGCCAGGCCGTTTCATCGGTGGTTGGGTCTTGGTAGGATTCTTTGATCACTTTGGCGATGCCAACAATTTCCAATCCCTCGTTGCTGTGATAAAAGAAAGCCAGATCTCCCTTTTTCATGCTGCGCAAATTATTCCTTGCACCATAGTTTCTTACACCGTCCCAAAAAGTAGACCCATCTGCCACAAATTGATCCCAAGCGTATTTGAAAGGTTCAGATTTGATCAACCAATATGCCATGACTTTTATTTTAATATGCTAATAACCACTGGCAAGAACATCTGCCAGATGTAGACTTTTGACGGGTATCTCCATCTTTTCCATAACTCCACCAATGTGCATCAAACAGCTGAGATCGGTGGAAATCAGGTAATCTGCTTTGGTATCGACAATATGTTGAACTTTTTGTTCACCCATTGCCACCGAAATAGCTTCAAATTTAACGGCAAACGTTCCTCCGAAACCACAACAGGTTTCGTTGTCCTGTAAATCAATCAACTTCAATCCTTTGACGTTTTCCAATAATTTTCTTGGTTCTGTTTTGATCTTGCATTCACGCAACGCAGCACAGGAATCATGGTAAGTTGCAACTCCTTCGAATTGCGCACCCAGGTCTTCAACTTTCAGGATATTTACCAGGAAATCACTCAATTCATAGACTTTCTCTTGGAAGCCTTTTGTGTCTTTCTGGTTGGATGCATTGTCGTAAATCTTGGAATAATAATTTTTGATGAATCCAGCACAAGAGGCACTGGGAACTACAATATGTTCTGCACCAGAGAAATCATTGATAAATTTGTTGCATACTTCCCTTGATTCTCCCCAGTAGCCAGCGTTAAAAGCGGGTTGTCCACAACAGGTTTGGTCTGGATTATAGGTAACAATACAACCAGCTTTCTCTAAAACTTTGATGGTATTAAAGCCGGCTGTTGGATACAATTGATCAATAAAACAGGGAATGAATACATGAACATTCACCTAATAACTATTTTACAACACCCAGTCTTGCAAGGTATTTGTCAACGATAAAACCCTTGTCTGTTCTTGGGTATTTGTCTTTTAATATTTGGTAGAGTTCAATTGCCTGGTCTGTTTTGCCTGTCATTTCAGACAACATGGCACCCCTAAACAAGTACTCTGAGGAGATGGCCTGGTCCTCTTCAAAAATGGTGCCTGCATTTTTATAATGTGCAATGGCATCATCATTCTTTTTCAATTCTGCATAAGCGTCCCCCAACAAACCTTCAGCTTTCGCCTCTACCTGTTTGGCACCTTTTGCACTGAAATCATTCAGCTGATCAACTGCCTTTTGAAACTCACCCATTTGCAAATAAGATGCTCCTGCATAATAATGAGCAAGGTTAGCCGCTTTTGTGCCACTGTATTTGCTGATTACCTTAAGAAATCCTGGAGTGGAACCTGAACCATTCAGCGCAAGGTTGAAAGAGTCTTTCCTGAAGTTGTTTTCAGCAGCAAAAAGTTCTTCGTTGGCCTTGAGTTCCTTAGGAATCTGAATGAAATTATTATAACCAAGGTAGCCACCAACCACAACAATGACGGCAACAGAAATAGTGATAATCTTTTTGCTATTTTTTTTCCAGAAACTGATGGCTTTGTCTACCACTTCCTGATCATGTGCATCAACTGTTTTTTTATCTGACATTGTTATGGTATTTTAAGTTAATCTACAATAAATGGATAATCCTCTTGCTGATAAACATCTTTCAATAATTCATCATCATCTGGCCAAGGACTTTCTTCTGAAAAACGGACACATTCCTCAATTACTTGCTTGATCCTTTCGTTGATCTGCTCAATTTCTTCTTCGGCTACTGAAAACTCATTGACCAATTTGTTTTTACAATGGTCAATGGGATCCCTTTCCTTGTATTCCTCTACCTCATCCTTGGAACGGTATTTTTGCGGGTCACTCATGGAGTGTCCTTTGTAACGGTATGTTTTCATTTCCAACAAGGTTGGTCCCTCTCCTGCCCTGGCACGTTTCACTGCTCTTGCAACGGAATCATGCACAGCTTCCGGGCTCATGCCATCAACCTTGTCTGCAGGCATATCGTATGCATCGGCCAATTTGTAAATGTCGGTAACATTTGAAGTTCTTTCTACTGAGGTTCCCATTGCGTAATTGTTGTTTTCGCAAATGAAAATCACAGGAAGTTTCCAAAGCATGTCAATATTGAATGTTTCATGCAATATGCCCTGGCGTGAAGCACCATCTCCAAAAAAAGTAAGGCATACGTTGTCTGTGCCTTTGTATTGTTCGGCGAAAGCAAGACCTGCTCCAGTTCCTATTTGAGCACCAACAATTCCATGTCCTCCGAAGAAATATTCCTTGACCCCAAAAAAGTGCATGCTGCCTCCTTTTCCTTTGGAGCATCCTGTAGCTTTACCGAATAGTTCTGCCATACAGGTATTGGCGCTCATGCCCTTGGCCAATGCCAAACCATGATCACGGTATGCAGTAATGAATGGATCTTCTTGCCTGGTTGCTGTCATGCATCCTGCAGCCAATGCTTCCTGGCCAATGTAGAGGTGACAAAAACCCCTGATTTTTTGCATTCCGTACAACTGACCTGTTTTCTCCTCGAACCTGCGGAGCAGGAGCATCATTTCATACCAGTACAGGTAAGTTTCTTTTGTAAATTTTGTTGCAGCCATAACAATTAAACGTTCTTTTACTTAAAGTTGGGCAAATATACTGCGAAAAACACAAAACTGACCCATTTCTCCATCCAAACTGATTAATTTTCAACACATCCTGTATTTTTACATCCACCTTCTATTTTGTTCAAAATCAATCATATCAATCTGACCCAATTCAGGAATACACATTCTGCTGCATTTTCTTTTGAAAACCGCATCACCGCGATTTGTGGACTGAACGGTACTGGGAAAACCAACCTGCTGGATGCTGTTTATTACCTCTGCTTTACCAAAAGCTATTTCAATAAAACTGATTCCAGTGCTGTTGAAAAAGGGTCAAGTGGTTTTAGCCTGCATGGATCCTTTACGGTTTCAGACAACAGTATTCCAGTTTCCCTTTTTTTGAGGGAGAATGGCAAAAAGGAATTATTGGTTGACAAGGAGCCCATCAGCCCTTTTTCCAGCCATATTGGCAAATTTCCAGTTGTTTTCATTGCACCAGATGATGTAATTCTGGTTACTGGCGGCAGTGAAGAGCGGCGAAAATTCATTGATACCTTGCTTTGTCAATTGGACCACGATTATCTGCTTCAATTGATTCGGTACAATAAATTCCTTCAAGACAGGAACAGGTACCTCAAAAACGTTGCCGGTAACTTTGCAGACCCCATCCTCCTTGATTCTTTTGATGAACAGTTGGTTCAGTCAGGCATTTTTTTACTGAACAAAAGGATTGCGTTTCTGGAAGGGTTTATTCAATCGGTTATTGATTCATTCGGTTTTATTGCTGCAGACAAGGAAAAGCCTGAATTGGTCTACATGCCTTCTACAACTGTTGAAGCGTATGCGAGAAACATGCACAATGCAAGGCAAAAGGATATCATCTTGCAAAGAACCTCTGTGGGTATTCACCGGGATGATATTGAAATTTTTATGAATGAAATGCCATTCAAACAAGTCGCATCACAGGGTCAAAAAAAGAGTCTGTTGTTTGCGATGAAACTGGCAGCATTCAATACGCTAAAGCTTCATTTTGGTTATGAACCCATCCTGCTATTGGATGATATCTTTGAAAAACTGGATCAGGAAAGGTTGAGGCGGTTGCTGGACTGGGTCTGTATCCGCAACAAAGGTCAAGTCATTTTAACTGATACACATCATGAAAGGGTGAATGATGCATTAACCTACATTTCGTTACCTTTCCAGTTGATAAACCTGTAAATCATGTCTGACGCCATTTCCTTAGGAGACGCTCTTAAAAAATTCCTTGATAAAAGCAGGATCAAAAATGATATTCAATCACTGCAGATTGAAGACCATTGGGAAAAAATCATGGGAGAAACCATCGCAAAATTTACAGATCGTATTGAAATAAGGAATGGCACCCTTTTTATCTATACCGCCGTTGCCCCTTTAAAAAATGAATTGATGTTCCAAAAAGAATTGATCGTTCAGCGGGTAAATGAAAGCATTGGAGAAAATCTTGTAAGGGAAGTTGTTGTTTCCTGATCATTAAAAAGCAATCCTTATGGCCAATCCTCCCCAGCCCTCAAAGCCAGAGCCATCACCAAATTCAAAAGAGGGCTGCCAATCAAGTGAAAAATTCAAGGGTGTTCCAGATAATTTATAATCCAACCCGAGGACACCATCAACCCCAAGAAGGGTACCTCCATTGTAGTAATTTGTTTTGTAAAAACCAAGATGGGGGCCACCACCATAATACCATCTCAATCCATTAGCACCATTGATATCGTTGTGAAATTCATACAAAACAGTGGCCCTAAAACCTTTGTTGAAAAACGCAGCCTGGCCTTCAAAATAATTTCCTCCACTGATACTTTTTTTCAAAGTGATTGTACCAGGATAAATCTTGACCCCAATTGCAGTAGCATAGCTGCTTGAATTGTCTTGCGAATAAGTGGTTTGAAACGAAAGGACTGTGATAAAAACAAGCAGGGTAAGTAGATATTTCATGATTGCAAGTAAATGAAAAACCTACTGATATGCATAACGAATCTTTTAATGTTATCTTAAAATATCTGTTTTTGCATCTTTAAAATCTCCCCTGCCCCATTTGTCTAGGATAACCCCTTGTTGTATTTCAAATAAAGTAGGTATTGACCTGGCAGCTGTTTTGATGGCAACAAGATCGCCTTTGTAAACAGGTATGTCGATTCCTGCAGTTTTCAGCATGCTCATGAGATTGTCAGCGTCAGATGATACTGCAAAAATTGGTCTTTCGTTTTTCTTCAATGATTCCGTTATCGCCTTAAAATCATTCAACCAATTGTTATTGTCGGGTTCAACCTTCTTGGTGAAAAGGATGTACAGCTGACGGGGATCGCTCAAAATGGCATCTGTGGTATCTGCACCCGTTGGCGATATGATCACAAAATCTTTGATGGTTGGTTTCGCATTCCCTTCCCTGATGAGTTTGTCATATCTTCTCAAAAAAACATAGTTGCTGTCGTTGAAATCTGATGGAAAATGTTCCGCATCAAATTCAACTTCCTTGCCATCTTTTTGGTAAACAAAATTGATGACAGTGCTGTCTGGAATGGCTCCAGCTGGTATCTGCATTTTCTCTCTGATGTCTACTCCCTTTTTGTATGGAAGACAATCAAAAATTGGAAGGTGTTCCAGCACATAGAACTGGATCCAAAAAGAAAAGAAACTGATCAGCACCAAAATAAAAATAGCAATGCCTGGCTTGAGCAATGATTTGACCTGATCACGTTTGTACAACAGCAATCCAATCATGGCAAAGAGAACAATATCTTTTATAAATGACTGATTAGACGTTAGTTTTATACAGTCACCGAAACAACCACATTCTTTTATTTTTCCTGAAAATACAGCATAACCAGTAAGGAAAGTGAAGAAAACAATCAAGATGAACAGCATCCAGCTGAAGAGGCGAAATTGCCAACCCAACAATACAGCAACACCTGCAATGATTTCAAACGCGATCATCAGGATAGAAAAAATTAGGGTATAATCATCCAGAAATCCCATCCCCAATATCTCAAAAAACTCCTGCATTTTATAGCTCAAACCCTGTGGATCATTGGCTTTGATCAATCCACTGAAAATGAACAGTCCGCCTACAATAATTCTGGTTAAACCCAATAAAAACCTCATGAACATAAATTTATGATGAATGACCTGGTTTGGCCTCTCCAATAAGGATCAAACCGAAAATAGCGTAATTGATGATATCAACGAAATTGGCATCAATTCCTTCACTGATAATGGTTTTGCCGTCATTAGAAAGAATTTGCCTGATGCGGCTTAGTTTCATCAAAATAAGATCGATAAAACTTTCCTGGCTCATGTCTCTCCATGCCTCTCCATAATCATGGTTTTTATCCAACATGGTGTCTCTGGAAAAGTTGATGTAGTGATTGTAGCTTTTTTCTACTTCATCAGGGTTCATTTCTTCCATTTCACTGTCTCCGATCGCCAATTGTATCAGCCCAATAACACCGTAATTGACAATCCCCTTGAATTCTCCCGTGATGTCATCGCCTATTTTTTGGACTTTTTTTTCCTGCAGGGTTCTGACGCGCATGGCTTTGATAAAGAGCTGGTCAGTGATGGAAATAATCCGTAGACAGCGCCATGAAGTGCCATAATCACGGGTTTTTTTAATGAATATGTCTTTACAGGTGCTTACTGCGAGATCATACTGTGTATTGGTTGTTGCGCTCATGCTTGAAATGGGATAAAAAACCGAAATGGTTCGGGTTATATGGTAAATTAGTTCATTTTTGTAGTTCTGCTTGGCAAAAATAGCAAAGGAAACAACATGATTGAACTTAATTCAAGAGGACGTACCATAAAATCAGTTAAGCCGATGGTCATGGGAGTCCTCAACTGTACAGAGGATTCATTTTATGAGGCCAGCAGAACAGCACAGTACCCTGCCATTTGCAAGAGGATCGATGATCTGATCAGCAGTGGTGTTGATATCATCGATATAGGAGGAAAGAGTACAAAGCCGGGTAGTATGGATATTGCTGCAGCGCTGGAAATTGAAAGGATCAGCGCTGCCATCCAATACCTGGTCAATCATAAAAGCAGGATCTGGAGCTCTATTGACACCACAAGTGCTGAAGTAGCCCAATATGCTGTTGATAATGGCATAGATCTGGTCAATGATGTCAGTGGCGGAAACATGGATTTGCAGATGATTCCAACAGTAGCAAAGCTGGGTGTTCCTTTCATTTGTACCCATATGCAGGGTACCCCCACAACCATGCAGGATCACCCACAGTATGACAATGTAACCGAAGACCTGGTAAGTTTTTTTAGAGAGAAAATTGTGGCTTGCCAGATTGCCGGGATTAAGCAACTCATCCTGGATCCAGGTTTTGGTTTCGGTAAAACCCTTGAACACAACTATGTACTGGTCAGTCAATTGGAAAAATTTGTTGCGCTTGGCCATCCGGTTCTGGCAGGCTTCTCGAGAAAATCCATGATATACAAATTGCTTCAGATCACTCCAGATGAGGCCCTGAACGGAACAACCGTATTGAATACCGTGGCATTGATGAAGGGAGCCTCAATGCTAAGGGTGCACGATGCACGGGAAGCGGTTGAAACGGTAAAGATCATTGAACAAATCAAAAAGGCATAAAAAAAGGAGCACTTGAAGTGCTCCCTTTTTTTTATTAATTACCACCAGTCGGAGGTGGAGGAGGCATTGCACCTTGTGGTGCTTTTGGCAGATCCTTCACTTCAACAACTTCTATATCAAAAATCAAATTTTGGTTGGGCTGGATCGCAGGAGGACTCCCCTGTGGGCCGTAAGCCATGCTGGAAGGAATGAACATTTTTCCTTTTCCACCTTTTTTGAAAACGGTAATGCCTTCAAGCATCCCTTGAATGGCACCTTCCTGTTTTGCGACAAAGAAGAAAGTGTCCAAACCATGGGGTGAGGATTGTTTTGCGGTATCAATATTAGAATCGAAATACTTGCCCTCAAAACTGTAGCCATTGTATTTTACACCAACCAATTGGCCTGAATCAGCCTGCTTTCCTGTACCCTGCTGTTCAACTTGTACGTATACACTGTTGTTGACCTTGTCAGCCTTGATGCTTTTCAATGAAAGGTATTTTTCAATGGCAGCCATTTCCTTGACCTTGTAACGATCAATTTCAGCTTTGTAATCATCAACAGCAAAATCACGG
>Ga0209443_1001056_pt1 | contig 17860 bp, 17 predicted proteins | sample LauGreBMM110DCMD_2_FD_187571 | JGI IMG/M metagenome (GOLD analysis project Ga0209443, IMG submission 187571) | Freshwater lake microbial communities from Lake Michigan, USA - Su13.BD.MM110.DCMD (SPAdes) (version 2) | ecosystem: Environmental > Aquatic > Freshwater > Lake | place: Lake Michigan... | reverse complement strand
CCTTGAATTGTAACAGGGTTATCTTTTAAAAGTTGTTGAATAAATATTGGTATTAATTTTTCAGGATACTGATTTTGACCATATACATTATTTCCACGTGTTATTATTATAGGCATTTTAAACGAATGATAATATGATTTCGCAATTAACTCTGCTGCTGCTTTTGTCGCCGCATATGGATTTGTTGGACATAATATAGAACCCTCGTGTTTTTTTTCCTCATTTTCTGTTATCATTGATTCTCCGTAAACTTCATCAGTTGAAATATGAATAAATCTTTCTATTTTTCCATATTTACGACAAGCTTCTAATAAAGTATGTGTTCCTACTACATTATCGTTTGTATATTGTAATGCATTATCAAATGAATTTTGAACATGTGATTGTGCCGCAAAATGAATTACATTATCTATCTTGTAAATTTCTAAAATATTTGATATTAAATCAAATGAACATAAATTTCCCTTAACTAAATGATAACGTTCTGAATTACGTATTTCTTCATTTACATTATTTTCTGAGGCACAATAGTACATTGCGTCTAAATTTATTATCTCTACTTCACGATTTTCATTGAAATAAAAATTTACAAAATTTGAACCAATAAAACCACAACCACCTGTTACTAAAAGTTTCATTTATTTTATGTTATGAAATAAAATAAAATAAAATAACGTAAATTATTTATAAAACTATTCGAATTGTTTTGCAAAATTTATAAATTTACTTCCATCTGCATTTCCTTCGTGATGATAACCATTTATTTCTTCCTTAATATATTCATAAGTATATTTTTTTCCTTCTGAAAATTTATCTATAAAATCAGTTAATGATAAATTTTCATCACCAACAAAATTAAATACTTCAAAACAATCAGGCATATTTTTTATAATAAAAATTGTGCGTATTGCCATTTCTTTTATATCTAACCATCGTTTTTTTGTTTTATTGCTTAAAATAAAATGTGGAATACTTTTATCTTCAAATTTCTTTTTTATAATAGATGGGAATCTTTCTTCTTGACAATTAGTACCGTAAGTATTGAGCAATCTAATTGCAGTTGTTCTTATACCATATGTATGAAAATATGATGAACATATATGTTCACACGCAATTTTTGATGCGCCATACATATTATATGATTTTAATGTATCCGTTTCACAAGATGAATCTGTTGCATGCCCATAAACTTCACAACTGCTAAAAAATATAAAATTTTTTATATTTTTCTTTCTTGCAAATTCTAATAATTTAAATGTATGTAGTATATTATTATTGATTGCGCTTTCTGGATTTTTAATACAATATTTTGAAGATGGTTCTCCCCCTGCATGTATTATAAAATCAATATTAACATTTATAGATTCTAACTCATAAAATTTTGTAACATTTTTGGGTATATTGTTTTCATTTTTATTTATTAAACAATAAATATCCCAATCAGTATTATTTAAAATTTCATTTATAATATTAGAACCAACAAAACCATTACCGCCTGTAATAAGTATTTTCATTTATAAATATATTTTATTATATTTATATTAATATTTTAATATATTCTCATAAAAGAATGTTTATAAATAATGATGTTGTTTAAAACTATTAGAAAAATATGGAGAAAATGTAAGAATTCATATTGATATAAAAAATGAAAATCATATATTTAATAACTTTTATAATAAATAATTATTATAATTATAATTATATATTATAAAATAATGTTAAAACAACTTATAAATAACGAAAAAACTGATAAAAATACATTACATTCTTATTTAGAAACATATGAAACCTTATTTAATTCAAAAAAATATACAACTATTAATTTATTAGAAATTGGAATTGCAGGAGGAGGAAGTATTAAATTATGGCACGATTATTTTTTAAATGCAACTATTTGTGGATTAGATATTATACAAATAAAATATCATTGGAATGAAATTAAAAATAATAATAGAATCAAATTAGGTTGTTTTAATGCATATGACAAAGATTTTTTTGATGGACAATTATTATCAAAAGATACAAAATTTGATATTATTATTGATGATGGTCCTCATACATTAGAAAGTATGATTTTTTTTGTACAAAATTATTCAAAAATATTGAATGAAGATGGAATTTTAATTGTTGAAGATGTTGCAGACATTGGATGGGTTGATATTCTTTCAAATTGTGTAGAAGAAAATATGAAAAAATATATTGAGGTATATGATTTGAGAAAAAATAAAAATAGATTTGATGATATATTATTTGTTATCAACCTTAATAAAAATATAAATTAATTATATAATGAACAAAAATATTTTGATATATACGCATATGCCAAAATTTAGTTTTAAAGATGGTGGAACTGTTGTTCAATATAATATAGCTAGAATATTAAGCAATTATAAACAAAACGTTAAAATATATTCAAGTAGTGGAGAAAAAATACCAAATTCAATATTCAGGAACTTTTATAATAATGATTTTCCAATAGATGATAATTGTGTTGTTATTTATTGTGAGGGAACTCCAGGCAATCCATTAAATGCTAAAAATGTTGTTCGTTGGATGCTAAGTGTATTAGGACAAAACGTCCCATATGATTATTTAAATACTTGGTCAAAAAATGAATTGGTTTATCATTTTAATTCAGAACCAAGATTTGAAAATGAACCAGAAAAAATTGGAACAATTTATAAATTGTTAAGTCCACTTTATCTAAATCCTTATATGAAACAAACAAATTTTCAGGAAAGACAAGGCATTTGCTTTTCAGTTAGAAAGGCATTTGTTACACACAAAAAAAAAATTTATGGTTGTCATCCAGAAGGTTCTTTTGAAATTCCTGCAGAAACTTCTCAAATGAAATATATTGAATATTTTAATAAATATAAATGGTTTATATCATATGATTCAAATACATTTTTAACCATGATGTCTGCAATATGTGGATGTATTTCAATTGTTTATAAAGTAGATGGTTTAACTAAAGAAGAATGGTTAAAAACTACTGCAGCTGCTGAATATTTGAAACATAATGGTTTAAATAATTTATATGGAATCGCATATGGAAGAGAAGATATGCAATATGCCTCAGATACTGTACATTTAGCAAAACAACAATGGGATAATATTATTGAATATTGTGAAGAAAAAACAGTTTTACCATTTATTGAAGATCTTAATAATTTTGAAAATATGCAAAATACTATTGAAAATAACTATAATATATAATTTAAAATTTAAAAATTAAAAATTATATAAATACTTTTTATATATGATTAAATTAACAGAAGAACAGAGACAAAAAGTTGATAAGGTTATTTTATTCACAAATGTAAGAGATGAAAAAAATATGAAAGAATGGGTTGCTCATCATTTATTGATTGGGTTTGATGAAATATATATTTATGATCATAAATCAATTGTCCCATTAAGTGGTCAGTTTGATAATTTTAACAAAGAATATGAAAAGGTATTTGTTAAAAGATGTGAATTAGATGGTCCAATAAAATGTTATTTAATACAAAAATCTGTAATAACAGCAAAGGTTACTAAGGCAGATTGGATGATATATTTAGATGCAGATGAATTTTTTGTTATAAATACAGATAAAATAAATAATGTTAAGGATTTATTGAAACTTTATACAAATGCGGATTTAGTCGCATTTAATTGGTTAATGTTTGGTTCAAATTTCCATATTAATGAACCAGACGGATTGATAATAGATAATTATACAAAATCACAATTAAAATTGTGCGACCATATTAAAAGTTTTTTAAGACCTAGTCAATTTTTAAAACCAAATCCACATAGATGTGATATAATAAATCCTTTTAGAATGTATCATGGAAGTAAACGTAGATTATGGAGTAATTCTGTTCTATTTGATAATCCAATAGAATATTATAAATCAATTGCTTTTATTGCACATTATTATGTTCAATCAAAAGAAACATATTTAAGACGAAAATTAACTTTACCAAGAGATGATAATGGAACAATCCGACCAAATAATCAAACTATAATGAATCAGACATTAACAGAAAATTATTCTATAGACAATGATTTAAATGATATTATAAATACAAGTGTCAGAGATAAATATTCAGAAAAAATTAAATTATATTTAAAATCTATTGGTGAATAATTCTAATAATCACTTGGCGCATAAACTCTATCTCCTTGAACTTCCGCATTATATTTATAACCTTCATCAATTAAAATTTGTTCTACTTCTTTTATATTTGTTCCATATCTTGCTAACCAAGGTCCATAATTTTCAATTACAATAACAGGTTTGCATTTTTTTATTGTTTCTATTCCTCCTAATAAAGCATATTTCTCATAACCCTCAATATCTAAATGAATTAAATCACAAACTTGTAAATTAAGGTCATCAATTAAAAATGTTGGAGTTAAACCAGAACTAATTACATGAGAACCACCGTGACGCAATGTTTCGTGTGCATTAAATAAATTAACACCTTCGTGTTTATTACCTAAACAAGCCTGAAACTTGAAAACATTTTTATTAGTTACATTTAAATTTAAACAAAAAAATGATAATGGTTCTGGTTCAAATGTATAAACGGTATCAAATATTTCAGCATATTTTTTAACATAAAACCCTACATTTCCTCCAGCTTGAACAACTACCTTTTTATTCTTTACAAATTTTGAAATATTAATAGGAACATCAGGAAACTCGTTCATTAATTTATAACAAGTGCTATCAGTATGAGCATATTCACTATTCACTTCTTGACTTCCATCTTTTTTTGGTCAATAAAATCCTTTATGTAATACTACATTATGAATATTATCAGTTAATGTATTTTGTCTTATAAGTGCATTTTGATATTTAAGTTCTAATATTCTTGTTTTTTCCTTAACTATATTAAAATAATTAATATATTCTTCAAGTTTTTTTGAATTTAAATTATTTGAATTAATATTCATTATGTATAAATTAAAACATTTTTATTTTTTTAATTTTACGAATAAACAACTTAAAAAAATATAACCATAATTTATATGAGTAAAAAAATATGGTATGCACCTAATCAAAAACAAGCATATGGAGATGCTGAAATTAAGGCAGTAGTTGATTGTTTAAACGATGGGTGGCTTGCAGGGTTTGGACCAAGAACGGTTGAATTTGAAAAAGTTGTATCATCTGCATTTAGCAAAAAGTTTGGTTTATTTGTGAATAGTGGGTCATCTGCAATTTTATTAGGGTTAAATGCATTGAATTTGCAACCAGGTGATGAAATTATTACACCTGCTTGCACATTCTCAACAACAATTGCTCCTATTATACAATGTGGATTAAAACCAGTATTTTGTGATGTAGAAGTAGGAACATATGTTCCTACGCCAGAACAAGTGTGTGCGAAAATTACTGATAAAACAAAAGTAATATTATTGCCTGATCTAATAGGTTCAAAACCAGATTGGGCTGAAATTAGAAAACGTGTTGGAGATATAATATTATTTGAAGATGCTGCTGATACTATTAGTTCAACTCCTGAAACGGATCTATCAATTACTAGTTTTTATTCTAGTCATTTGATTACTGCTTGTGGTTCTGGTGGAATGTTAATGGTTAATGATGATAAACTATTAAAACGTGCAACAATGTTTCGTGATTGGGGGCGCATTGGTGATAATTCTGAAGATGTTAAAACACGATTTGAATTCAGTATTGATGGTATACCATATGATTACAAATTTTTATATGGTGCTGTTGGATATAATATGAAATCATCTGAAGTGAATGCTGCATTTGGATTAGTTCAAATGTCAAGAATTGAAGAGATAAGAGAGAAAAGAAGAACAGTATTTAATAGATATTTGGAAAATTTGAAGGATATTGTAGATAATATTGTTCTTCCTGTAAACACTTTTAATAGCGATTGGTTAGCAATTCCTTTTATGACACCAAAACGTCTTGAACTATTAACATTTTTAGAAGAAAATAATATTCAAACTCGTGTATGCTTTGCAGGTAATGTAACAAGACATCCAGTATATCGTGAATATTTAGAAGAATTTCCAAATTCGGATCGCATTATGGCAGAAGGGTTTCTTTTAGGAGCACATCATGGAATGACAATAGAAGATGTTGATTATGTTTGTTCTAAAATAAAAGAATTTTTCAATAAAAATTAAAATAATAAGATTATGTTTAAATTACATTATTTAAAGATAATTACAAAGTATATAATATGTATAACGATTTAACGTTACGAGATGGTTCTCACGCAATTGCACACCAATTAACAGAAGAAATGATTATAGAACATTGTAAATTTTGTGAAGATGCAGGAATAGATACACTTGAGATCGGTCACGGAAATGGATTGGGCGCGTCTTCTATACTTATTGGGGAATCATTGTTATCAGATGTTGTTATGATTAAAATTGCAAAAAAATATTTAAAAAAAACAAAGTTATCTGTTCATATTATTCCTGGTCTTGCAACAATTTCACGCGATATTGATTCTGCAATTGAATTAGGAGTTGATATATTCAGGATTGCAAGTCATTGTACAGAAGCATCTTTAACAAAAACTCACATAGAATATTTGCGGTCTAAAAATAAAACTGTATATGGAGTTTTAATGATGAGTGCAAGTTGTTCTATTGATATTCTTTATGAAGAAGCAAGTAAAATGAAATCATATGGCGCAATGGCTATAATAATTATGGACTCGTCTGGGTCTTATCTACCTAAGGATGTTACTGAAAGGATAAATACTTTAAAAAATTTAGATATTCCAATCGGGTTTCACGGTCATAATAATTTATATTTGGCGGTAGCAAATTCACTTGCTGCAATAGAAAGTGGAGCAAAAATAATAGATGTTACTGTTCGTGGATTTGGTGCTGGACCAGGAAATACCCCATTAGAGATTATGATTTTTTTACACGAGGATAAATTAATTGATAAAAATAAAGTTTTAGAATATTGTGATAATTTTAAGATGCAAACTCCTTTGTGTAAACCAATTAATATATTAACATCAAAATATAAATTATTTGGTGGATTTGAAAAACATATATTAAAGGCTTGTGAAAAATACAACATTTCTTATATAACTCTCATTGAGGAAATAAGTAAACATTCTTTAACTGCTGGACAAGAAGATTTTATATATGTTATAGCAGAGACCTTGAAATAATTTCGGATTTATTAGATAAATTTTCACGCATTATATTTTTTATAGTATTATAATCCAATAATGGAGATAATTCTTCTAATGGTGGTGCAAATATAGTATTATTTTCATAATTAACAACACCTTTTACCTTTGGAACAAATTCTTGTAAAGGTGGCATAAAAATTTCACATATTGATGGAGATTTATTGTCCATAAATTTTTGAAAATTTTCATTGAAATCATGCCAATTCTTTATTTGATATTTATTATAACCGAATGCATCTGCTAACTTCATATAATCTGGTAAAACAATCCCTGTATTTGAATCTACTGCAGTAAAATTACCCTTAAATAACATTTTTTGTGTATGTTTTATCATTAAATAACCATCATTATTAAAAATTACAATTTTTATGTTTAATTTGTGTTGTATAATTGTTTGAAGTTCTTGTAAATTCATCATCATACCACCATCACAATTTAAACAAAGGACCTCCTTTTCTGGACTTGAAAATGCTGCACCTATTGCAGCTGGAAGACCATATCCCATTTCTCCTAATCCATAAGATGAAAACATTATATTATTTTTTTTAAGACGAATTGCTTGATGACCAGATAACAATGCAGTCCCCATATCAGTTACAATTATTTGATCTTCTTTTAAATTATCTGATATTTTATCAATCATTTTATATGAATTTGGAAAAATATCATCATTATGACATTGTTCAATAAAAGGAAATTGTGATGACAATTCTTTACATTCATTTAACCACTCTTCATTAGTATATTTAACATTTATTTGTTTTAGAAATTCATTACAATCTGTATTAATAAATAAGTCTACAAAACTTTTATGTTCTGTTTTATCAACATCCACCATAATAATTGAGGCATTTCTAGCAAATTCTTTAAAATCATAACCTGTTTGAGGTAATGTCAATCTACTTCCTAAAACTATTAGTAAATCACATTTTTGTATAATGAAGTTGGCGCATCTTTGTCCATATATACCGGGTCTACCAAAATATAATGGGTTCTCATCTTCTAATATATCAATGCCAGACCACGTTAATAAAACAGGTATTTGAATACCATTTAATCTTTCATTGAATAGTTCAACTGATTTTGATAATTTAACACCATTTCCTGCTAAGAATACTGGTTTTTTTGAATTTTTAAGCAGCTCTTCAAAATTTGATATTCCATTATTTATAATTTTTGGTTTATAATCATTCCATAAACGAAAATCAATATCTTTTGCTTGAATGTCAAAAGGTATATCTAATAATACAGGCCCTTTTCTACCATCAATTGCAATAGAATATGACTTTTCTAATTCATCTTGAATTGTATTAAAATCTAAAATTGTTTTTGCATATTTTGTAGTTTTTGAAACCATAAAAGGAAAATCTAGACCTTGTGTTCCATACATTCTATTTTCATTATGTTCTATAACATAATTTGAAGATTCTTGTCCTGAAATTATAATTGCTGGAGTTGAATCTGCCCACAAACTAACTATTCCCGTAACAGAATTCGTCGCCCCACCTCCAGCAGTTACAAGAGCTACTGCGATTTTCCCACTAGCTTTAAAATAAGCTCCTGCTGCAATAACGGCACATTGTTCATTATGAACATTTATTATTCTAATATTATTTTTATTAAATGAGTCATATATATGTGCATTTGCCGAACCAATAATTCCAAAAACAGTATTTATTTTGTTCTTAATTAAAAAAGAGCTTATAATATCACTTACCTTCATATAAATATTTATTAATCTAAAATATTTATATAGTTTTTATTTAATTATATATATGTTTTAATGCATGAACAGCGGCGCAATTTATAATATCTAAATTTCCAGAATATTTTGATAAATAATGACCTGAACTTGTTATAGTAATATGAAACATTAATAATTTATTATTCAAAAATAATGGGGGGGTTATTTTGTAATTTTTTATATAACCTTTTATTATATTTGTAAAATCTTCAATATCATCAAATGTTGAATCTATTGTATCATTTTTTGTTTTTATAAATATTGTTGTTTGCATTGTTGTATTAATATTTGGGTTAACATTCAAAATTACTTTACATTTTGGTATTTTAATAAGTTGATATATTGCATTTTCTGTCGTTTCAATATATTTATCTATATTAATGCGTGTAGCCATACCAGCACTTTCTGAATTAATTTGTGTCACAATTTCTGCATACAAAATATCATTATTTAGTTTATTTTTTATATAATTCAATAATGGAATTGATGCTTGTCCACCACAAGTTACCATATTAATATTTGAACTTGTTGGTAAATTAATTGTTGGAATATAAAAATCCCCAATATTTGATGGCGTTAAATCAATTATTTTAATATTTTGTTCATAAAAAACCTTTGAATTTATAACAGCTGAATATGCATCTGTGCAATCAAATACAACATCACAACATTTTGGATTTAAAATAAAATAATCTATACTCTTATCACTATAATTTATATTATCTGGTAATATTTTTGTACTTGGTCTTCTACCAACAAATGCTACTATTTCAACAAAAGATAAATTTTTTATTTTATACAATAAATCAAACCCAATTTGTCCTGTTCCGATTATTGCAACTTTTAACATTATAAATATATATATATATAAATTATATTTAACTATATAATCTTAATTAAAAATAATTTTATGTAACTCTTTTTATTTTTGAAAATGGTAACAACCTACCACTAAATAATCTTCCATAAAATAAATCATTTGTAAAAAATATATTATGTCCTTTGTTATAAAATTCATTGCCAATTTTTAAAAAACAATCCTTTGTTTGAAACCAATCTGTCATATTAATTTCATAATTATTTATAACATCACTTTGGTTTGTCATGTTTTCAATATTTGGTTCAACAGCATTTATAAATTTATTGATTGCTTCCTTTTTTATACTAAATAAATACGATTGATAATGATGTCTTACTTGTGTGGAATCATTATAACCATAAAGTTCAACATTCATTTTTGATGTTAAATTGTAAAAATGATGTATTGGTTTATGAATTGTATATGAATCATTCGTAAAAATTATAAAATTATAAGTTGCCCAATCATTATTTTTTAAAATATGTAACCATTTCCCAAAATCAATAGTTGGTGAATTTTCTAATTCAACATATTTTATATTCCTTTTTTCACATAATGCAGCAACTTGACCATTGTATGGAAGTTCTGATGAATTAATAATGATTATGTCATTGCAATTATAATCTATTATATTTACATTATTTATCAGCGTTGCAAGTTTCGTAGGAGTATGAACGTGTGCCGCAATAATAGTAAGATATTTATGATTATTTATTGAAGGACGATACATATTTCTTTTTTTTATATTTCTGTAATAATTTACAACTCTTTGTATTGCTCTTTCACGCTTTAAATTATTTAATTCTTCTTCCGCTTTTTTACTATCAAATGTATTTAACATAATATAGTATATTATATTATAAATATTATTTTTACATCTTTTTATTCATTTGTATCAAAATATCTCTCACTGATTCTTTAATAGGTTTTACATTTGGCTCAAGACTTTCTAAAATCTTTGTTTCCAAGAAGTTGTTTGATCTTTTTGATGCCAAGATTTGGTTCTGCTCTTCTAATCTGAAATTATTCCAAGTGAAGGTCGGGTCAACAATCTCTTTATACATTTCTAAAATCTCATTATGAGAGATCAGACCTGGGTTCGTCAAATTCACTGGACCACACATTTTTATTCGTGCAAGTCTCACCATAATTGGTATCATATCATTGAGTACTGTCATTGAATTAGGGATTGAACATATCTTTTGATAGGTCGTGATTTTTGTAATGAAGTTTCTCTCATTGACTTCATCTGTTATCGGCATTCTAATACGCAAGTTGAGAACTGTATCTTCAAAAACTTGATTATTCATTAGTTGATCTGTGTATCCCTTAACGATTGAATAACCTGAACCAAAAAAATTTGGTTTACTTTGCTCAGTGTATCCATTAACTTCTTGGCCAAATGGATGCTCTTCATCGTATTCAAAAATACATCCTGTCCCTAAATAAGTGAAATGAAGTCCACGTTCTTTGCATAAGAGTGCCAAATTCAATGGGGAATACAAATTATCATTGAGATTGTCCACAAGTTTTCCTGGCATTTCCAAATAATCTATGGTGGTGATTTTTTGCCCTTCATAAGTGCCATGTGTACGACCAATGAAACTCATAATATGTGTGATTTGTGGGTTGGCATTGAGTTCTTGGATAATGGATTCATTATCTCCAGCTCTTGCTCTTGCCTTTATAAATGGAATTCCTTGGATAGAGAGATAATTTATAACTTGATTGCCGATCCAGCCATTTGCGCCAAAAATGAGAAAAGTATTTGATGTTGACATATGAAGTATAATCTAATTTATCTTTAAATTAAATTATACAAAATTAGATTTATTTAATTTGTTTTCGTATGAAATGTATATATAAAAATGAATAAATCTTACACAACCCGCTCAGTTGGAATATTCTAACCCATTGCATCTAAATTTATTATCTCTACTTCACGATTTGATTGAAATAAAAATTTACAAAATTTGAACCAATAAAACCACAACATCCGGTAACTAACAACTTCATAATAAATAAACGAGTATATGTTACAATATACAACAAATAATGTCAATTATAGAAGATAACAAAAAACTTTTAAATAGTTTCAAAAATAATCCACCGCATCCATCTTATATTGCTGGATTTATAGATGGAGATGGATGTATTTTTATAAGAAAAATTCTTGATGGATATCAAACAGGATTTTCAATAACACAATGTAGAACAAATATTTTACAAATAATTCGTTATCATTTTGGAGGAAGAATTACAACTTCTTCTAATAGAAATAATAAAATTATAAATTTAATGGATACAGATGATTGTTACCATAAACATAATATTAGAAATCAATATAATTTAATAATTCAAAGTAATGAATATATAATATTATTAGAATATTTACAAAATAGTTTTATAATTAAAGAAATTCAATATCAAACCCTAAATGAATTTAATAAATTAGTTAATTTAACAGATAAAAAAGAAGAATTATATTTAAAATGTTCTAGTTTAAATAAAAATTGTAATTTAAATAAAATATATTTAACAAGATTAAATATTGAATATATTTCTGGGTTGTTTGACGCAGAAGGTTGTATTTATATTGATAAAAAAAAATATACTAAGTTTTACATATCAATAACACAAAAAAATCATACACAAATATTATATGATATTGTAAAATTTTTAGGATTTGGCACTATTGATTGTGAAATAAAATTTAAAATCTATAATAAAACCAATTGTTTAAAATTTATACACTTAGTTAAAAATTACTTAATTGTTAAATATAATCAAGCTGTAGCATTTGAAAAATTTTTAGAAACAGATGATATCAAGATAAAAGAACAAATGTACTTAATTTGTAATAGAGAAAAACATGAAATAGAAGTATTTACAGATTTAAATCAAAATGATAATGGTAAAGAAGGATATTTGGAAACACTAAAACTAAAAAGTTTAAAAGAACAAATTTGTAAAGAAATTTGTAAAAAACAAGTTTATAAAGAAAAATCAGAAAAAATGAAAGGAGAAGGAAATCATAATTATGGTAAATCTTTTTCAGAAGAAACTAAGAAAAAAATGTCTGTTTCTATTAGAGAATCTAAAGGAGGTGTAAGTGATAAAATTATTATACAAGTTAGAAAAATGATAAACGATGGATATAAAAATGTAGACATTCAAAATTTAATGTCTTTACCAAGACATACTATAACTAGAATTAAGAATTCTCAAATTATTTGTAGAGAACTGAAGAAAAAAAAGAAAAAACGGCATTAACACAAGAACAAGTTAATTTATCTAAAAGAAAAATTGATGCGGATGATGTTATAATTGTTATAGAAAAATTTATAGAAAAATGGAAACCAACACCAATTTTAAATTATTTTATAAAACAAAATAAAACAAATATTACTATTGATATAATTAAAAATATTAAAAGAAATTTAACAAACAATAAAAAAATAATTTATGAATCAGAATTATCACAAACTGGGTATGAATATTATACTACTTTAATAAAACAATTTACAGAAACACTAGTATAAAATCTATATTTTTTATATTTATATTTATAAAATGGAAAATACGTGCAAAACACAATTTATAAATATGAAGAAAAAGAGAAGAGAATTAAAACGAACAAACAAACGTTCTGTAACAGGAGATGAAGTTATTTTTATTTTTGAAAAAATTTTAGAAGGTTGGAAAACAATTAAAATTTTTAATACTATTATTCAAACAAATCCTAGTTCTTTAATTAATAAAAAACAAATAGAGATTATATCTACTGGCAATTGTAAAGTTTATCCATCAGAATTATCAACTGAAAAATATAGTTATTATTTAAGTTTAAGAGAAAAAATTTATGAATTTCATAAATTAACAATTTAAAATGTAACAAAAGTTTAACTAAAACTATCTAATTAAACACATTTTGGTATTTGTTTTTCATTCTTCTCAGGATAAATATTATTTTTTAAGTCTTCAATAACTTTATTAGCTTGTTTTAGTTTATCTTGAATTGTTACCTTTTCAGATTTTGTTGTGACCCAAGGTTTATCTAATTGTGGGTGTTTTTCAATCTTAAAAAATTCTCTTTTTTTTGTATGTTCTTTATCTAACCATTCATGATAGTAAACAACATATTTTTTCATCATTTCTTGTGTAATTCCTTCTGGCAGATCCTTAGCGCTTTTCTTCCTTTCTCTCTTTGTTCCTTCTTTAATTCCTTTTGAATTTTGTTCTTGTTCTTCTCTTGTAGCAATTCTTAAATTATCCCAAGTATTATTTAATGGGTTTTGGTCTATATGATCAACACTAACATTTTTTGTTCCTTTTCCATTTCCATAACACCCAGTAATAATTTGATGCATACTTATTCCACTATTGTTTAAATGGGTTAAAATATAACCATTCGCACCTTTCCCAAAAGTTAATTTTTCTCCATTATTGTGTAAAAGTTCAAAATCTGCTATTTTTTTATAAGATGTTTCACATAATTTACAAATAGTATCTTTTTCACAATACATCAATAAATAATCCTTACCATTTTCATTAATTTTCCACAAAGGGTTTTTCATTACATACGCATCTTTTCCCATTAAACTATAATGCCCAGTTATATATTGTATTACATTATATTCATTACGAATAATACTATCATATATATGATAGTAGACAACATTGTTTCTTCTAATATCAAAATTATTGTTGTTTTTAAAAGTATATGTAATGTTTGAATTATCAAATTTATAAATAAAATCTAAAAATGATATCTTTTGATTGTGTCTTAAATAATAAGGATACAACTTGTTTTCATCATAATATATAAATTTTTTTTGAAAATTAATTATTTCGAATAAATCTTCAAAATCTAATAAAAGGGTGTGTTCATTAAATTTAATAATTCCACATCCCAAATGCTTATCATAGTTATAGTTAACATTGTAATTCATATTAATATTATAATTTAATTAGTATGAATGTTTTTAAATCAATTTTTTTAATTATATTTAAGTGAAATATAATATTTCACTTACTTTAATTACTATATGCTAACCCTCCCCAGAGTTAATCTCAAATATTTCTATTTGAGCTTGGACTATCCCTTAAGTTATCATAGAAAGTTGCTAACTTTCTCAAACCCATTCCATTATAGTCTCTGAACCTTCTCCATATGCTTGCTTTAGCGCACGTAGGAGCTTGGCTGCAGATTATCCAATCTTTTTCGTTATTACTATGCCCTAGGTCATTACCCTGGGTATTCAAAATGTTTTCACATAGTGAAGTAGTAGAAAAAGCTATAAGGATATTCCCGCAATTTAGAAATGTTGCCTTCATTTGATTAAATAGTCAAACAAAGACTAGCTGGTTATATAATACATTCTGTTGTTGTTGAATGTATATTTGCTTTACACTGTTTATCCACATTAGGAAGCAAATATCTAATGTGGCAGCCAACTGTTGGGCACAGGAAAGTATGCCCGACATAATACGAAGCACGTTATAATTGGTTGCATATACGCGAACCTTTGCCGTCTTGGTTCCTTCAACGGTAGCATTAGACAAGACCAATTGAAGAGTTGCGTTATCAATTCTGGAGAAATTGCACGTGCCTGAAGGCTGGTGCTCTTCTGGCCTCAAAGCAAAGGAGTAAACATTAATTCCTTCATCAGGGTTGCGAGTGTGTGATTGATAAGGTTGAACCAAAGAAAAGTAAGTTCCTTCACGCTCAGAGAAGCGGTCTTGTCCGTTCAACTGAAGTTTGGCAGTAACAACTGGGTTTTGTCCCCAGCAATGCAAGTCCAAAGAGGTTTCAGTGAGAACAAATGTTCCGGCATCAGAGACAACAGAACCTTCATTGTGACTGCGTTGAAGACCGGAAATAGCAGCAACAAGAGAAGGGTGTAAGTTTTGTGCATCACCTCCAAAATTTGGTTCGTTATAAGGATTATTCGGTCCATGCCAGTATCCCGTGAAACCAGCAGGCGTATCATAGTCTAAAGCTCCAGCATCGTCAAAAAGACCTTGAGCATCAATGTATGATTGAGCATCAGCAGCTACAGCTCCCGGTCCACCAAATGCGTGAATTGCGTTTGGAAGAGCATCAATCGCATCAGTGTAGTTAAATGGTTGGGCACCAAGAACCTTAAATAAAAGAGCATCGCACACAAGTGAAGAGCAGTAATCAACATTTTGGTCAGATTGAACAACCCAAACTAATTCCTTAACCGGATGGTTGAAATTGAGCTTAATCTTGTTAGAAGAAGAACCAACTGATTCATCCCCAGTAAATTGAAGCTGAGTAATCAAATATTCGTGAGGATTTTGAGCAAATCTGCGTCGTTCATCAGTGTCAAGGAAAACATAGTCAACATACAAAGAAGCAGCAACCAAAGATTGGTTGTAAGCAATTGCTGCTGGAACTGGACGACCAGGAGTATATTGGTTACCAACATATGTTTTTTGAGTAGCAATGGTGCTTCCAAGTGGCGCTGCTCCACTATTGCAACTTAAAGTTGTAACAGCCCATAGGCACTCATCAATTGGACGAATATCAAGATTAATCTTGACTTCATGATATTGGAGGGCAATCAAAGGAAGAGCAAGTCCAGGATTGGTACAGAACCAAAATTGAAGAGGAATATACAAAGTTGTTTCTGGAAGTGCATTACGAGGAGCACAAACTTGACGAGGGGCCAAGGAGTCGCAAGGTCCATCAACTTCAGCAAAAGAAGGATCTGTAATAAAAGTAAGTTGGGTAGTATTACCAATCATTTTGAAATATCCACGCTCTTGTTCACTAGTAATAGTAAGTTGGTTCCAAATGTGCATCCAGTCTCCATATTGACGATCAATTCGTTGACCTCCAATTTCAACTTCAACCTGGGCAATCAATTGCTCGCCGGGAAAATCCAACCAACGAGCATAAACTCCAGAACCAACTCCGGCAGCAAATGACGCAATACCCATAAGTTGGTTAATTTCAGGCAAAGTCACCTGCAAGTAAGTTCTGTAAGCAAGATCACCATTTCGACTAATTGTACATTGTACACGACGTCCAAAATCTGCTTGCCCGTTAAAAGTTTGTTCAATAGATTCAATCGCAAAGTTAGTATATCTGCGATATGTCACTTTCCAAAAAGTAATTTGAGGGTTACCAGTAAGGTACACGTCTTGAGCTCCGTAAGCCACTAGTTGCATTAATCCGCCTCCCATTTTATACATTCCTAAAAGAAAAAAAATTTATAAAAATTATTTAATTAAATTAATCAAAATTAATTAATTTTGAGTTTACTTTCATGATTACGAAAGTAATTTATTTATATCAGAATTATCTTTCATAAATATAGATAAATATGTTTCATTTAATATTTCTTTTTTACCTTCATGATTTTTTTTAAATATATATGAATTTTGTTTTTTTTGTATTGACCATCCATTATCTAAAGCATTATATAAAAATACCATTTTTTGAAATTTTATTTTATCTATTTCTAAACTTTTTTCATTGTCTAATTTTATTTCTATATTCATTTTTAGAATTATATGTTAGTATTTATTTTGACTTTTAACTAAAATTTTAGTTAAAATAATTAACTAAATTATTTATTACAACTTTTTAAATGTTTAATTATTAAATTTATCTATTTTTAAAATTAATAATTAAATATTACAACAAAAACATATATATAATTTAATGCCATCATTTAAACCAAAAACTTCAAAAAAAATTAAAGTATGTAAAAAATATACGTCAAGTCTTGATAGTAAGCATAAAGAGTTTGTTAATGAATTTATTAAAGATGAATTTGATACTATTCCTAGACTTAAAGAAGAAAGATGTATACTTAATAAACAACTTGAATTAGAACATAAACTAACAATTGAACAAATTATGGAATGTAAAGATAGAATTAAAGATATTAATGAAATAATAAAAGAGTTAAAAAATAAAAAAAATAATTATTTTCTTAATAACTCAAAATATATTTTTGAGTATTTTGAAAATAAAAAAAATATTAATAATATTGAAGAAACTAACAAAGTAGTTACATC
>Ga0209443_1001055_pt1 | contig 17861 bp, 12 predicted proteins | sample LauGreBMM110DCMD_2_FD_187571 | JGI IMG/M metagenome (GOLD analysis project Ga0209443, IMG submission 187571) | Freshwater lake microbial communities from Lake Michigan, USA - Su13.BD.MM110.DCMD (SPAdes) (version 2) | ecosystem: Environmental > Aquatic > Freshwater > Lake | place: Lake Michigan... | reverse complement strand
CGCGCGCCGCTGGCAAGCCGGCCTTGTCGGCCAGCACCAGGAAAACGGCCTGCGCGACCTCCTGTGCCAGCACTGGGTCGCGCACCTGACGCAGGGCCGAGCCGTGCACGAGGCCGAGATGGCGGCGGACGAGTTCGGCGAACGCAGGTTCGTCGCGGCGGGTGGCCCAAGCTTGGAGCCGTTCCGGGTCGTTCATGGCGGGCTTCGTTTCACCGGATGATCCCCGCCCGCCGCCGGACGGGACATGCCCGGACCGATTCCGATGATTTTTGAAGGCTGACAGCCTTGGCTCCGTCGGTCGAATCTCGACACATGAACGCCACCTCCTTCCACCGCTTGCTCCGCCTCGGCTTGGCCATCGCCGCGTTCGGCGCCTCGCCGGCGTGGGCGGCGACGGTGGATTTCGCGAAGGACATCCAGCCGATCTTCGAGGCGAACTGCGTGAAGTGCCACGGCCCGGCGCGCAGCGAGAACGGTCTGCGGCTCGATCTGAAGGCCGAGGCGACCAAAGGCGGCGAGCACGGCCCGGTCTTCGTCGCGGGAAATTCGGCCGGTTCGCTGCTCGTGCAAGCGGTCTCCGGTACCCACTCCGAGATCGCCCGCATGCCGAAGAAGGCGGACGCGCTCCCGCCCGAGAAGATCGCCTTGCTCCGTGATTGGATCGACCAAGGAGCGGTCTGGCCGGAGTCCGCCGCCGCGGCCAAAGCCGGAAAACATTGGGCCTTCCAACCCATCACGCATCCGCAGCCGCCCAAGATCGGGTCGAAATCCCGCAAAGCCGTCCGCAACCCGATCGACCATTTCGTCCTCGCCCGACTGGAGCATGAGAAGCTCGCGCCCTCGCCGGAGGCCGACCGCACCACGCTCATCCGCCGGCTCGCGCTCGACCTCACGGGATTGCCGCCGACGCCTGCCGAGGTGGACGCCTTCCTCGTCGACCGCTCGACCGACGCGTACGCCAAGGCCGTCGAGCGCCTGCTGCGTTCACCGCACCACGGCGAGAAGTGGGCGCGCTGGTGGCTGGACGCCGCGCGCTACGCCGATTCCAACGGCTTCGAGAAGGACCGCACCCGCAGCATCTGGCCGTGGCGCGATTGGGTGATCAAGGCGTTCAACGAGGACAAACCCTTCGACCAGTTCACCCGCGAACAGCTCGCCGGCGATCTGCTGGCGAAGACCGGGCCCGGAGCGCGCGGCGCGGACATGGAGATCGCCACGGGCTTCCTCCGGAACTCGATGGTGAACATGGAAGGCGGCGTCGAACCGGAGAAGTTCCGCGTCGAGACCATCATCGATCGGGTGGACGCCGTGGGCCGCACCTGGCTCGGTCTGACCATCGCCTGCGCCCAGTGCCACAACCACAAGTTCGATCCCATCTCGCAGAAGGAGTACTTCCAGTTCTACGACTTCCTGAACCAGGACGTGGAGCCGAAGCTGGACGTGCCGGCGAAGGCCACCCAGGCCAAGCGCGACGCCATCGCCGCGGCCGCCCGGGCCATCGAGGACAAGCTGCTCGGTGATCCCGATGTCGCCGCGAAGTTCGGGCGTTGGGTCGATGCGGCCGGATCCCGCGCCGTCGACTGGCAGCCGATCGACCCGAAGGAGTGGCACACCACGCCGATGAAGTTCGAGAAGCAGGAGGACTTCTCGCTGCTCGGCGGAGGCGACGTCTACAACAGCGGCATCATCCGCGTCTGGGTCGACCTTCCGCAGACCCAACTCACCGGGTTCCGTTTCGAGGCGTTGAACCACGGCAACCTGCCCTTCGACGGCCCCGGGCTCGACGGCAACGGCGATTTCCTCATCTCGGAGTTCACCGTCGACGCGACACCCTTGAAGGAGCTCGCCGCGCCGAATGCGGGTGCGACCCACTTCGTGGCGACGACGAACCGCGTGAAGTTCGTCGGCGCCTTCGCCGATGTGGAGGCGCCCGGCCTGCCCGCGAGCGCGATGATCGACGGCGTGACCACGAACGGCGGCTGGGGCGCGGCCTTCACCAAGGGACGCCGGAACCAAGAACGCCGCGCGGTCTTCCAGGCGGAGAAGCCCTTCGGCTTCGAGGGTGGCTCGCGCTTGTTGATCACCATCAACGCGAAGCCCGGCGGCGGCCTCAACAACAGCAGCGACAAGGTCTCCAGCTTCATCCCCGGACGGTTCCGCTTGAGCACGACCGCCGCCACTGGACCGCTCGTCGCGGACCTGCTCAGCGAGAAGCAGCATGTATCGGCCTCGATCCCTTCCGCTCAGCGCACCGCCGAGCAGAAGCGCGAGCTCCTCCGGGTGTTCCTTTTCCAGGAACCGTCGCTCGCCGCCGCCGCCAAAGCCTGGGACGAAGCCTGGAAGGGATGGCCCGTGGCCGAGAACACGACGCTCGCCCTGCGGTCACGCGAGACCCGGCGCGACACGCGGATCTTCAAGCGCGGCGATTGGCAGAAGCCCACGACCGCGGTCGCGGCGGATGTCCCGGCCGTGCTTCCCGCCTTCCCTGCCGATGCACCGCGCGACCGCCTCGGCCTCGCCCGTTGGCTCGTGTCCACGGACAATCCGCTCACCGCGCGCGTCATCGTGAACCGTGTCTGGCAGCAATACTTCGGCACCGGTCTCGTGCCGACGCCGGAGGACTTCGGCACACGTGCGGACAAGCCGTCGCATCCCGAGCTGCTTGACTGGTTGGCTTCCGAGTTCATGCGGCGCGGCTGGAGCATGAAGGAGTTGCACCGTCTCATCGTGCAGTCGGCGACCTATCGGCAATCGTCGCGCGTCACGCCGGAGGCGCTTGAGAAGGACGCCTACAACCGGTTCTTGGCGCGCGGACCGCGCTTGCGCGTGGATGCCGAGGCCGTCCAGGACATCGCGCTCGCCGCCAGCGGCCTGCTTTCGCTGAAGGTCGGAGGGCCGAGCGTCTTCCCGCCGTTGCCCGACGGCGTGATGGCGCTCGCGTACAACCAGATCGCTTGGAACGTCAGCGAGGGCGACGACCGCTATCGGCGCGCGATGTACACCTTCTGGAAGCGCAGCGTCCCGTATCCGGCGATGCTGATGTTCGACACGCCCGCCGCCGAGCAGAGCTGCGTGCGCCGCAACCGCTCGAACACGCCGCTCCAGGCGCTCACGACGTTGAACGAACCGACCTTCAACCAGGCCGCGCGTTGGCTGGCTTGGCGCACGCTGAGCGCGGCGCCATCCGATGCGGCGCGCGCGACCTGGGCCTTCCGCCAGTGCGTGAGCCGGACGCCGACCGCCGCCGAGGCCGCGGTGCTCCTGAAGCTGCTCGCGTCGGCACGGGAGGAGTTCGCCGCCAAGCCGAAGGACGCGTCGCAGTTCGCCTACTCCGACCCGAAGAATCCGGCGCCCCTGCCGCCGGGCGCGAGCCTCGGCGACCTCGCGGCGTGGAGCACGGTGACCCGCGCCATCCTCAACCTCGACGAGACCATCACGAAGGAGTAAGGAACCGTCATGAGCGTGACCGACTTGATCCAAGCAGCGGACAAACTGACTCCGGCCGAACGCGCCGAGTTCGAGAGCGCGTGGCTGCGCCGCTGGAACCCTGGATACGAGCAACACCGCCAGGAGGTGGGCCGGCTTTTGCGCGATGGCTGGGAAGCCGCGCAGCGGGGCGAGATCGTCGAGGGCACCGAAGAAAACTTAGGGCGCATCTTCGACCAGGCCATGGCCGCGGCGTCGGGACCGCGCAAAGAGACGGTCGCGCCATGCCCCGCCTGACTCTCACCAAGCCGGCGGTCCTCGACCTGGAGACGGCCGTGGCCGACCTCGCGGAGTTCAGCGTCGCCGCCGCGAGGCGGATGCGGGAGGACGTTTCCCGACGCTTTCGCGACCTGCGGACCTTCCCGGAGACCGGGCGACGACGTCCCGAGTATGACGAATTCGTCGCCGGAGTCCGCAGCACCGCTGTTCGACCGCTGGTGATCCTGTATTGTCTGCCGGCTCCGGACCATGTGCTGGTGCTTCGGATCATCGATGGGCGCCGCGACCTCGACTCCCTTCTGTTGCCGAACCGGGTTGAAAAAGACAAACCATGACACCGTTTCTCGGACGCGATACCGAACGGAGGACGTTGCTGCTCCGGTGACCCGCGCCATCCTCAACCTCGACGAGACCATCACGAAGGAGTAAGGAACCGTTATGACGCTCGAAGAACTGAAATCTGAGTTCAACCGCCTCGTGCCCGACGACCAGGTGGAGTTCGCTCGCTGGGTCGTGTGGGAGGAATACGAGGAGACCGATAAGCAGCGGAAACTCTCGTGGCTGCGGCACGAGGTGCAGAAGGGGCTCGATTCGGGACAGGACGGGAAGATATCGCGCCCCGGACGCGAAGTCTTCGCGGAGCTGCGGGCCGGTCTTCGCGCCAAGGCAAAGCCGGCTGGCCGGCGTCCGCGGCGTCCAACGACCGTGGCTGCGTGATGGCTGAGTATCTCATCACCCCGGACGCCGAAGCCGACTTGGCAGCTTTGGCCGCCCAACTGGAGAACGCTTTCGGTCCCTTGGTGGCGGAAAGCAAGATCGCCCGGATCGAGGAGGTTTTCGAGAGACTGGCGGCGCACCCGGAGTTGGGCAGGCGCCGTGGCGACCTCGCCCCGGTCCTGCGCGGTTTCCCGGTCAACCCGAACCTTGTGTTTTACCGGATCACCTCTTCCGGGCTGGTGGAGATCGCCCGCGTGGTGGACGGCCGATGCGATCTCCCGGCGCTGTTGTCACCCGAACGTTCTTCCGAACCAGAACCATGAACCTGCCCCTCGAACTCGACCACGAACGCCGACGTTTCCTCTCCCGCCGCTGGTTCTTCCGCGAATGTGGCGTGGGGCTCGGCTCCATCGCCTTGGCCTCGCTGCTCGGCGACAAGGCATACGCCGCCGCGAAGCCGGCAGCCACGCGGTCGGTTGCCGGGACCACGGACCCGCTCGCGCCGAAGAAGGGCCATTTTCCCGGCAAGGCGAAGTCGGTCATCTACCTCTTCATGGCCGGTGCGCCGAGCCAGCTCGAGCTCTTCGACCACAAGCCCACGCTCGCGAAGTACAACGGCCAGCCCGTCCCCAAGGACGTGCTCAAAGGCCAGACGTACGCCTTCATCAAGCCGGATTCGGCGATCTACGCACCGGAGTTCAAGTTCGCCCGGCACGGCCGGTCGGGCGCGTGGATCTCCGAGGCGCTGCCCGAACTGGCCGGCGTCGCGGACGACATCACCATCGTCCGGTCGATGACCACCGACGCCTTCAACCATGCGCCGGGGCAGATCTTCATGAACACCGGCTCGCAGCAGTTCGGGAGACCGAGCATGGGTTCGTGGGTCACCTACGGCCTCGGTAGCCAGTCGCAGGACCTTCCGGGCTACGTGGTGATGAACTCCGCCGGCGGCCTCAGCGGCGGCGCAGGCAACTACGGTTCGGGTTTTCTGCCGTCGTCCTACCAAGGCGTGCTTTTCCGCAAGGGCGCGGACCCTGTGCTCTACCTGTCCAATCCGGCCGGTATGAGCTCGTCGCTCCAGCGGAAGACGCTCGACGCGGTGAAGGACCTCAACGAGCAGCGCCTCGGCGTGGTCGGCGACCCGGAGATCGCCACGCGCATCAATGCCTTCGAGATGGCCTACCGCATGCAGACGAGCGCGCCTGAGCTCATGGACATCTCGAAGGAATCCAAAGAGACGCTCGAGATGTACGGCGCGGAACCGGGCAAGGCTTCCTTCGCGAACAACTGCCTGCTCGCCCGGCGGCTCGTCGAGCGCGGCGTCCGCTTCGTCCAGCTCTTCCACGAGGCATGGGACCATCACAGCGACGTCAAAGGCGGCGTGAAAGGCCAGGCCGCGATCACCGACAAGGCCTGCGCCGCTCTGGTGAGGGACCTCAAGCAGCGCGGCCTGCTCGATGAGACGTTGGTCGTCTGGGGCGGTGAATTCGGTCGCACGCCGCAGGTCGAGGCCAGCGCCGAACTCGGTCGCTCGCTCGGACGCGACCACCATCCGCAGGCGTTCTCGATGTGGTTCGCGGGCGGTGGCGTGAAACGGGGCTTCAGCCTCGGAGAGACCGACGACTTCGGCTTCAACGTCGTGAAGGACAAGGTCCACGTCCACGACTTGCATGCGACCATGCTCCACCTGCTGGGCTTCGACCACGAGAAGCTGACCTTCCGCTTCCAAGGCCGGGATTTCCGCCTGACCGACGTGCATGGCGAGATCGTGAAGCCGATGCTGGTCTGATTGTCGTCGTGGACCGCTCGTCAGCTCGTCAGCGCCCGTTGAATTCGCGCTTGTTCCAGAGCATCGTCGGAAACTAGGGTGTCACTCGTCCCCCGATCCGGTTCCGGCAATGCCTGCGACTGCAATGAAACGATTCTGCTGTGTCCTCGCCGTCCTGTTGCCGTGCGTCATCCCGGCGGCGGGCGAACGCGCGCCGGACAAGGTCGTCCCGCCTAAGCCGCCGCTGCCCGCGGTCCGGTCGCTGCGCCTCGAGCCGGCCACGTTGACGCTCGAAGACGCCCGCGATTCCCGGAAGGTGCTGGTCTTCGGCGAGCGGACGGATGGAGGCGAGGTCGATCTCACCGGCGAGGCGAAGCTCACCGCGGGATCCGCGACCGTCAATGTCGGGCCCGACGGCTATCTGACCGGCAAGTCCGCCGGGGAATCCATCGTCACCGTCGCGGCGGGCGGCTTGACCGCGAAGCTCGCGGTGAAGGTCGCCGGGGTCGATGAACACCCCGTGGGCTTCGTCCGCGAGATCCAGCCGGTGCTCGGCAAGACCGGTTGCAACCAAGGAACCTGCCACGGGTCGGCGATGGGCAAGAACGGCTTCAAGTTGTCGCTGCGCGGCTACGATCCGGATTTCGATTACCAAGCGCTCGTCAACGACCTGAGCGGCCGGCGGTTCAACCGTGCCGCGGTCGACGAATCGCTGATGCTCCAGAAGCCGCTTGCCGAGGTGCCGCACGAGGGCCGTCAAGCGATCAAGCCGGGCTCCCGCTACCACGCGCTGCTCAAGCGCTGGATCGCCGAGGGCGCCCGCTTCGAGGACGTCGCGAAGGCACGGGCGACGAACATCACCATCCTGCCGGCGACCGTCGAGATCGACCTGGCCGGCCGGCAGCAACAATTCATCGTGTTGGCGGCTTATCCCGACGGGACGACCCGCGATGTGACCCGCGAAGCCATCCTCTCCAGCAACAACGAGGAGGTGGCTCTCGTGAAGGATGGCACGCTCACCGCGCTGCGCCGCGGCGAGATGGCGGTGCTGGTCCGCTACGAGGGCCTGTACTCTGCCCGCGAGGTCGTCGTGATGGGCGACCGTTCCGGATACCAGTTCGCGGCGATGCCGGAGCACAATTTCGTGGACCAGCACGTCAACGTGAAGCTCCAGCGGATGAAGATCAACCCGTCGGACCTCTGCACCGATGCCGAGTTCGTCCGCCGCGTCCATCTGGACCTCACCGGCCAGCCGCCGACATCGGAGAAGGTCCGCGCGTTCTTGGCCGACGCCACGGGATCCCAGAAGAAGCGGGAGGCCTTGATCGAGGAGCTCATCGGGTCCCCGACCTACGCGGAGTTCTGGGCCAACAAGTTCGCCGACCTGCTCCAGTGCAACTCGGAGAACCTCGGCAAGAAAGGCGTCTGGGTCTTCCGCACGTGGATCCAGGAACAGTTCGCCAAGAACCGTCCGTACGACCAGTTCGCGCGCGACCTGCTCCTCGCCAAGGGCAGCACCTTCGAGAACCCCGCGGGCAACTATCTCCGGGCGCTCCGCGACCCGGGCAAGATGACGGAGGACGTGTCGCAGACGTTCCTCGGCGTGCGCTTCAACTGCAACAAGTGCCACGACCATCCGTTCGAGCGCTGGACGCAGAACCAGTACTACGAGTTCGGCGCGTTCTTCGCCCAGGTCGCCTTCAAGCGCGGCACGCTCGGCCGCGACACGCTCATCCGCGGCACCGAGACCTACGCCTCCGAACAGATCTCCGAGGAGATCGTCTACCAGAACTACGACGGCGGTGAGGTGAAGCACCCGAAGAACGACAAGCCGGTGCCTCCGAACGTCCCCTACGGCCACGCCCGTGACATCGCGTCGGGAGAGGACCGGCGGGCCGCGTTCGTCGAGTGGCTCACCTCGCCCGGGAACCCGTACTTTGCCCGGTCCACGGTCAACCGCTTCTGGAGCTACTTCTTCGGCCGCGGGATCATCGATCCGGTCGACGACATCCGTGCCGGCAACCCGCCCAGCAATCCCGCGCTGCTCGAGGCGCTCACCACCGGGTTCGTGAAGAGCGGCCACGACCTGCGCTGGCTGCTCCGCACGCTTTGCCAATCGCGCGCCTACCAGCTCAGCATCGTGCCGAACCGCTGGAACGAGGACGACACGATGAACTTCTCCCACGCCCTCCCGCGTCGCCTCAGCGCCGAGCAGATGCTCGACGCCGTATCGGTGGCGACGGGCCATCGGGCGCAGTTCAAGGACCTGCCCGCCGGCCTGCGCGCCGTCTCGGTGCCGGACGGCATGGTCGGCGGCAACGACTTCCTCACGCTCTTCGGCCGGCCGAAGCGCCAGAGCGCCTGCGAATGCGAGCGCAGCAGCAACGTCACCCTCTCGCACGCCCTCAACCTCATCAACGGCCCCACGCTCGGCGATTGTGTCACCAGCGCCGACAACCGTTTCGCCAAGCTGGTCATCGCCGAGAAGGACGACCGCAAGGTCGTCGAGGAGGTCTATCTGAGCTGCCTCAACCGTCCGCCCACCGAGAAAGAGCTCGCCGCCATCCAGTTCGGCGAAGGCGGCAAACGGCTCGAAGGCGTCCAGGACCTCGCTTGGGCCTTGCTCAACAGCCCGGCGTTCTTGTTCAACCGCTGACCCGACCCGACCTCATGATCTCCATCCCCGGAAAATTCGGCGCGACCTGCGACGGCTTCAGTCGCCGTGAGTTCCTCCGCCTCGGCGGCGCCGGCATCGTCGGCGTCAGCCTCGCGGACATCCTCCGGCTCCAAGCGGAGCAGGCACCCGGAGCCGGACCGGCCGCCGGCATGGCCAAGAACGGCTGGGGCAAGGCGAAGTCGGTCATCATCCTCTACCTCCAGGGCGGACCGAGCCACATCGACATCTGGGACCCGAAGCCCGACGCGCCGTCCAATATCCGCGGCGATTTCAAGCCCATCCGCACCAAGGTCCCCGGCACCTTCCTCAGCGAGGTGATGCCGAAGCTCGCGCAGCAGATCGACAAGGCCACGCTCATCCGCTCGATGAGCTACACGCCGGTCGGGCTCTTCAACCACACCGCCGCGATCTACCAGATCATGACCGGTTACACGCCGGACCGCGTGTCGCCGTCCGGCCAGCTCGAACCGCCGGCGCCGAACGATTTCCCGCATCTCGGTTCGCAGATCTCGCGGCTCCGGCCGCCCGAGGTCCCGATGCTGCCGTTCGTCATGCTGCCGCGTCCGTTGCAGGAATCGAACGTCATCGGCAAGGGCGGCACCGCCGGTTTCCTCGGCGCGGCGTTCGATCCATACTACTTCTACCAGGATCCGGCGAAAGAGATCAACCTCGCCGACCTGACGCTCCGCAAAGAGGTCTCGAAGGAGCGCCTCGGCCGGCGCGAGACATTGCTCAAGACCGTCAACGACGCGATGCCCGATATGGAGAAGGCGGTCGGCAAGTACGCCCTCGACAGCTATTACCACAAGGCCTTCGACCTCGTCAGCAGCGGCCGCGCCCGCGATGCGTTCGACCTCGGAAAGGAGCCCGACAAGCTCCGCGACACCTACGGTCGTCATACCTTCGGCCAAGGCTGCCTGCTCGCGCGCCGCTTGATCGAGGCCGGCACCCGCGTGGTGCAGATGAACTGGCCCGCGGTCGCGAACGGTGATCCGACCGTCGACGCATGGGACACCCATGCCGCGAACTTCGGCCCGCTCCGCAACCTGCATTGCCCGAAGCTCGATTCCGGCCTCAGCGCGCTCATCGAGGACATGGACCAGCGCGGCCTGCTCAAGGAGACGCTCGTGGTCGCGCTCGGCGAGTTCGGCCGCAGCCCGCGCCTCGGTGTCAGCACCAGCGGCAACACCAATTCGCCCGACGGCCGCGACCATTGGCCGTATTGCTACACGGCCTTCATCGCAGGCGCCGGCGTCAGCCGCGGAGCGCTCTACGGCAAGTCCGACGCCACCGGCAGCAGTCCCGCCGAGAACGCCGTGCACCCGACGCAGATCGTCGCCACCATCTACCACGCGCTCGGCATCGATCCGCACACGATGGTGATGAACCACCTCAACCAACCGCGTGAACTGGTCCAGGCCGAGCCGGTGCTCGGACTGTTCAGCTGAACCGACGGAAGGCCGCCCGGCTTCCATCGATCCCGCGACCGTCGCCTGAGGGCGGCGAACCTCCCTCCCGACCGTGTCTCCTGTGCGCTCCTCGATCCTCGTCCTCCTCGCCGCCGTCTGCCTCGCCGAGAACGGCCGCTTGGGTGCCCAGTCGCTCCAGCGACTGGAACCGGCCTCGGTGCGTTGGTTCCAGCGCGGCACCACCAACTTGCTCAACCTGGACGGTGAACGCCTCGGCTCCGTCGACAAAGTCCTCGTCACCGGCGAAGGCGTCGTCGCGACCCTTCTGCCGAAGGCCGGTTCCTCGACGGTCGTGCTCGAATCCGCCAAGGGCGGATTGACCGGCGAGGCACCGCCGGCCGATGTCAAATCCGTCGAGGTGCGCCTGGTCATCGCGGCGGACGCGCCGTTCGGACCGCGTGAACTGCGCGCCGCTTCGTCGACCGGCGTGTCCAATCCGGTCGCCATCGACGTCAGCGAGCTGCCCGAGTTCATCGAACGCGAACCGAACAACCTGCCGGCCGAGGCGCAAACGATCCCGCTCCCGGCCGCGGTCTCCGGCGTGATCCACACCAGCACCGAGGCGGATCTCTTCCGGTTCCACGCGCGGTCCGGTGAGCGGATCCTTTTCGACGTGCAGGCGAACCGGACCGGCTCACCGTTGGACGCGACGCTTCTCCTGCTCGATGCCGCCGGGAAAGAGATCGCGCGCAGCGAGGACCTCCACGGTCTCGATCCGTTCCTTGATTTCACCGCGCCTGCCGAGGCCGATTACTTCGCGAAGATCCAGGACCTCCGCTTCCAAGGCGGCGGCAACTACCGCTACCGCCTTGTCGCCGGGACGCTCCCCTACCTCGATTTCCTTTTTCCGTTCGGCGGACGCCGAGGCACGACGGTCGATGTCGGACTCAAAGGTCTGAACCTGGAAGGCCGCGAAAAACTTGCCGTCGCCATCGCCGCCGACGCTCCGCCGGGTCTGCAGGACGTGCGCCTCGCGACGCTCCGGGGCCGGTCGAATCCTTTGCCGTTCGAGGCCGGCGACCTGCCTGAGCAGATGGAGGCCGAGCCCAATGGCACAGCGACCAACGCGAACGTCATCACCGTCCCCGGGGTGTTGAACGGGCGCATCGGCGAACCGAAGGACTCGGACGTCTTCCGCTTCAAGGCCGTGGCCGACCAGAAGCTCGTGGTGGAGGTCCGGGCGCGGCAGTTCGGATCGCCGCTGGATGTCCTGCTCACGCTCAGCGATCTGACCGGCGCGGTGCTCCAGCGCAACGACGACGCCAACGGCCTCGACGCGCGCATCGAGTTCGACGCGAAGAAGGACGCGGAATACCTGCTCTCGATCCGCGACCTCACCGACCGCGGGGGCGAACGCTTCGGGTATCGGATGACCGTGCGCCCGCCGGATACGACGCCGGATTTCACGGTCCGCCTCGCCCAGGACCGATATCGCGTCCATGCCGGAGGTCATACCGCCGTGCGGTGCGACATCGAGCGGCGCAATGGTTTCAACGGTGTCGTGCGCGTCACCGGCGGGATCTTGCCGCCGGGGGTCAGCGCGGGCACCTTGATGTTCGCGCCGGAAGGTCCGGCCAGCGGATGGCTGGTCTTCAGCGCGCGTCCGGATGCCGGGACCGGCCACTTCCGTCTGGATCCGGTCGCGACCGGAGAAGCGTCCGGCCGCACGGTGACCAAGCCGGCTACGGCTCCGTCGCTCGGGTTCTTGTCGGTGATCCCTGCGGCGCCCTTCTCGGTCGATGTGGCGACGCTCGCGGCCGGCGCGGAACAGAACAGCGGCGGGTCGTTCGACCTCAGCGTCGTCCGACGCCCCGGTTTCACCGGCGACATCCGGGTGCTCGCCGAGGATCTGTCCGGCGTGAGCCTGCCGGCGGTCACCGTGCCTTCCGGTCAGTCGCGCGCGAAGCTCGCGTTCTCGGCCGCCTACAATTCCGAGGTCTCCACCCGTCCTCTGATGATCCGCGCCGAGGCGACGGTCGACGGCGCCACCGTGGCCGAGCACGTCGCGGCACCGGTGCCGCTCACGGTGACCCGGATCCCGCTGTTCCTCACCGCGATGTTGCCCGGCTCACCGTTCTTCCGGACCGATCCGTTCAAGTTGGCGGTGGTCGCGTTGCCGACGAATTCGGTCTCGCCGGCGAACACCACGGAGTTCGTCGTGAAGGCGGACCGGCGCGGCGTCACCAACGAGATCCCGTTGCGCATCGACGGATTGCCCGAGGGCGTCTTCGCGACCGTCAGCCCGGTCCCGGCCAACGCGAACCTCGCGACCATCCGGCTCATCGTGTCGGAGAAAGCCGCCACGAAGGAGCACGTGTTCACGATCGTCGGTACCGCCACGGCCGACGACCGCACCTGGCGGCCTCGCACGCAGCCGGTGACCTTGGTCGTCAGCGCGCCGGAGAAGGAGACCGCCGCGGTGGCGGCGCCGGCGCCGGGTGTCGTGAAATGAGCTTGCGCACAGAAGCGGCCGCGGAGAATCGCGGAGAAGGTGCCGAGCTCGGCCTCAATTGGTCTCGTTGGCGTCCAGGACCGCCATGACACCGCGGGCCACGAAGATGCGGTTGTAGATCTGCAGAGGCTCTTCATGGAGGATTCCGGCCTCCACCAATTTCTTCACGTTCAGGTCGGCTGCCCGATGTGTGACATCAAGCAGGTCTTTCGCTTGGCCGACAGTGAGATATGGTTGGCTGAACAACTGGTCCACCAGCTTGAGCGGCAGCGCGGACGAGCGGGCCGATTGAAGTTTGGACCGGTAGCTTTGCCACAAACGCAGCAGCTTCTCCGAACGGCGGATGGCGTCATGGGCCTGTTCCGTCACGCCACGAAGGAAGAATGACACCCATTCCGTCCAGCATCCTCCTTGGCTCACTGCCAGCAGGTGCCGATAGTACTCTGTACGGTTTCGTTCGAAGTAGGCCGACAGGTACAGCATCGGCTGCGGCAACGCCTTTTCCGCGTAGAGCAACAGGGTGATGAGCAACCGCCCGATGCGGCCGTTCCCGTCGAGAAATGGATGGATGGCCTCGAACTGGTAGTGTACCAGAGCCAAGCGTATGACGAGGGGCAAATCCGAGGGCTCGTGCAGGAACCGCTCGAGGTCGCTCAAAGCGTCTATCATCTCCTCGGGCGGAGGCGGAACGAACTTGGCGTCATTCAACGTGCAGTTCGCAGGCCCGATCCAGTTCTGGGTGGTGCGGAATTCGCCTGGTGTCAGTGTTTGTTGGCCGCCGCGGACATGCTGCATCAGTTCGGCGTGCATCTCCTTCAGCAGCCGCTTGCTGATGGGCAACTCTTCGAGACGTTTGAGCCCGAATTCCAGCGCCCTCACGTAGTTCCGCACTTCCCGCACATCGGAGAGTCCGACCGGGGGCTTTTTGGAGGCTTCGAAGTAGAACAGGTCGGAAAGCGATGCTTGCGTGCCTTCGATACGGCTCGAAAGCACCGCTTCGCGGCTCATGAACGGCCGGATGAGCAGATGGGGGTTCGGAAGCGTCCGTGTCACCCCGGCTAGCTCGCTGATTCCACGTTCGGCGGAAGAAATCTCCGCCATCAGTTTCCACGACAGCTCGAGTGCCGGCGGTAGGCGATCAGGCACAAATGCCCAGTATCCGCGCGCGTGGTTGACGAGGCGGCCCGACTTCCGTTCCGTGAAGTCAATGGGTTGCATTGGATTGCTACTTGAATACCTCGGGCGCTGCTCAATCGATACTTTTGTCCCAAAAAGTATCGATCCGTGTCAATCAATGTCACTTAGGTACCAATCTGCCTTCCGGAGGGCTCAAGGGGATCCGGCGGTGGACCGGCCCCGCTTCCTGCCCCAGGTGAGCACGGCGGCGATGGCGAGCAGCGACAGGTTCGCTCCGCCCACGACCGAGGCCACCAGCCGATAGGCCGCGAGCGGGTCCATCGCGAGCAAGGTCGGCTTCAGCATCACCAGCACGGACACGTAGGCCGCGGCGATCGCGACGACCCACGGCACCACGGCGAAGCGCGCCCGGGCCAGGTGGTCGGTCACCAGCACGTTGGCGAGCACGTACGAGAGCATCGCGAAGACGCACCAAGGCACGAGCGGGGCCGCCACCCAGTTGGCGGGCGTCCGGAAGTAGAGGATCTGCAGGGGCAGCTTCGGCAGCGCCAGCACGGCGATCCAGCCGCAACACCCGAGCAGCGCGGTGCCCGATAGGGCGAGGGCCAGAGCATCGGACTTCACGCCGGTGGCGACGCTCCGGGCGATCTTGGGGAACATCACCATCGCCAACGGCACGGTGATCTGGGTCAACGCGAACCCGATGGTGGCCGCCGGAAGATAGAGCTGGCCCAGCGAGAAGGCCTTGGCCTGCGCCGCTGGGATCGTCGCCTGCAGATAGACGAGGTCGAAGAGCGACAGCACCAACAAACCTGCCGCACCGGCGGTGTAGGGTACCGCGCGCCGGATCCAGCCGGACCAATCCGTTTCGGCGCCGGGAGCGAGCCAGACGCTCCTCGTGGCGCGGAGGGCGACGACGAAGGAGAGCGCCTGTCCAAAAACCACCGCGCCCATCGCACCCGCCGCATGGCCGTGGAATCCCAGGACGACGACCGCCATCGCCCCGAGCCGGCCCGCGCCTTCGAGGATCCCGATCCAACCGAGCGTGCCGAATTCTTGGCGTCCCTGTAGCAGACCTTTGAACACGGGCAGTGCCAGCCAGGTGAACGCCGCCGCGAGCGTCGGCCACAGCACCGTCGCATCGGTCAGGTTGAGCCGGCGCGCGATCGCTTCGCTCCCCACGAGCGTCACCACGGCCAACGCCGACCAGACCACGGCGATCCCGCACAACACGCCCCGCGCCGTGCCGGCGAGCCGCCGTTGGAGGTCCGGCGTGACCGCGGCGGCGGATTGCTGGGCGAAGACGACCTGCAAGCCACCGCTCGGGATCCCGAGCAGCAGGAAGAGCCGGAGCATCGCGCCCAGCACGCCGTACTCGGTATCACCCATCTGCGACGCGACGGGATGCACCGCGGTCATCAATGCGCCGCCCAGGACGGTCGCGGCCGCCAGCCAAGCGCTCTGCCGGAAGAATCCGTCCTTGGCCGCGCTCATGCACCGGCCTCCGCCGGGTTGCCGGTCATCGTCTCGACGGCCCGCACCGCGTTCCCCGTGACCGCCCGCCAATCGAGATCGCGGGCGACGCGGCGGCTGGCTGCCAGTCCGAGACGACGACGCTCCTCGACCGGTACCGCAAGCCACGCGAGGACGGCGTCGCCGAAGCTCGCGCCGTCCATCCCGCTGAACTTCATCGCCGGCTCGTCCGCGAAGTAGCGGCGCAGGTTCTCCAACGGCGTGCTGACGACCGGGACGCCGCAGCCCAGATACTCGACCGCCTTGGCCACGAAAGCGCAGTGGGTGCCGTTCGACGCCTCGTACGGCACGAGGCCGATATCGGCCGACGCGACCTGTCGCGCGACCTCGTCGTACGGGATGAATCCGGTCAGCTCCAGCCGGATCCTCGGGTCCTTCGCGCGCACGCTCGCCGCGAAGCTCCGGAGCGCCGGGGTCTCGCGTCCGACGAAACGGAAGGTCGTCGTCGGACGCGCGGCGAAGACCCGCGCCACCGCGGTCCGGGCGATCGGGCCGAGGTGATGCTGGTCGAACGACCCGTGCATCACGACCACCGGCTCCGCGTTCCCCGTTCCCCGTTCCCCGTTCGCACCCGGATGGAACAACGCCGGATCGTGGCCGTATTGGATCGCTAGGATCCGTTCGCGCGGAAAGCCGGTCGCGGCAAATCGCGCCGCAAGCGGTTCCGACACCGTGAGCACGCCCTCGACATCGTAACGCCGCGGCAAGCCCAGCTCGAAACGGGTCAGCGCCCGGACGACCGGTCCCGGCATGACCCAGCCCGGCCAGGTCTCCATGAACCCGGTCAGATAATCCAAGAAGTTCAGCACCACGGGCGTCCGCAACGGCACGCGGAGCTTTCCCGCCGCCACCGCCGCGATGGTGTGCTGGGCGAAGAGGACGTCGTAACGGAACTCTTCGCGCCGCATCTTCTGCTGCGAGATCAAGGTCCGCCGCACGTGCGCCGCGAGCGCGCCGGGATACAGCAGGTACTTCAGGTTCCGCAGCCGCGTGTAGCGCCCCATCTCCCAGCGCGTGAACGGATGGATGTGGATGCGGTGCTTCCCGGCCACGGCTCCGCGGTCCGGGAAGTCGGGGCAGAACAGGTGCACCTGGTGCCCGCGCCGGACGAACTCGTCCACCAGATAGACCGCCTCCGCGGAGCCGCCTCCGCTCGGCGGGTAGAACGGTTCGTGGGTGAGGAAAGCGACGCGCATCAGCGGGTGGCCGGGTCCGGGCCGGGTGGCAGCGGACGACAGGTCGGTGTGGGATTCATCCGATGTTCAGTCCAGCGACCGCAGGAATTTCTCGAGCACCTGGGCGCCGCGCTCCAGGCTGGCGACCGAGATCCATTCGTCGTCGGTGTGCGCCTGCGCGATGTCGCCGGGCCCGAACACCACGCTGGGGATGCCGCCGGCGGCCAGCGGAGCCGCGTCGCAGAAGTAATGGACGCCGAGCGTGCGGCGACGGCCGGCCGCCCGGCAGAGCGAACGGACGAGCGGCAGCCGCGGATCGGTCTCCAACGGATCGCATGCGGAGAGCCGGAGGTTCTCGAACTCCGCCTTGAGCTTCTTGCGCCGCAGCAACGCCGCGATCTCCCGCTTCACGCCGGCCTCGGTCTCGCCGGGAAGAGTCCGGCGATCGACCGAGATGACGCACTCGTCGGGCACGATGTTGGGCTGTGTGCCGCCGCGGATCGCGCCGACGTTGAGGGTCGGTGATCCCAAGAGCGGATGGGCACGCGTCGCGAGCTCCGCCGAGTAATCCACCTCGAGCGCTTCGACCACCCTGGCCATCGCATGCACGGCGTTGCGCCCGAGCCGCGGCGTCGCGCCATGCGCGCTCCGTCCCCGCGTCCGGAGCTGCAGCCAGACGTCGCCCTTGTGCGCGGTGACCACTTCGAGACGCGTGGGTTCGCCGACGACGGCCAGATCGGCCTTGTCGCCATGCCGCGCGTGGTATCGGGAGCCGGCCTGGCCGTTCTCTTCGTCGACCAATCCGAGGAAGACGATCTCCGTGGTCATCGGCCGCCGACCGGACTTCGCGACGGCAAGCACCGCGGAGAGCATCGCGGCGACGCAGCCTTTCGTGTCGCAGGCGCCGCGGCCGATGACGCGTCCGGACACGAGCTTCGGGCGCAACAGCGCGTCGAGCGCCGGGAAACCGACCGTGTCGAGGTGCGGCGCGAGCAGGACACGGTGCTTCACCGGACCGCTGGGTCTCAGCCGGACGATGATGTTCGCTCGGCCGGGAGCGGCGTCGACTTGGGTCACGTCCAATCCGCCCGCCCGCGCCGTCCCGGCCACCAGCTCGCCGACCCGGGCTTCGCCCGCACGGACATCGCCGAGCGGCAGGAATGCCGGATTGACGCTCGGGACCGCGATGAGATCGAGCAGCAGACGGACGATGGGAGAGGCGACGGCC
>Ga0209443_1001054_pt1 | contig 17874 bp, 19 predicted proteins | sample LauGreBMM110DCMD_2_FD_187571 | JGI IMG/M metagenome (GOLD analysis project Ga0209443, IMG submission 187571) | Freshwater lake microbial communities from Lake Michigan, USA - Su13.BD.MM110.DCMD (SPAdes) (version 2) | ecosystem: Environmental > Aquatic > Freshwater > Lake | place: Lake Michigan... | reverse complement strand
TTTAGTGATAAAACAATAGATAATTTTCGTATAGAAGCAGAAACACCAAATACAATTAAAGAATATCAAATAAGAAGGAATGAAAAATCTATAGCAGCAACTCAAGAAGAATTAAGTTGTATTATTTCGCATTTAAAGGCTATTAAAAAGGGCTACGAAGACGGAGAACAATATTTTTGCATCGTTGAGGATGATATGGTGCTGAATAAAATAAATTTTGATAAAATACTAATACATATTAAAATTGCCGAAGAATGTTCTGACGAACCTATTGATATATTACAATTACATACAAACGGACACCCTAGTGTTATCAAGATGTATAATGAATATTTTTTAAAATATAATAAAATAATTAAAAAGAGAGATTATGATTATCCTTCTACAGGTTATTATTTAATTTCCAGACAAGGTGCTAAGAAATTACTAGATAAATATGTTATAGATTCTGTGACCTATGATTTATCACATAAAGAATGTGAATGGTCGGCTGCCGATAATGTTATATATATTGCTGTTAATTCTTGGATATTAACATATCCTATAACATTTTCTAATATTAATTATGGAAGTACTATACATCCCGATCATCTATATAATCAAGAATATTGTAATAATATTAATAAAGAAATATGGAACACAAATAATCAATTTAATCTTTTTATATAATCTATTTTTTTTTACTAATGCAACTACTTTCTTCATAATTTCCAGGCATATAACTATGATATATTCCTTCATTATCTTTGAAAGATTCTCTTTGTAGTCGCTTGCTATATTTGAAATCTAATTTTGTCATCTTATTATTATCATAGAGTTTCATAATAATTGTTTGGAGAGGAGCATCTCCCCAGCGACAATAAAATATATTACCGCTTTCATTAATACTTTTAATAATTTCTTTAATTTCTGGCGTTTTCCATATAGAAGTTTTAGTAACAAAGAAATTATTATAATACATTACGGGCATAGCCATATTTACGCTATTGCCTTCATATTCCTTATCATTTAAGGCATAATATAATTTTTTAAATAGAGCAAAATGTGGATTATTACTATCCAATGAATGCTCCATAAATAACTCTGATATTTTGTCTAATTTATCAGGCATTATCTTTTCAAAGAATTCCTTCATCCCATAATTACATATACTACAATCAACATGTATAAGATTTGACATATAATTATGATCTTTTTCTTCTATCATTTTAAATATATCAGTATTTATAGGTTCTTCTATAATACTATCATCGTCGATACGCATTATATAATCATACTTATCACAATATTTAATGAAATTATTAATCCAAAAATTACACATTAATCTATAGTTTTTATTTCTCCAATAAGGCACAGGTGTCGCCTCTATACATTTATTCATTTTATTAATATCTATATAATCTGGTACATGAAAATCCACATCATCTATTTTAACAAAATCAATTAAATATCTACAGTCTTTTCTAATAGATATAGTTATTTCATTAATAGAATCAATATCATAATCGCCTTCGTGTAGAATAATAACAGGATATTTAAATCTGGCATTAAAGTTTCTAAATAAAAAATATAGTGATGTTTTTAGATATATTTTACGTTCTATAGTATTTTGTGTAAGTATTAATATTGCGGATTTTGTCATATTTAATATATATAATTATATAATTGCTTATATATTGATTTTACTATGTAAATTATATTTATTATATAGATTATATTTATCTAACTCGTTGTGTATATTATTATTATTTATAATCATCGCAGAACTATATAATGTTATATCACATTCTTTATTTTTATTAATATATATTGGATAATCAATAATAATAAACTTGTCATCTAATCTTTTAAATTCTATCATATTAGTATTAATATGAAAATGAATAGTATCTTTATTTATTATTAATGCTAATAATACCGAAGGCTCTTTTAGAATATCTTCACCAATATCTTTAATATAATATTTATTAGAATTAATATCTAATACAATATCATAAGTTTTTTTAATATTCATATAATTATTATTATAGATTTCATCAAGATTTTGCAATGATCCATAATTATCATTAACATTTATAACTTCACCACAATTTATTTTTCTATTATTTTCAACTATATTTACGAATATATTTTGATAATCATAGTTATTTATACATATTAATTGTCCTATACCTGTATTACTTTTAATATCATTAAGTTTTAAATTAAAAAATACTGCCAAATCATTAATTATAATATTATCTTTTGTATTATTAATTTCTACAGTAATATCTTTGATATTATAACCATATACCGTCGGATTAAAAGGATATCTATATATTTTAGGTTTATTATCTATAGATACAACAATATCTTTATTAATATTATTGGCATTATCTGTATCCATAATCCATTGAAAATGTTGTATTTTCTCAACATTATCACGCGTTTCATAAGAAGATATTAACATTTTCAACGATGATGAATTTAAAAAACTCGATATTTTATATTTATCCACTATATCATTTTCATATATAATATGTTTATAATTATCATCTTCTTTAATATCATCGCTTGTCATAATAATATTTAGTTTGTTATTATTTTCTTTAATACTAACATTATCATTATCGTTCTCATTATCACAATCTTCGTATTTTTCTATTAAAGTGTAATTACCATTTATAATATTATTTTTTAGTGTATCATAATATATTATAATTAATAATAATATAAGTATACCAAATAATAAACTTACTGAATAAATTATTTCTTTCATTATATTCTATTATATCTTAATAAAAACAAACTTTATAAATATATATAAGAAATAATATTGTATTATTATTTATACAATATGGAAGGTTTAAATATAAACAATATGGATTTTATGTCATTTATCAACAGCATGAATAAAATGAATAAAAGTGATAAAAAAAAGAAGAAAGCAAAAAAAGGGATTATAAAGGAATGTAAAATTTCAGATGATTCCGAAAATGTTGCCGTAAATAAAGATATTAGCGATTGTTGCGAAATCAAAGAAGAAACCGATGAAGATACTGATAATAGTTGCGAAGATTCTGAGAATAAAAAACTAAAAAAATGCTGCGAAGATGATGATGATGACGAAGACGATGATGACGAAGACGATGATGACGAAGATGAAGATGATGACGATGATGACGATGATGACGATGATGACGAAGATGATGAAGATGACGAAGATGATGAAGATGACGAAGATGATGAAGATGATGAAGACGATGATGACGAAGATATTAAGGATTTGGATATATTGACAAGTGAAAAATTATATAATATGCTTAATACATTTTTTGTAGATGAATATGGGGTAACTATAGCGACATCAATGTCGAACATTTCATATGAGTTACATAATCTAAATAAAAATCTAAGTAAATTATTAAAGAGTAAAAAATAGAGATGTATAATAAAGAAGATAATTGTTGGTTATGTAAAAAATGTAATAAATACATATCAAATTGTGTAGATATAGATCATCATAATAATATAGTACATCCTAATTTCGAAGATAAATATATTAAAGACTGGTATATGAATGGTAAAAAATGGTTTTCTCCATATGATTAAACTATTACATAAAAGAACCCCATAAATTTTTTTCTATTTTATGATTAATATTATTATCATCTTTTAGATATAGACCATATCGCCCTAAATGTAATTTAAAAGGTTTTCCTAAATGATTTACATCTTTTGGTAATGATGATATAAATGTTAAATCCCTTTCATTTAATTCATCAAATTTTTTATTTTTCCATTTTAGATAAGATTCTATGTTTGTATATGTATTACTACTTTTATTATAATAGCAGTGACCGTATCGCGTTGTAATAAATCCATCCTTATATTCTATTTTACTTTTAGAAACACACGGTGTTAGTTGAATATCTTTAAGAGATTTAGATATTTTAGAATATATATCATCTAATATTTTTTTTTTATCATTTTTCATATTGATTATATCATCAAGATCATTTTCCATCTTCGATGTAAATTTTAAATCGCATAGATAAGGCATAACATCATATATATATTTAATTACATTTATTCCAAGTTCAGTAGGTATTAATAAGTCTTTACTACTACCTCCTAAGTTTATCTTTTTATTTTCAATGATAATTTCTTCATCTTTATATTTTTTAAGGAAACATACAATATTATATTCATGTTGAGGATTTTTACCAATTTCTATATATTTTTTTTCTAATAATTTATCTATAATTGAGGCATATGTCGATGGTCTCCCGATCCCTTCTTTCTCCAATTGTTTAATTAATTGTACTTCATTGTATAATGACGGAATATTATCAATTAATCCATTTGATTTATATTCATAAGAATAACAAGATTTATCATCGAGCATTTTTACATAGTTTTCATAATCTTCAGTTTTTTCACCATATATAATTTTAAATCCTTCAAAAATCATAAAGGATTTAGTAGCAGAAAATACATATTCATTATTTTCTTTTAATGACGATATGAATGTAATTTCAATATCAGTATATAAAGCATCGCTCATTAATGAAGCCAATGTCCTATTTCTTATCATATCATATAGTTTATTATGATTAGACGATAATGATTTATCTCCTGAATAACAAGATGTAATATTAGGATTTGTTATTCTAATGGCTTCGTGAGCCTCTTGAGCATTATTGATTTTAGATTTAAAAGTTCTATATTTAGAATATGAATTATTACCTTCGCGATTATCATATGTATTTTTAATATAATTTATTATAAGATTCTTAGCATCATTTGAAATATTAGTAGAATCTGTGCGAATATAAGATATGAATCCTTGTTCATACAAATCCTGTGCATATTTCATAGTAATTTTAGCATTCCATTTATACTTATTATAACAATCTTGTTGAAGCGATGTAGTAGTATAAGGAGGTTGTGGAGATACAGAATGTTTATTTATTATATATTTAACAGAATATTTCGTATTTGTTTTAAGGATTCCTAAGATTTTATTAACAATTTCAATATTATCTATATTTCCATAATCTAACAATGAACCAGTTATATTAATTTTTTTGTCTTTTTTATCAAATATAAATTTACATTCAATATTCCACTTCTGTTTAATTTCATTATTTAATATTTTATTTCGCTGATTTATACACATTATTATAGCCGCATTTTGAACTCTACCTGAACTCAAATAATTTATATCAAATTTAGACCATAAAATAGGTGATACCTTGTATCCAATCATCCTATCAACGATTCTTCGTGTTTCTTGGGCACTTACTATATTCAAATCAATTTCTCGCGGATTATTAATGGCATTTTTTACGGCTGTTTCAGTAATTTCATTAAATGAAATACGATAACATTTTTTATTTTTAATTAAATCAGCAATGCTATGTTTGATATTATAGGCAATAGTTTCTCCTTCTAAATCAGGGTCTGTTGCTATATAGATAATATCTGTTTTAATAACAAAATCTCTAATAGTTTTAATAATTTTAGGATTTGTTTTAATATAATCGAGTTTCCATGTATTCGTATCAAATCCAATTTTATCTTTTGGCAAATTGTAAATATGTCCTGAAGAATATGTAACAATAACATTTTTATCATTAAGATATTTTTTAATAGTAGTAGTTTTAGTAAAACTTTCAACAATTACTAACTTCTTCATCTTTGATTAATAACTTTTTAAATCTTTAACATATATCATTTTTTTAATATTATATATTTAATAATGGACGTTAATGTAGTTCAATATAAATTAAATAATGGTATAAAAGTGTCGATAGTACCTCTAAAAACAAAGATGACATACATATCAATATCAATATTATTAGGTTCTTACCACGAAAAAAAGGGCGAAGGTAATTTAACACATTATTACGAACATCTTTTAGGTAGAATAACATCAAAAAAATATAATGATTATAAATATATTGCGAATGAAATAACAAGACGCGGAGGATATACAAATGCTTACGTAACTAATAATGAAATGTCTGTATTTATACAAGGTTTCTATAAAGATTTTGATTTCTACAGTGATATATTATCAAATAGTTTGAATAATTTTTACATAGATCCAAAACTAGCAGAAAATGAGAAAGGTGCTGTTATACAAGAATTGAGAAATATAATATCAAAAGAAACCTATGATTTCGATTATGGTATATTTAAATATTTATTTCCAAAATATTCGCATTTAGAAGATTTTAAAAGTGATATTAATTATGTAAAAAAATACAATATTAAATTAGTAAAGGATTTTATTAAAAAGAAAATATTAACAGAAAATATCGTAATAAATATAACATGTCCTAATAATAAAATTGCGGAGACTAAAAAATATATAAAAAAATATTTTGGAATAATTAAAAAAACTAATAAAAAACCTATTAAATACCCAATACTTCATTATAAAAATAACAAATCTAAGATAGTTTATATTAAAAATAAAGTGGTTAATGAAAATACAATAATTAATATTTATACATTTGATAATATTGAATATTTATCTAAAGAACATATGATACATATGTTATTAAAACATATTTTATTTAATTTTGAAATTGGTATATTTTACTTAGAACTTCGTGAAAAAACTGGATTAGTATATAATATTAATTTATATAATAATATAAGCATTCAAAATTCTAAAGAATCTTATTATAATATAGTAACTAAATGTGCCTTAAAAAATGTACCAATTGTCATAGAAAAAATAATATATATTCTTAAAAATTATAAGATTACACGCGAGGATATTCAATATTCTAAAAAGCAAATAAATACAGATTATGAATATTCAAAATTTTATAACATCAATTCATATAACGAATTTTATAAAAGGTTTTTATTATTTAATAAAAAATTTAGAAAAAATAAGGATATTTTAGATGCTATAAATAATATAACTGATAAGGAAATATTAGATTATTACAATAAGTTTAAAAACAATATTATTAAAACAAGTATAATATTTTATTATTCTCATAAAAATATTAATAATAAACTAAATAATAAACTATTAATAATATAGAAAATGAATACAATATATTTTTACATATATTTAGTTACTATAATAACAATAACAGTGGGTTTTACTATTGCCAGATGTATTTTTGAACTTCATACTCTAGATATATTTTTTTACCCCAATAGCGATAATAATATAATGGCAAATTATGTATATTTAATATCTCATATTATTGTTAATTTCGCACTCGGTTTCTTATTCGGTTTTGATATAATAATGGGGATGTTTATAAAAATAATAATATTTGAAGTATTTCTTTATTTAACCGAGAGATGTGATATATTTAATACTTCTAAAATTTCTCACGTAATCATCATTATTTTGATATCATTAGTAAGTTATACCATTGGTTGCTTCTCAAGTATATTATTTACTAATAAAAAAAATACATAACACATAATACATAACACATAACACATCACACACATATATTTTTTTAGTTCTTTAGATACCCGTCGATGATATTTGAGATGTTTTGAACATCAAAGTTAATCTTGTTTCTCATTGGACATCTAAGAAATGTTTTACAATCATCATATGTATTATTTTCATACTCGAACGAATTATTGTTAATGTCATTCGTTTTATCTTGTATTTGCGAATTCATATATTTAAAGAAGCAATAAGTATGCATTGGTGGTCCATTGATCAATTTATTACAAGAATCGAGTATTGGCAACGACACCGACTTTTCCTTCTTTCTAATAAAATCCTGACAAATACAGCAATTTTTAGAAACACATATTTGTTTTTTTGGCTGCTCAATAATAATTGGCATATTTTCGATTTTCCATGTATACTTTTTATTACACATTTTTTCAATCCTCCTACACGCTTGTTCATTGTATTTTACAGAAGCATACAAATTACTATCCGCGATAGTAATGAACTTCATACAATAACTGGTTTTGAAGTTGATAATGTCTTTTATGATTTTGCTCTCAATCTCTTTTCTTTCAACCAATTTCAAATTATCAATTTCAGTTCCCGTATGATTTGACAGCATAACATCTTTGTGACCTGTCATTATAAATCCGTTGCAGAGAAAATCCAATTTACGGAAAGGAGGTTTCAAATGTATATTTTGAGTTGTAATGATATCAAATGAGATGTCGAATTTTCTACCATTATCAATATATGGAATCATACCAACCGTGATAGTATAAACAAAGGTATGTAAATTTCCAAGAGGATTATCAATATAATCCTTCAAATTAGAATTCTGATAGGAGATAAATTTCCTCGCGTATTTAACATTTGATACCCCAAACTCTTTATTTAACAATTCGGTAATTTCACCCATCATTTTGTTTACATTTTCTTCTTTATAGAGACACACGTCAATATCATTAGGAATTAAAGTTCTCGCAGCTGTTTCAGGGTCAAACTGTTCATTCCAAAAGGTGGTTTTGTTAAATTTAAACTTTTTATCATAGTACATTTGGGAATAATGATCGGAAATGATGAAATCCCTGACAAATCCACCAAAAATAATCCCTCCCCATTTGAAAATAATGTTCTTGATATCCCAATTGACATTGTTCTTGATATTGTCGATATTGTATGTAATCTTGATATTGCCAGATGACATTTTTACAATATTACTTTGCGATATTTACTTTGAATTACTTTGATGGAACTAGTAGCAATCACAATAAATCTCACAGAGCGATTATGTATCGCACGTGTATATTAAATTGATGAAAATATAATAATCAATTTTTATGTATTTATGTTTTATTATAAGAACAAATTATATTTTACAAATAATTTAGTATAAAAAATAGTAATGATATAGAATATATTCGCATAATTTATCCTATATCATTTTGTAATTTTGCTTTTGAATAGGCGTACATAACATTTTCGGCTGTATCTATAGGAAGAATGGCATCTTTATTACCATAAAATTCTGGTCCTTTACGAGATTCTCTATTAATTAATGTACGAAGATTATTAAAATCTTTTAGTTCATATTGTAATTGAAATGGTATATTATCGCCTCTTGTTAATTCAACATAGATGGATGGGAGCATTTTAGTTTTACCATCGCGTGAATAAAAACTATTAGGGTAACTAAATGTGGTATTTATAACACCTGAGCCATTAATTAAAAACATATTTTTAGTATTTTCAAATGCTATATGTTCATTGGGAAAAGGTAAACCAGAACCGGAATAATTAATCATTCTATCTATAGGATTAGGTGCTAAAATTAACATTTTATTATATTGTAAAGGATTTTTAACATAACCTTCAATTAATAATTTAGAACTATTTTGATTACTAACATTTAAATATACATATTCATCATTAAAAATCATTATCTCTATTTTATATATATAGATTTATTTATTTACATTTGCACTCTTGTACTTGTTCCAAGACCATGTTTATTAATCTCTATTTTTTCACAACTTGAAGGAGTACATTTAACTATATAACGTTCGGGATACATAGTCCCTGATACATCTATGGGACGCGAACAAGGGGCGCAAGGTGCTAAATTATTAGTAGCATTCATTTTATTCATTTCAATTATTTTTTCGGCATTATTTTGTAAAAATACACGACTCTCGTAACTACTTTTAATCATACTATTATTTGATAAATCAGTCATTAAATCAGCATTAACGGCACAACGAGGTCTATAATCAGTAAATATTCTACCATCAGACATTTTAATAGGACATTTTGTACGATATTCACTTAACTTAGTATTATTCATTTTATTATCTATACAATTACAATATTTTTTATTTTAAGTCTTTTTATTATAATCTAATATTCTCGCTATAAGTATTGCTTTTGATCCTTCCGCATTTAAAGATTTTTCTATACATTCTTCGCGGAGTTTTTCTATACTCATTTTTTTATATTTTTTAGTGATAGATTTATCATGTTCGCTACCAAAAGTAATATCTGAACTAATAGAAACTGCATCATTATCTATATTATCTCCTGATGTATTAATTACATCGATAATATCATTATTATTATTATTATATTTTTGTGGACTATCTATATTTTTATTTATAACAGATGATATAGGTAATTCAACTATTTCATCTTCATCTACTACAGATGTTACAGATGTTATAGGATTAATATCTTGTTCTTTATATTCGGCATCAATTATTTCAATTTTATTTTTAATATCATTGGGAACATCGGGAGTATTTATAATATTTATATATTTTGATATATCTGATTCTTGTTCTGTAATAGAAGCGGATTGATTAACTGATTGTTTTTGTGTTTTGCCATCACTCGGACAGTAATTAAGATTATTACAATAGCCTCCTTTTTTATTAATACTATCTTTAAATATTTCATTCATAACTATATCGGCTTTTTCGATATTTTTAGATATTAAATGTTCTCGTTCAGTTTTTTTAAACATATCAACGCGTTTTTCTAATATGAAGTAGTTGCCTTCAATTATTGTTATTTTTCTCCATAAGAACATTATTAAAAATAGGAAAAAACCTAATATAATTAGATTTATATATGTTTGATCGAATAAAAAGCCGTACATTATTTATTAATATCATTACATATTTTGTTTTTCATTTTAATCGCATTATCTATAATATCTTTCGGGAAATCTTTAATATCTAATAATTCAATGGCAATACACAGATACGAATGACCTCTATTTATTTTATAAGGAAAATGATATCTTTTATTATACGGTATAGCATCAACTGAAAGATTTATAAATTTATATGGATATATTTCTTCAAGTTTTATTAATCTATGAAAATGTGTTGTAATAATTAAGGTAATACCGTTTAATTTACTTAAATATTCTATGACAGCATAAGCCGTAGACATTCCCTCAATGGGCGGTGTAGAATGCATAGGTTCGTCCATTAAAAACAAACCCGATTTATTATTTGCATTTATTTCGTTAGCCTTTTTAATCATATTTAAACAATATTCGGCTTCTGCTTCAAAATATGAACGATTACCAAGAACGTCTGAAACGCGCATAAATGAATTTATTGTATCATATAAAATCATTTGCGATTTAATACTATATGATATACCGATTGTTTGTCCCAAGATTACATTTGATAATATTGTTTTAACATATGTTGTTTTTCCTCCAGCATTCGGACCAGTTACAATAATATTTTTACTTAAATTTATAGGATTACATATTTGTTCATCGCATAATATAGGATTTTTGGCATCCCAAAACTTTGTCTCTGTATTGTTATATGACACAATAGACCAATTTTTTTCTAATATTAGATTATTTATAGAATAAATAACATCGACAGCGTATATTGTTTTTAATAGCGAAGATAAATTCTCTTTTAATATGTCATCTTTCCAAATTTTATAAATAGAAGTCATACTATTATTTATTGAAATGTTTTCATAAGTTGCCTTAATATTAAAATACGGTTCAATAATATTTTTAGGAACATTATTCATAATATTTAGCGAATGATTCACGAATTTTACCAAACCCTCCATTTTAGTATGAAGTTTGTCTTTAGTACTATATAAAAAATATGCTATTTCGTATGTTTGATACATATTATACAAATAAATACCGACATAAAAAAATATTGTAACGAATTTTATTAAATCCGCACGAATATTACCTGTAGAAGTACACATCATTTTTATAATTTGTATTATTATTTCTATATAATAAGCAAAACTAATATTCATTTTTAGATATTTATTTAGATATATATAAGGTGCCATAAAAGTACTTATGGGATAAAGAACTGATGTTATAGGAATAAAGAAAATCTTATACATATGATATAAATCCAAAAGTGTTTCAATATAATTTATATAATTTATTATAAAGGTTGAAGGAAATAATATTTCAATAGAATTATTTTCGTTAATCTCTTCTGATATTTTATAAATCCACAAAATATCTCCTTCATATTCTTTTAATATTTCAATATCTATATCATAATTTATTATAGATTTTTGTCTTTTTTCTAATAATTCTCTATCATTTATAGGATGTTTAATCAATTTATCTATTAAAATTTTACTACCTTGTAATGACGGTAAATCATATGCCCATTTATCTACATTAGTATCTTTGTATACATCTTCAGATATATCAATTTTATCTCCTTTAATAATATTATTATTTATAATTTTGTTTAATATAGAGTTTTTCTTTTCTTCATCAAACGAGAATAATTCTTTAAATTCTTCTATTAATTCTTCATCCATTATTTAATTATATTATTAAAAAATGATATAAAATCTCGCACTCATGTATATTTAATAATGAACTATAATTGTGGCGATAATATAACAATTTTTAATAATGGAAGTATTTATATAGTAAATAAAGAACCTTATGAAACAATAGGAGATTGTTATAAAAGAGGGTGGTATATTATCAATAATATTAAGGATGAAGATAATTATATTAAATTATATTCAATGTCTATTATTTACAATAACAAAAATAAAGGCATGATATATAATTAATTTTATTCAAAAAACTCGGCTCTTCCTCCACCTTTCGCGATTTTAAAATTTTCTATTAGAGGCGTCTTAGGAGTCTTAGGAGTCTTAGGCGTCTTGGTGGTCATCTTAGGAGTCTTAGCATTTTGGCATTTTGACAATTTTAGCGAAAGATTTAATATGGCAGATATTAAAGGTTTAATATTATTATCTTCCTTCATATTGTATTATATAATATGGGGATATTTTTATATTAAATATTTAAATACTATACATACGGCTATTATAGTTGTTATAAAATTTAGAAGAATTATTAATATTACAAAAGGTATCAAATAATATAAAATATATAATAAGATAGGTTTAACAATTTCATATCTTATATTAGATTTTAATAATTCATCTTTAATAAAATCAATAATAATATTAACTATATTATTTTTATAATCATCTTCATTATTATTATCATCATTTTCATATTCATCATTATCAAATATTTCAGTTCCCATTCTTTATTTTCATAAAAGAAATTAAGATAATTATTCTAAACTTATTATTTAAACTTATTATTTAAACTTATTATCTAAACTTATTATTTAAACTTATTATTTAAACTTATTATCTAAACTTATTATTTAAACTTATTATTTAAACTTATTATTTAAATGTCATTGTATTATAGAAAATGAAATATATCGAAGCATTAAAAAAATATAATGAAGGTAAAACAAAATGGTGTATGCCAAGAAAAGGTTCAATCGATTATGTAAAAATTAAAAAATTAATTGATACAAATTATTCTCCAGGAACTAAAACTCCTTTAAAATCTAAAAGTGTATCTAATATAAGCATAAAAAATCAGATTTATAAATCCTTATCAAAAGAAAGTAAAACTATAATTGATAAAATATCGAAAAAACCTAACTTAAAAAAATCTTCAAATCTTTACATAACAGATAAAAGAGTTCAAAAAATTCAAAGATTTTTTAAGAAATATGCTATTAAAGATAAATATTCTCTTAATAATCGTGTAAAATATTATAATTATCTCATAAATTACATTAAAAATATTGAAAAAAATGAATGTATTAAGAAATATATTGAAGATAATGTTACAAAATACACGATTGCTAATAAATTATTTTTAATTAAGAAAATAGGAACAGAAAGTATAAACGCGGTTATATATCTTACTGTTATTAAGAATGTTCTAGGTGGCAATTTGTTGGCATCTAAAATAACACCTATTTCTAAAGATAATTATAAAGAAATAAACATTATGAAAATTTTAACTGATAGAGTTATTTCGCAGAAAAAATCTAAACATTTTCTTATGATGTATAAATCCTTTGTATGTCATAATAATAAATCAGGAATTAAAGTATCTAATAATAAAAGATTAATTTCTATCAATGAGTTGGCACACGGAGATTTAAAAATGCTTATGAAAGATAGAAAAGTTATCGCGAATGACGAATTAGTATATAATATATTTATTCAGACCTTTTTATCTATAACTTCTTTCCATAATCTAACTAATTATTACCATAATGACGCGCATTACGGCAACTTTTTATATCAAAAGAATAAGGAAGTCGGTTATTATCATTATGTATATAAAAGTACAAGTTATTATTTGAAAGCGTGTGAGTATAATATAATGATATATGATTTTGGATATGCGACAAAATTTAAGAAAAAATCTAAAAAAAAAGCATTACTTGATTATATGAGAGTAATTTACGCTTTTATGAATTCAGATTATGGATGGGGGGAATATTCCGATTTACCTAGTACTCAAATTAATGCTGAAATGGGTTTTGTTAAAAATGAGCTTGAGATAGAATTTAATGACGGCAAGAAAGATAATATAATAGAAGATTTAATATTAAATAAAATTATTTTAAAATTTGAAAATCTCAAAATATTTACAAAGAATAAACCCGATAATGTAATTAATAAAATACCATATATAATTGGTTAAATTAACTTTTTTATTTTTACCGCATATATTTAAAAACAATAATAATAATTTATTATATTATAAAATGTTGCTAGAACCTATTAAGAAGGACAAAAAACTTATATCAATGTATAAAAACCCACCTATTAAAAATATAGTAGATATTAAGATAAAATCTATCAATAAATTGGCAAATAATATAGGATATTCTTTAGATATATATATATCTCCTTCTAATAATTCTGATATAATTACTGAAATCCTGTTATTTGATAAAGAAATAATGAATTCAATTGAAAATAATTCAATAAAATGGTTTAATAGACAATTTAATAATGAAGAAATTATGGAATTATATAATAAATCTTTTTGTAATCAAACTAAAACGATGAGTATTATATTAACAGATAAACAGATAAAGACAATGTTATATAATAATAAGACCGTTGAAGATATTGAAGATATAGTAAAAATACTAATAGATGATAATATTTCTAAGAAATCTTTAATTAATATAACTATAGAATATTACGGTCTATATATATATAGCGAAACAACATCTAATAAATGGATGATTAAATCAATAGATATTTCAAATATAGACGATGATGATAATATAGTGAGTACCGAAGAATTGATAGATAATTTTCAGCATAGAATATATAATATTAAAAAGAAATGTAATGATAAAGTTGATATTCTTAGTAAGAACATAGATAGTATTAGAAATACTATGAAAAGTATTGATGAATTATTAGATGATTTAAAAACAGGTTCAAAATCTACAAATATTAATGTACATTATTGTTTAAATAAATTGAATACATTAATATTAAATCAAGAAGAAAATATAAAATTAAAATATTTTTAAATATAATCTAATGTAAATAATAGATATATAAGTAGAATTAATATGGGTACTAATAAAAATGTTGTTGTATCTTTTTCAATAGCAATTTTATTGCTTCTTTCTTTACTATTATTATTAACATACAATTCAAAATGTAATCAATCACATAATAACGGTTCGATGATGCAAAGTTCGCAAAACCAATATAACTTAGGAAATTATTCAAAAACCCCCGAACCTTTCTATTTTGAAAAATTTACAACTGCACCTCAACAAACTATTTACGTAACGGAAAATGTGGCTGATTTAGCATCCGTTCAAACATCGAATGAAGTTTCTCCTCAATGGTCTACGAGAGCCAATCAACAAACTCAAAATACCTCTCCTGAATCTTCGATGATGTCTTCGCAAGGGCAGGGACAAGGCCCTATGGGATCAGCCAATGGAGATTCTAGTTTCCAGCCCGTTTCTAATATGGGAGGCGGAACTGGCGGATATTCTTCGTTTGACGCAAATGAGCAAGCGGCACAATCTTGTTTCCCTCGCGATAGATTAACAGCAGATGATTTATTACCAAAAGATGCTGCTGATAGTAAATGGGCACGTATAAATCCTTCAGGTAGCGGTAATATAGGCGATCAGAACTATTTAACAGCAGGATATCATGTAGGTGTTAATACAGTTGGTCAATCATTAAGAAATGCTAATTTACAATTACGCTCGGAAATACCTAATCCCCAAAATGCCGTAGGACCTTGGATGATAAGTACTATAGAACCCGATTTACGCCAAAATGTTCTTGAAATCGGCAGTTCAATATCATACTAAATTATTTTTACTCTCTTATAATTATAAAATGTACATAAGGAAAATCACATAAGAAATATACTATATAAAGATTTAAATGTGCGATTTAGGACAAAATCTACTTTTAAAATCTCTTACAGATTTTTATAATAAAAACGTTGAATATAAAATAATATTGAAGAATATCATTATAGGGAAACATAAACTGTCTCTACGAATCATTGAATGGTTAGTAACGCATTATGCGAAAAGCAATAATATATATTATTGGATAGATGATAATAAAAATATATATACAGATTTCCCTCCTGATAATATAAAGGGAAATATTAGAAAAATCAACTTATATCACGATTATCGCGCGCAATTAAAATCGTATTCCAAGTTTAACTTTGATTCTTTTCGGAGACATCATCGCATAACCTTTTTTATTAGCGAAGATAAGACAGAATATATAGAGACAACCGTAGGTCAATTGAACTTTTTCCGCTGGATTTTCAATAATAATATTATAAATTATGCTATTAATAACTATGATGTCATATATAAAAAAATGATTGATAATAACATATGTAAGTGCAAAGCAGTTGCTTATACAGACCACGACATAATCAGAACCAAGTGTCTATTGAGATTTGATTAAATCGCGCAATTCAACATTCTCCTTCTTCAGCTCATTTATATTTTTATTTAATTCTTTTATTGATTCTATCAGTAGCGGTATCATTTTTTCATAATTAACTGTCAGATAATTGCAGCCCGTTTTTGAAACAACATTATTTTCCGCATCATATGATATATCCGCAGGGGCTATGTCTATTAATTCGGGCAATATTTTTTGGACGTCTTGCGCACTAACGCCGATCTCTCTCTTATTCATTTTACTTCCTTTGATTCCCAAATCATTCGCTGTTTTATTAGGCTTATAATAGAATCCTCGCAATTTACCGACAATATCAAGCGGATTCTCTATATTACCCTCCCTATCCTTCAATCTTTCGTCGGAATAATCTCCGAACGAAGTAATAGTATCAGATGTTCTAATATTTCCGCTGACATACATATTTCCCACGACATCAAGCGAATATATCGGGTTCGTATTTCCTATCCCTACATTACCTAGATAATATACAGAAGTATTCGCGGCATTTGAATTCCAATTGGAAGCCTTGAATATAGACCCGTCTTTATATAAATCTCCTGAAATATTTACATTACCTGTGACATCTAATTTATATGCTGAGTTGGTAGCAACATCATTGCCTATGGCGACATTTGAATATGTTGTGATACCATCAGCATTTGAAGTCCAGTTAGATTCTGTTGTTGTAATACTTGCTATCAAATCGCTATAGTCATTAAATAATATATTACTTGTTATTCTAACATAATTGCTAACATTACTGTCATTAGTATCAATATAAGACTTTAAGACATTACTTGTTATTCTAACATAATTGCTAACATTACTGTCATTAGTATCAATATAAGACTTTAAGACATTACTTGTTATTCTAACATAATTGCTAACATTAGTGTCATTAGTATCGACATAAGATTTTAAGACATTACTTGTTATTCTAACATAATTGCTAACATTAGTGTCATTAGTATCGACATAAGATTTTAAGACATTACTTGTTATTCTAACATAATTGCTAACATTACTGTCATTAGTATCAATATAAGACTTTAAGACATTACTTGTTATTCTAACATAATTGCTAACATTAGTGTCATTAGTATCGACAT
>Ga0209443_1001051_pt1 | contig 17888 bp, 12 predicted proteins | sample LauGreBMM110DCMD_2_FD_187571 | JGI IMG/M metagenome (GOLD analysis project Ga0209443, IMG submission 187571) | Freshwater lake microbial communities from Lake Michigan, USA - Su13.BD.MM110.DCMD (SPAdes) (version 2) | ecosystem: Environmental > Aquatic > Freshwater > Lake | place: Lake Michigan... | reverse complement strand
ACTCGGCTTCACGTTGTGGGCGGCTTGCCCTGCAAGCCGAGCGGGTCGCCGGGGGGCGACCCGCCAACGGTTCGACCAGAGATCACCCCAACTTGGTATTAGTGGGTGCAATGGCGGTTCCGAGACTCGGCGGGAAGTCGCCGCCGAGCACGGCCAAGTTGCCCGCTCGATCCGTATCCGACTGCATGGTTCCGGCTGAGGACGCGATTTGGAGTCGGCGAGGGCGGAAAATCCGGAAAGGCAGCAGCAACGGTCGGTCAAGTCTGACACCGAAGCACATCGCGTCCGCCCGCTGATCGGGCTCAACGGTTACCTTCCAAGCTCGATCGACTGTGGCCGACGGGATCAGAGCAGGTGCCGTCGGTCGCCGCCGGGCACAAAGCCTTGATCGGAATCATGGGGCACCTCGATACCGCAGCCGCGAGTGTCAGCGAGTCCCCGCGAGACCGACGGCCCCATCTCGGGACCTTCGCGCTTGCGCACGAGCGGCCCCCTCCAGTGTGGTTGCCAGCGCCATGAGGTCGTCTTTGCTTTCCCTGCCCCGCCTTTTCCGCGCGCTGGCGTCGCTGTCGCTGCTTTGCGCCGCCACGTCGCCGATCTCCGCCGATGATTGGCCGCAGTGGCTCGGCCCGCAGCGCGACTCGGTGTGGCGGGAGACGGGCATCATCGAGAACTTCCCCGCCGGCGGGCCCCCGCGCGTCTGGCGGACGGAGATCGGCGCCGGCTACTCAGGTCCCGCCGTCGTCGGAGACCGCGTCTACGTCATGGACCGCCAAGTGCCGAAGGACGGACCGAGACCCAAGAACGCCTTCGACGCCTCGCAGATCCCCGGCAACGAACGCGTGCTCTGCCTCGATGCCGCGAACGGTCGCCTCGTCTGGAGCCACGAACACGATAGTCCCTACACCGTGAGCTACGCGGCCGGTCCGCGCACCACGCCGCTGGTCGCGGGCGGACGTGTCTTCACCCTGGGAACGATGGGCGACCTGACCTGCCTCGGAGCGTCGGACGGCAGCGTGGTATGGAAGCGCGACTTCAAGAAGGACTTCGGCCTCAAGATCCCCGTCTGGGGCGTCTCGGCGAACCCGCTGCTCGACGGGCAGAAGCTCATCTGTGTGGTCGGCGGCGAAGGCACCGTCGCCGTCGCGTTCGACAAGGACACCGGCAAGGAGCTGTGGCGCGCGCTGTCCGCGAAGGAGCCGGGGTATTGCCCGCCGACGATCCTCGAGCTCGGCGGCCGGCGGCAGCTGGTCATCTGGCACGCCGAGGCGGTGAACGGCCTGGACCCGGAGACCGGCCGCGTGCTGTGGACCGAGCCCTGGAAGCTGAACTACGGCATGGCCATCGCCACGCCGCGGAAGGTCGGGGACAACTTGTACCTGTCGTGCTTCTACAACGGCTCGCTGATGCTGCGATTCGAGGCGGGCAAGGACGCGCCGGTCGTCGCCTGGCGCACGCAGAAGATGAGCGAGCGCGACACGACGCATCTCAACTGCACCATGAACACGCCGTTCATCGAGGACGGCCATATCTACGGTGCCTGCAGCTACGGGCAATACCGCTGTATCCGCGCCGACACCGGCGAACGCGTGTGGGAGACCTTCGCCCCGACCAGCGGCAAGTCCGAGCGCTGGGGCAACTGTTTCACCGTGAAGAACGGCTCGCGCTTCTTCCTCTTCGGCGAGAAAGGCGACCTCGCGATCGCCAAGCTCTCGTCGAAGGGCTACGAGGAGATCGGCCGCGCCCATCTCATCGATCCGGCGAACCACGATCCGGGACGCCCGGTGGTGTGGTCGCATCCGGCGTTCGCCGGGCGGCGCATCTACGTGAGGAACGACGGCGAGATCATCTGCTTCGACCTCGCCGCGAAATGAACCCAGGGGTGCCCGGGCCGCGGCGTCCCGCGGCGACGGCGGGTGGGCCGCGCTCGCCGGTCCAGCAGCTCACCGTGATGGGGTGCGATCAGAAGTGGAGGACACTCGTAGCGCAGGTTTGAAACCTGCTGTTTCGCCGAGTTCCACTCGGCAGGGCGTCGACAATGCCCGCCCGCTCACTGACCGCAGCGTCTGCGGATTGCAGATCCGCGATACAGCAGAGTGCAACTCTGCGCTACTTCCGCAGCCGTGTCCGCCACTCCCGATCGCACCCAGCTCGACCCTGCGATCCGCCACCGCGCCGTAGCCGCGATCCGCATCGGTGCGGGTCGAAGTGAAGATCACCGCGTGGCAAGCCGGTTCCGGGGTGCGGGCGGGCTTGGCGGACGCGCTCAGCGGTTGAGCAAGCGGATCACTTCCTCGTGCAGCTCGGGCGCGCAGGCCACAGCGGACGTCGCCCCGGGCCGCGCGGCGTCGAGACCTTGCCAATCGGTGATCTTGCCGCCGGCGCCTTCGATGCACGGGATCAGGGGCAGCAGGTCCCACGGGTTCATGATCGGATCGACCATGATATCGGCCCAACCGCTGGCGAGCAGCAGGTAGGCGTAGCAATCGCCGAACGTGCGGTAGAGCCGGACGCGATGGGCGAGCGTGTCGAACGCCGCGCCATCCTGGTACCGCGCCGGGAACAGCGGATCGCTCGTCAGCAACGTCGCCGCGTCGAGCTTCGGCGCGGGCCGGAACCGCACCGGCGTGCCGTTCAGCGTCGTCTGCTTTCCATCACCGATCATCAGTTGCTTGAGCACCGGTTGATGGATGCAGCCGAGGACAGGACGTCCTTCGTGCAGGAGCCCGATGAGCGTGCCGAACAACGGCACGGCGGTGATGAACGATTTCGTGCCGTCGATCGGGTCGAGCACCCAGACGAACTCCGCGTCGCCCCGCACCGTGCCGAACTCCTCGCCCACGATCCCGTGCGAGGGGAACTTCTGCTCGATGAGCCGGCGCATCGCGAGCTCGGCGTTCCGGTCGGCCAAGGTGACCGGCGATTCATCGGCCTTCATCTCCAGGCCGAACTCACGGTTCGCGAAAAACGGGAGGATCACCTCTGCGCTGGCCGCGGCCAGCTCGTGGATGAAGGGACGGAACATATCAAGGGTCACGCACCGCGAGCAGACCACGGTCCGGACCGGCGGACAATGATTTGGCTCGTCCGGGCGCAAGATCGACCTCGCCGTGACATCCACTCCGCGAGAGCGACCCCGCGCCTCGGGGAATTTGTCGTGGCCGCGTCCGACCGCGTCCGCCTAGCGTGCGCGATGCACCGCCGTTCGTTCCTCCGCTTGGCGGGGATGTCCGCGCCTTGGATCGTCGCCGGATGTTCCGGACCGTTGACCAGGACCGCTGCCCGCGAGCTTTCGGTGGATGTCGCCGTCATCGGCGGCGGCCTCGGCGGATGCGCCGCGGCCCTCGCCGCATGTCGTGCCGGTCTGCGGGTCGTGATGTCCGAGGAAACCGACTGGATCGGTGGACAGCTCACCTCGCAGGCGGTGCCGCCGGATGAGCATCCTTGGATCGAAGACTTTGGTTGCACCCGAAGCTATCGCTCCTTCCGCGACGGGATCCGGGCGCATTATCGCGACCACTTCCCGCTCACCGCCGCGGCCCGGGCCGATCTTCGCCTCAATCCCGGCAACGGCTGGGTCTCCCGCCTTTGCCACGAACCGCGCGTCGCGCTCGCCGTGATCGAAGCGATGCTCGCGCCGCACGTCGCCGCCGGCCGGTTGCGCATCCTCCGCGGCCACGTGCCGGTCGCCGCCGATACCGACCACGACCGGGTCCGGGCGGTCACCCTGCTCGACCGGACCTCTGATCGGCGGATCACGGTCACGGCACCCTACTTCATCGACGCCACGGAACTCGGCGACTTGCTGCCGCTCACAGGGACCGAACATGTCGTCGGCGCGGAATCCCGGTCCGAGACCGGCGAACCCCACGCCCCGGAGAAGGCCGATCCTCGCGCGCAACAGGCCTTCACCGTCTGCTTCCCGCTCGAGTATCGGGCCGGTGAAGACCACACCCTCCCGCGGCCCGACGGGTATGCGTTTTGGCGCGACTACGTGCCGTCCATGGACCCGCCGTGGAGCGGACGTCTCCTGGATTGGCAGAATCCGGAGCCGAAGACGTTGCAACCGCGGAACCTCGTCTTCGATCCGACGCTCCAAGCGAAGGGCCTGAACCTCTGGAGCTATCGGCGGATCCTCGACAGCACGCGATGCGAACCCGGGGCGTTCGCCGGCGACGTGTCGCTCGTGAACTGGCCACAGAACGACTATTGGCTCGGCCCGCTGGTCGGCGTGCCGCCCGACGAAGCGGCGCGGCACGTCGCGCGAGCCAAACAGCTCAGCCTGTCGCTGGCCTACTGGATGCAGACCGAAGCGCCGCGGCCGGACGGCGGGACCGGATGGAAGGGCCTCCGGCTCCGGCCCGACGTGGTCGGGACCGCCGACGGGCTGGCGAAATCCCCTTACATCCGCGAGGCCCGGCGGATCCGCGCGGAACTGACGGTCACTGAACTCCATGTCGGCACCGAAGCGCGGATGCACGCGACCGGCACCCCGCTCGCCGAGGTGACGTCCGCCCGTTTCGACGACTCGGTCGGTGTCGGCGCGTACCGGATCGACCTGCATCCGGACACCGCGGGCAACAACTACATCGACCTGAGCTCGCTCCCGTTCCAGATCCCGTTGGGCGCTTTGCTGCCGCGCCGGATGGAGAATCTTCTTCCCGCCTGCAAGAACCTCGGCGTCACCCACATCACCAACGGCTGCTACCGGCTGCATCCGGTCGAGTGGAACATCGGTGAATCCGTCGGGGTGCTGGTCGCCCAATGCCTCAGGACCCAGGAACCCCCGCGCCAGATCCGGCGCGATCCGCAGCGGCTCGCGGAATACCAGAGGGTGCTACGCCAAGAAGGTGTCGAGCTGAGCTGGCCGAAGGGGACGAGGGCGCTTTGAAGCAAGTGAGCCGGTAAGCCAGTGAGCCAGTAAGCCAGTAAGCCAGCAGGTCAGCAGGTCAAAGGAATCGACGCCCCATCCACGACTGACCACTGATTACTGACCACCGGTCACCGGCCACTCCCGCCTGCAACCGCGGACAACTCGTGGTTCACCACGGCAAGGCAATACGTCGCCGCCGTCTCGCAGCGGAGCACGAGCGGACCTAGGGTGACCGCCTTCGCGCCCGCGGCCTTGAACGCGGCATATTCTTCGGTGGTGAAATCGCCCTCGGGGCCGACGATGACCGCGATCGATCGAGGCTGGCGCCCGTGCTCGCCGAGGAACCGTTCGAAGTGCGTCCGGGCATGGCGGGGCTCGTCGAGCAAGGACCCGATGAGCACGAGGTCGAAACGCTCGCCGCGCCGGATCCACGTCGACGGAGACTGCGGCGCATCGACGCGCGTGAGCCAGACCGCGCCGCATTGCTTCGCCGCCTCGGTGGCGATGGTCTGCCACTTCGAGCGCTTGTCCTCCGCATCACCGGGCACGCTGATGCTCCGGTCGGCGACCAGCGGCACCACGCGCGCGGCGCCGAGTTCCACCGATTTCTGGAGGATGCCGTCCATCGCCTTGGTCTTGGCGATCGCCTGGACCAAGGTCACTTCAGCCGCCCTCGGAGGGTGCGGGGTCCGTTTCACGACCCGGACCGTGACATCGCGCTTCCCGGCAGATGCCACGACACAGGCCAGTTCCCCGCCCGCGCCGTCGAGCACCACGACCGGCTCGCCGACCTGGACCCGCAGCACCCGCGCCGCGTGATGGGCGTCCTCCTCCGACAAGGCCAGCACGTCGCCGCGCGTCCGGTCGGGAGGGAGGAAGAATCGGTGCATGAGCGGGAGGTGGGGAGCCAGTGGGGCAGTGAGCCAGTGAGCAAGTGAGCCAGTAGGCCAGTAGGTCAATAGGTCAGTAGGTCGGTGATCAATGATCAGAGCTGAAGAGGTCGATGTTGAGGGTTCAAATGGGTTTCCGTGGCTGATCACCGATCACCGTTCACTTGCTCACTGGCTCACTGGCTCACTGGCTCACTGGCTCATTTTCCACTCCCCCTACCGCCCCGGCGTCACCGGAAGAACTCCTTCGCGCGATCGAAGAAACCCTTGCTCTGCGGGTTCACGCTCGGGTCGCAGAGCTTCGCGAATTCTTCGAGCTTCGCGCGCTGGGCGGCGTCGAGCCGGGTGGGCGTCTCGATGACGATCTTCACGAGCAGGTCGCCGACGCCGTGGCCCTGGATGTTCTTCACGCCCCTGCTCTTCAGTCGGAACGTCGTGCCGGTCTGCGTGCCGGCCGGGATGCGGATCTGCGCCTTGCCCGTCATCGTCGGCACATCCACGTCGGCGCCGAGCGCCGCTTGGGTGAACGCGACCGGCACCTCGCATTGCAGGTCGTCGCCGTCGCGCCGGAAGATGTCGTGCTCGCCCAGGTGCAGCACGACGTACAGGTCGCCGGACGGACCGCCCCGGTGACCGGCCTCGCCGTTGCCGGAGGACCGCAGCCGCGTGCCGTTGTCCACTCCGGCCGGGATGCGCAGGGTGATGGTCGAAGGCTTGTTGACCCGGCCGTCTCCGGAACAGGCCTTGCACGGCTTGTCGACGATCTCGCCGGCGCCTTCGCAGCGCGGGCAGGTCTGCTGGATGCTGAAGATGCCGCGCGAGACGACGACGCGACCACGGCCGGCGCACTGGATGCAGCGGATGCGCTTCGACCCTTTCTCGGCGCCGGTCCCGGAGCATGGGTCGCACGCGGCCGGCTTGGTCACGGTGATCTGTTTCTCGGTGCCGTTCACCGCCTCGGCGAGGGTGATCTCCATGTCGTAGCGGAGATCGGAGCCGCGCGACGGCCCGCCCGATTCGGAGTCGTCGCCGCCCCCGCCTCCACCGCCTCCACCGCCGAAGAACTGCTCGAAGATCGACCCGAGGTCGCCTTGGCCGCCGAAGGCGGAGCGGAAGATGTCGTTCGGGTCGTGGAACCCGCCACCGCGTCCGCCGCCACCGCCGCCGCGCGCCCTAGGATCGAAGGCGGCGTGCCCGTGCTGGTCGTAGGCCGCACGTTTCTGCGGATCGCTCAACGCCTCGTAGGCCTCGCCGAGCTCCTTGAACTTCTCCTCGGCCCCCTTGTCCCCCGGGTTCTTGTCCGGATGGAACTTCACCGCGAGCTTGCGGTAGGCCTTCTTCAGGTCGTCGGCGGACACGCCGCGTTCGACACCGAGGACTTCGTAATAATCGCGTTTGCTGGAGGCTGCCATGGAAGTGGGTCTCTATCTTGGAGGCGCACGGTCCTGCTGGGCAGGACCGTCATCCGGTGCGGTCGGCACCGGAGGATCTCAGGCCTGGACGGTGTCCTCCGAAGGACGTTTGGCGACGACGACGCTCGCCGGCCGGAGCAGGCGCTCGCGGAACCGGTAACCTTTGCGGAGCTGTTGCACGACCTGGCCTTCGGGCACGTCGGCGGTCTCGAGCTGGGACACGGCTTCGTGCAACGCCGGATCGAACGGCTGACCGAGGGCATCGACTTCTTCCAGCCCGGAATCGGTGATCACGCCGCGCAGTTGGCCGTGGATCATCGCGACACCGATCTTCAGCGTCTCGACCGTGGCGTTCGGTTGCACGGTGGCGGCGAGCGCCATGTCGAAGTTGTCGAGCACCGGCAACAGCTTTCCGAGCGTGGCCTCGACGCCGGAGCGCCGGGCCTCGTCGCGCTCGCGGGCGGCGCGTTTCTTGAAGTTGTCGAAATCGGCCGTCGTGCGGAGCAGCCGCTCGTAGAGCTCGGTGGACTGCGCGGCCTTGGCCTTCAGCTCGGTGAACTGCGCAGGGGTGAGCGCCTCCAGGGCGGCTTCAGGCGCGGTCTCGCCGGGCTGCACGGTGGCGGGGTCGGACGTTTCTTCGCTCATGGTTGGATGGGACTGCCTTCTAAGAAGCGCGGAAAGTAGAAGGCCGCCGGGCGGCGGGCAATAGCGAGAGAGACAGCAGTGCGGGATGCCGCAAAGGCCCCGATCCGACCGCCGGAGGCCTGCCCGGTCACGGGGCGGACGCCGCCGCCCGCAACTGGCCGCACCCCGCCGCCACGTCGATGCCGCGGCGTTGCCGGATGGTGCTGGGGATGCCGTGGCCCCGCAGCACGCGCTGGAACTCCTCCGCGGCCCCGGACGCCGCGGTGGCGCCGGCGAAACCGTCGGTCGGGTTCAGCGGGATCAGGTTCACGTGCGAGGGGATCCCGGCGAGCAAGGTCGCCACGCGTCCGGCCTGGGCGGCGGAATCGTTCACGCCGTCGATCAAGGTCCACTCGAAGAAGATCCGCCGCCGCGTCTTCGCGCAGAAGGCCCGGCAGGCTTCCATCAGCTCGGCGAGCGGCCATCGGCGGCTCGCCGGCACCAGCGCGGAACGCTCCGCCTCGGTCGCGCCGTGAAGGCTCACCGCGAGGTTGTAGGGCTGGGGTTCGTCCGCCAGGCGCAGGATCCCCGGCACCACGCCCACGGTGCTGATGGTGATGCGGCCCGGCCCGAGGTTGAGCCCGCTCCGGTCGGTGATGATGCCGAGCGCCGTCATCACCGCGTCGTAGTTGTGCAGCGGCTCGCCCATCCCCATGAGGACGAGGTTGCGCAGGCCGTGATCGCCGCGTTCGCGGAGACGACGCTGCACATGGCGGACCTGCGCCACGATCTCGCCGGCGCGCAGGTGCCGCCGATAACCCATCTGACCGGTCGCACAGAACACGCAGCCCATCGCGCAACCGACCTGGGTGCTCAGGCACGCGGTGGACCGCCCGGCATAGCCCATCAGCACCGTCTCGATGGTCTCCCCGTCGTCCAGACGCAGGAGGAACTTGCGGGTGAGCCCGTCCGCGCTGGCGGTATCGGCGGCCAGCTCCGGTCGCTCGATCTGGAATGCCCGCCCTTCACCGAAGTGCTCCGCGACCCAGCGGCGCAGCGGCGGAAGGAACGCATCGGGACGGACGAGTTCACGGTCGTCGCCGAGATGGACCGCGCGCCAGAGCGCATGGGCATGCGACGGACGGAGACCGTCCGCCACCAACTGCTGCCGCAACCCGGCGTACGAGAGGTCCAGCAGCGACCGCGGGACGGGTTGGGCGATGGGATTCATCGGCATCCGCGCAAGCGCCGCGTCAGGAGACCGAGACGATCCGTAGTTCATCCTTGGTTCCACCGAGATCGACACGGAGAAGGTCGCCTTGTCGTTTCCCCATGAGCTGCTGGCCGAGCGGCGATCCGGGCGTGAGGACGAGGACCTCCTTCTTGCCGCTCTTCACCTCGGTGCCGCCCGCCTTGGGTGCGATGAAATAGCACGAAGGCTCGCCGCGCCGCTCCACCTCGACCAGCGCGCCGACGTGGATCGGGTCCGCGGCGGCGAACGCGCGCAGCTCCAGCGCGGCCAGCTCGTGCATCGCCTGCTCGGTCTCGGCGACCTGCCGGGCCTGGCCGCGAGCGAGGTACGACGCCTCGAGCCCGCGCGTGTCGTACTTGTTCTCGGCCTTGTTCTGCGGGTCGGTCGCTTCTTCGCGGGCCGCGCGGGCGGCCTTGGCGTAGAGCTCGAGCTCGGCCGCGAGGTGGTCGATGATTTTTTTGACGAGGGCAGGTTTGTTCACAGAAGAAATCGGCCAGCGCAGAGAACCCCACGACCGGAGCCGGCGCAAACAGTTCCCCTTCGGCGGATGCGACCCGAGGCGGCGGACAAGGAGGGGAACGTCCCGCCGGGCCGCGCTCTGCCGGGAGAGCGGTCTTTCCGGTCCGCCGTGCGCCGTGCGCCGTCCGGGTCCACGCGGGCGGATCTCCCAGCGCTCGACCACCGTCAACGGAAGTGGTCCCAGAGCAGCTTGGCCGCCAGTGCCAGCACCATGGTCAGGAAGATCGGCCGGATGACGCGCGTCCCCCCTTTCACGGCGACCTTCGCGCCGAGGCGCCCGCCGATCACCTGGCCGGCGGCCATGGTCAGCCCGACGCCGAAGCAGACGTGGCCGGTCCAGAGGAAAACCGCGAGCGACGCCAGGTTGCTGGTGAGGTTCATCGCCTTGGTGTAGGCGGTCGCCGCCAGCAGATCCAGACCGAGCAAGAGCACGCAGGCGACCGTCCAGAACATCCCGGTGCCCGGCCCGAAGAATCCGTCGTAGAAGCCCAAGAGCAGACCGGAGGCGAAGGCGAAGACGGTGCGGTCCAGACGCGGCGGACGGGCCTCGCGTCCGAGGTCCGGCTTGAGCCAGGTGTAGACCGCGATGGACGCCAGCAACACCGGGACCACCGGACGCAGCAGGTCGCGATCCAACCGGGTGACCACCCACGCTCCAGCGATCGCCCCCGACAACGTCGCGAGGATGCCGATGCGCAACCCGGCCCACTCCAACAATCCGTGACGGGCGTATTGCCAGGTCGCCACCGTGGTGCCGCAGGAAGACTGGAACTTGTTGGTCCCGAGCGCAGCCCTCGGATCCATGCCGGTGGCGAAGAGGACCGGCAAGGTCAGCAAGCCGCCGCCGCCGGCGATGGCGTCGACAAAACCCGCCGCCAGACCGGTCACGAACAGGATCGGATACCACCACCACGCGAGTTCGGGCACGCGGTGGAGTCTGCGCATCCGACCGCGTGGGCTCGAGAGCGAAGGTGCCCCGGAAGTGTCCTCGGAGCCGGACCGGCCACGACCCGACGCGGGCCGTGGCTCTGGGAAGGTGGTGTGGCCGTGGCGACAAAGACGATTCCCGTCCGACGTTCTCCGGCCCACCACCGTCCCGAAGCCCACAGCGTGCGGCGGCACCAAGTCGGGCAAGCCGCGCTGCTGCGCGTCGGACCCTCCGTTGCCGCCGCACTTCGCATGGACGGCCCTGATCTGCCGCATCGGCGGCGGCATCGCTTCAGCCGATGGCGGCGAAGGAAGTTTCGATTGCCACGCGATGGAGGCAGGCGCGTAGAACCGACGCGTGCCAACGATCCGGATGTGCTTCCCCCCCGTTTCCATGACCGATCTGGTCTTGTGCCCGTGGCCGGACAAAGCCTGACTCCACCAACGACCCCGCGGAACTCTCCGACCATGGAAGCCATCCTTCTCCTCCTCCTCGTCATCTCGCTGACCCTCTGGCTCGCGCGCCGCTCGGCCATGAACTCGGAGGATGTGGCCCGGCTGACCTGCGCGCGACAACAGCTCGAAGGACGCGTCACGTGGTTGGAGCAGGAGGTCGCGGTGCTGAAGGCCGGTCCGTCGCGCCCGACGGAGGCGGAGCAAACCATGCCAGCCACTCCGATGGCCTCCGACCCCTTCGCCATGCCTCCGGAGCTGCCGTGGGAGCCGTGGGAGGCTCAAGCGGCCGAGGCTGCTGCGCCGGCCACGGCGCCCGTCGAGCCATCCACCTCTCGTCCATCCGGCGGGATCGCTCTGGAGGAGGCTCCGGCAGAACCCATCCTTCCCGACCAGGCGAGGACCGGGCCACCGCTCCTGGCTCCTGCACCGAAGCCACCGTTCAATTGGGAGCAGTTCGTCGGCGTGAAGCTCTTCGCGTGGCTGGGCGGGCTGGCGTTGTTCTTCGCCGCGGCGCTCGGGCTGAGATATTCCTTCGACCACGACCTCGTCCCGCCCGCGGTGCGCGCGGCGGGCGGGTTCCTGCTCGGGACCGGATTGCTCATCGGCGGCGTGTTGCTGGAGCGGAGACGCTATGCGGTGACATCGCAGACGCTTTGCGCGACCGGCGTGGTCATCCTCTATGCGGTCACGTTCGCGTGCCGTGCTTTCTATCACTTCGGGTTCTTCGGTCCCGTTCCGACGTTCCTGCTGATGGTGCTCATCACGGCCACGGCCTTCGTGCTGGCCGTGAGGCTCGACGCGCAGGTCGTCGCCGTGCTCGGGATGCTCGGCGGCTTCCTCACGCCCGTGCTGCTTTCGACCGGCGAGGACAACCCGCTCGGTCTTTTCGGCTACGTGGCGCTGCTCGACCTCGGCCTGCTCGCCGTCGCACGGCGCAAGCGCTGGGACCATCTCGCGTCGCTCGCCGCCCTCGGAACCGTCGCGATGCAGGTGGGCTGGTTCGCGAAGTTCTTCGAGCCGGAGAAGATCTTCATCGCGCAAGGCGTGTTCCTCGGGTTCCCGCTGCTGTTCCTGGGCGTGTTCTTCCGGGCAGAGAAGCGCGGCTGGATGAACGGCCACATCGCCGCGGCATCCGCCCTCCTGGCGCTGGTCGCGCTCGCGCTGAGCTTCGACTTCGCGCTCGGCGGCACGCTGGGGCTGCTGCCGGGTCGCACGTTCACCATCGCGTTCGGCGCGGACCTGGCGCTGCTGGCGATGGTCGCTCTCCGGCCGCGGCTGCGCGTCCTCGAATCCATCGGCGGCGCGGCGCTGTTCCTCCTGCTCGCGTGCTGGACGCTCGGCCGGCTGACGGGCGGACTGCTCTACTGGGGGCTGGGGCTGTATCTCGCCTTCGCGGTGCTGCACACCGTCTTCCCGCTCGCACTGAAGAAGCTTCGTCCCGACGAGACGCCGTCGGCCGGGTTGTGGACGCAGTTCATCCCGGCGGCGGCGCTTCTGCTCGCCATGCTGCCCATCGTCCGTGAACTCACCGTCCCGTGGCTCTTCTGGGTCGTGGTGCTCGCGGTGGATCTGCTCGCCGTGGTGATGGCATCGATCGCAGGCGCGCTGCTCGGACTGCTGGCGGTGCTCGTCTTCACCGTCGCAGCGACCGCGGTATGGCTTTCACGGTCCACGGCGCAGGCGGTCGACCTGTCGGAGAGCGTCGTGGTCATCGGCGGCTTCGCGCTGTTCTTCTTCGCGGCGAGCGCGTTCATGTGGAAAAAGATGCTGCCCTCGTCCGTCGCACGGGGCATCGGGCTGGAGACGTCCGGTTCCGGCGCGACGCCGGGATTGCCGGACCACCTCCGCCCGCTCATCCCTGCCCTGTCGGCGGTGCTGCCGTTCCTGCTGCTCATCATGGTCGTCGCGCAGTTCAAGCCGGCGGACCCGTCCGCGGTCTTCGGCCTGGCCGCGCTGCTGCTGACGCTGCTGCTCGGATTGGCGAAGGTGACCCGCATCGACTCGCTGGTCGCGGTCGGGTCGGGGAGCGCGTGGCTGCTCCAGGCCGCGTGGCTCCAGACCTCGCTCGACCCGCAGCGTGCGGTCGTGCCGCTGGTGTGGTTCATCGGTTTCCACGCCGTGCTCTCCGCGTTCCCGTTCGTCTTCCAGCGCGACTACCAGTCGCGTCATCTGCCGTGGGCCGTCGCGGCGTTGGCCGGACCGTCGCAGTTCGCGTTGGTGTATTGGCTGGTGCGCACGGCCTTCCCGAACCCCGTGATGGGCCTGTTGCCCGCCGTCTTCGCCGTGCCCGCGCTGCTCGGGCTGTACCGTCTTCTGAAGACGCTGCCGGCCGACGCGCCGCACCGGCTCGCGCAGCTCGCGTGGTCCGGCGGCGTGGCGCTGTTCTTCATCACGCTCATCTTCCCGATCCAGTTCGACAAGCAGTGGATCACCCTCGCCTGGGCGCTGGAAGGCGCGGCGCTCTGCTGGCTCTTCCACCGCGTGCCGCATCCGGGCCTGCGCCTCGTCGGGCTCGGGCTGCTGCTCACGGCGTTCACGCGGCTGGCGCTGAACCCGGCGGTGCTGAGCTACCATGAGCGCGCCGGCACGCCGATCCTGAACTGGTATCTCTACGCCTACGCCACCGTCGCCATGAGCCTGTTCGCCGCGGCCCGGCTGCTCGCGCCGCCGCGCCACGTCGTCGCCGGCACCCACGTCCCGCCGGTGCTCCAGACCCTCGGCACCGTGCTGACGTTCCTGCTCGTGAACATCGAGATCGCCGACTTCTTCAGCACGGGCGCGGCGCTCACGTTCGAGTTCTCGGGCAGCTTCGCGCGTGACATGACCTACACCATCGCGTGGGCGCTGTTCGCCTTCCTGCTGCTGCTGGTCGGCATCCAGCGGCGCGCGCGCCTCGTGCGCTACGGCAGCCTCGGTCTGCTGGGCGTGACGTTGCTGAAGCTCTTCCTCCACGACCTCGCCAACCTGGACCAACTCTACCGTATCGGCGCGTTCGCCGCGGTGGCTGTCATCGCCATCGGGGCGTCGTTCGTCTACCAACGGTTCCTCGCCACCCATGATCACGGGGACAAACCCGCCGCACCGGATGAAAGCCTTTGAATCCTTCAGCGCGGTCCCGCGCCTTCTGTTGGCATCGCTGCTCTTTTCTGCCAGCGGCGCGACCGCCGCCGTGGACCGTTCCGAGTGGCGGCTGAGCCAACCGCTGGATGTCGCCGCGCCCGGACTCATCAAGGTCGCGCTGCCCGCCGGGACGCTCGGGGTCTTGCGCCCGGAGGCAGCCGACCTCCGGCTCTTGGACCCGGCGGCCGCGGAGGTCGCCTGTTTCCTTGAACGCCCGCTGCGCTTCGCGGCGGAGGCGCCGGTGCGCCGGGTGGGATCGTTCCAGGCGACGCTGAAGCCGCGCGCCACCGTGTTGCTGCTGGAGACCGGTGTCGCATCGCCCATCGCCGGCCTCGCGTTGGAGGGCGGCAGCGGCTCGTTCCTCAAGGCCGCGCGCATCGAAGGCTCGGCGGACGGAGAGACATGGCAGGTCGTGGCCGACGGCGTGCCGCTGTATCAGCGCTACCAGGGCGAGACACGGCTCCGGACCACCTTCGCGCCGCACGCCTGGAAATGGCTGCGCGTGACGCTCGATGACACGCGGACCGGACCGGTGCCGTTCACCGACGCGCGACTTCAGGTCGTCACGTCGGGGAATCTGCCCGGCGCGGAGCGCAAGCCCGTCCGCATCGTCTCCCGCGAGGAGTTGCCCGGCGAAAGCCGGCTCACGCTCGACCTCGGCTCGGCGAACCTCGACCTCGCGTCGCTGCTCGTGGCCAGCGACGAAGGTCTGTTCACGCGCGGCGCGTCGTTGCGGGTGCGCGCCTTGGAGCGGGGCGGATGGACGGAACGCGTGGTGTCGCGCGGGTTGTTGTTCCGCGACCTGGGAGCGGACGGCGCGGCCACACGCGAACCGACGCGGCTCGAGATCGGCGACTCCGTGCCTTCACGCGTGGCGGTGCTGGTCATCCAGAACGGCGGAAGCCCGCCGCTGCCGATCAGCGGAGTCAGCATGGAGCTGCCGCCGGTGCGGTTGGTCTTCTACGCGCGGCAGGCTGGTCGCCATGAACTTCTGGCGGGCAACCCCGGGGCCGCCGCGCCGCGCTACGACCTCGTCGCCTTCGCCGAGCAGTTCAAGACCGCCGAACCGGGGTCCGCCACGTTCGGCCCGCTCGCTGCGAACCCCGGGTTCCAACCGCCCGCGGTCATGCCGGACCCGTTCGGGTTCGGTGCGGGGCTGGATGTCGCGGCGTGGCATCATCGCAAGGCCGTGCCTGTGGCGCGCGACGGCGCGCAGCAACTGGAACTCGACCTCGAAGTGCTCGCCCACGCGCGGCCCGACCTCGCGGACCTGCGTCTGGTGAGCGAAGGACGGCAGCGGCCGTTCATCCGCGGAGCCGGCGAGGGTTGGCGCACCGTTCCCGTCGTATCCGCGGCGGCCGACGACCCGAAGCAGCCTGCCGTGAGCATCTGGCGGCTCAAGCTGCCGCTCGCCGGGGTGCCGTTCGTGTCGTTGACCGCGGATTCCTCCAGCACGCTGTTCGAGCGCGAGGTGACGTTGTCCGAGACGGTGTCCGACTCCCGCGGTGAGAAGTCCCGACGGGTGCTTGGCGAAGCCCGTTGGCGTCGCACGCCGGGCGGGACCGATCGTCCGTTCACGTTGGCGCTCAACTCAGGTCCGACCACGGACACGCTGTCGTTGGAGATACGCAACGGTGACAACGCGCCCATCCAGCTCGGCAAGGTGGCTCTGGCGTATCCCGCGACGCGGCTCCGTTTCCTGGCGCCCCGGTCGCCCCCGACGTGGCTTTACTATGGGAACAGGAATGCGGTCGCGCCGGACTACGACCTTCAGTTGGTCGCCGCCCGCCTGCTCGTCGCCGAGACAGCGACGGTCGTACCCGGCGCGGAGGAATCCATGAAAGGCGGGGCTTGGAGCGGGCTGTCGCTATCCAGCCACGGCGTTTGGTTGTTCTGGGCCGCGCTGGGAGGGGTCGTCGCCGCGCTGCTGCTCGTGCTGCGGCGGATGTTACCGGCGCCCCCAAGCGGCTTGTGACCGTGGAAAGCGCATGCGAAAGGCATCGGGACCCCGTCCGCGACAAGGCTCTTCGAAAATGGCGGCACCTTGGGAAAAACGACCGGCATATAACCGATAGGGTGCTGGAGCGGTCGGGGCTCTGCCGTCGAGGCCGCCCGCACCTTCGCCAGGGCGCACGCGGAAACGAGTTTCCCGCCCGAGGAGTCGACTGTCTCCAATAGGGGAGAGTTGTAGCGGAAGCGGAAGCGACGGTTGGTGGCGCCAGCCGGGATGGGAACATCAGCAACCGGAATCCAGAAGGGTACCGGGCTAGAACATCGTCACCGGCAGTCGCGGCAATGCCACGCTGCTTTCGAGGGTGCGATGGGAAGTGGCGGACACGGCGTCTGAGGTAGCGCAGACTGGTAGTCTGCCGTGTCGCGGGTTGGCAACCCGCTGGGCGTTGATGTTTCCAGTGCGATCGGATTGCCGCCGCCTTGGCCGGCTACCAGCCGGCGACACGGCAGACTACCAGTCTGCGCTACGTATGCCCGCCACTTCCGATTGCACCCTGCTTTCGACACCAAGGATTCCCTCAGACACCCTGGATGCGGGTGAACTTGTCGTCAGCAGATGTTGCAAGCGAGAGGGTCCCTAAACGGAACCCATTGCAGGAGAAGATGGTCGGGGCGGTGAGATTTGAACTCACGACCTTCTGAACCCCATTCAGACGCGCTACCAAGCTACGCTACGCCCCGACCGATTTGCCATTGAAGGCGGACAGATATTAGGCGGGGACGACTTGGATTCAACGGTTTTCTTCCCACGATCACCGACCAAGGCCGGTGCTTCCCGCGCATCTTCGCGGATTCATGCCAAAAGGGGCCTGATCCCGGCCCTGAACCCGGTCGGTCGATATCGGAACATCTGGCTGGCCGGGTCGGGGTCGCCGACGTTGTCCTCGGAAAGCATGAGCAACTGGTCGCGGTTCAGCGGCGACGGCCGTCGTAAGATCCGGGGGAAGACCGATTCCATCACGGCGGCTTGCAAGCGCGCGATCGGCAGCGGGATGTGGAGCTTCATCCGGCGCCGGCCGGTGGCCGCCAAGATGGCGTCGAGGACCGCGTCGAAGCTCAGCCGTTCGCTGCCGCACAGGTCGAAGGTCCGGCCGATGCTCCGGGGCTCCGCCAACGCGCCGACGAAACAGCGCGCGACTTCGTCCACTGCGACCGGCTGGAGCAGGGCTTGGCCGTCACCCATCACGGGCAGCACAGGCGACCCGCGGCTGATCCGCGCGAAGAGGCCCACGAAGTGGTCGCCGGGACCGAACACCAGGCTTGGCCGGAAGAGGGTCCAATCGAGCCCGCTGGCGCGGACGGATTCCTCGGCGGCCCATTTGGTCCGGTGGTAGCGGGCGACCGCGTCGGGGCGCGTGCCCAAGGCGCTCATGTGGATGAAACGTGGGACTCCGGCAGCCCGGGCGGCAGCCAGGATGTTCCGCGTGCCGTCGACATGGACGCGCTCGAAGGTCTGCCCCCCGATCTCGCTGATGATGCCGACGAGATGGACCACCGCGTCGCAACCCGCACAAGCCTCCGGCAAACACCCAGGGTCCAGCACGGAACCTCGGACGGACCGGACCGCAGGATCCAGGCGGCGGAACCCGCGTGACAGCACCCGCACGCGGTGCCCGGCCGCGACCAGTTGCCGGACGACCTCGCGTCCGACGAACCCGGAACCACCGCTGACGAGGACGTTCATCGGGTGGAAGTTAGCACGATCCGCGGTCGGCGCGTGCGAAGATGGCTCAACTGCTGTGGTCGGCGAACTGCCGTTCCCAAGCGCCGCGGAACGGGAGCTTCATCACCGAGGTCACCAC
>Ga0209443_1001050_pt1 | contig 17906 bp, 19 predicted proteins | sample LauGreBMM110DCMD_2_FD_187571 | JGI IMG/M metagenome (GOLD analysis project Ga0209443, IMG submission 187571) | Freshwater lake microbial communities from Lake Michigan, USA - Su13.BD.MM110.DCMD (SPAdes) (version 2) | ecosystem: Environmental > Aquatic > Freshwater > Lake | place: Lake Michigan... | reverse complement strand
TTCAGGCACCATCTGTTGTACAACGCCAACCCGTTAAGGAGCCAATGGCAACAGGTATTAAGGCAATCGATGCGATGACAGCAATCGGTCGTGGACAGCGCCAGCTCATTATTGGTGACCGCCAGACTGGTAAGACTGCAGTTGCAATCGACACAATTATTAACCAGCGCGAAAACTGGCTGACCGGCGATAAGAAGAAGCAGGTTAAATGCATCTACGTCGCTATCGGTCAGAAGGGTTCAACTAAGAAGAAGCAGGTTAAATGCATCTACGTCGCTATCGGTCAGAAGGGTTCAACGATTGCATCTGTTAAGGGCGCACTCGAAGAAGCTGGCGCGATGGAGTACACAACAATCGTGGCATCTCCCGCATCAGACCCAGCAGGCTTTAAGTACCTCGCGCCATATACCGGTTCTGCAATTGGTCAGCACTGGATGTATAAAGGCGAGCACGTTCTTATCGTCTTTGATGATCTTTCCAAGCAAGCTGAGGCATATCGTTCCGTCTCACTTCTACTTCGTCGCCCACCAGGCCGCGAAGCTTACCCAGGAGATGTTTTCTACTTACACTCACGTTTGCTAGAACGTTGCGCAAAGCTCTCCGATGAACTCGGTGGCGGTTCCATGACTGGCCTGCCAATCATCGAAACTAAGGGAAATGACGTTTCGTAATTTCTATTACTGACGGACAGTGCTTCCTTGAAACAGATCTCTTTAACGCAGGCGTTCGCCCAGCGATTAACGTAGGTATCTCTGTTTCTCGCGTGGGTGGTTCAGCTCAGACAAAGGCGATGAAGAAGATTGCTGGTCGTCTGCGCCTTGACCTGGCACAGTTCCGTGAGCTGGAAGCATTTGCTGCCTTCGGTTCAGATCTTGATGCGGCATCAAAGGCTCAGCTTGAACGCGGTGCACGCATGGTTGAACTTCTTAAGCAGGGTCAGTACTCACCATATTCACTCGAGCGTCAGATTGTTTCAATCTGGGCCGGAACTTCCGGTGCGCTAGATGATGTTGCTGTTGCTGATATCCGTCGCTTTGAAACAGAGTTACTGGACTTCATTGGCCGCGAACGTAAAGATATCTTTACCGTGATCTCTGAGACTAAGCAGCTAGAAGATGACACTGTGGCCAAGATGGTCGCTGCAGTTGCTGATTTCAAGAAGCAATTTAAGTCATCAGTGGCTCCAGCACTGAATGAAGCTGCGGCAAAGGCGCTCGAGGGCGAAGCTGCCGAAGCAATCACAAAGCACGTCCCACCGGCGGTGAAGAAGTAACTCATGGGTGCTCAACTTCGCATATATCGCAGACGGATGCGTTCCGTTAAAGCGACCAAAAAGATTACGAAAGCAATGGAGTTAATCTCTGCTTCTCGTATCGTTAAGGCGCAGCAACGTGTAACGGCATCGACTCCGTATGCAAATGAACTCACACGTGCGGTATCTGCAGTTGCATCATTTTCTTCCACAAATCACCCGTTGACGACATCACACGAAAATCCACGACGAGCAGCGATTTTGATTATCTCGGCCGACCGTGGAATGGCTGGTGCCTATTCAACCAATGCGATTAAGGAAGGCGAAAAACTCGCTGCCCTGCTTCGTGAGCGTGGTTTGCAAGTCTCTAACTTCCTTGTTGGTCGCAAAGCTGTGAACTACTACAAGTTCCGTAACCGCGAAATGGCTGGAACGTGGACCGGATTTTCTGATAACCCAACCTATGAAAATGCACGTGAAGTAGCGGACGCACTCCTTGATGCCTTTCTTGCAGATTCAACTGATACAAATCTTGGTGTCGATGAAATTCACATCATCTTTACTCAGTTCAGATCTATGTTGACCCAGGAAGCAACTGCCAAGCGCATGATTCCATTGGAAGTTGTTGAGTCATCAGAGGCAGTCCCATCAGGCTTGCTTCCGATGTATGAATTTGAACCCAATGCCGGAGAAGTTCTTAACGCGCTTCTTCCTCGCTATATCCAAGCCCGTATCTTTAACGCGATGTTGCAATCGGCAGCCTCTGAACATGCTGCTCGTCGTCGCGCTATGAAATCAGCAACTGACAATGCTGAGGATCTAATCAAGTCACTTACCCGACTTGCGAACGCTGCCCGTCAAGCAGAAATTACCCAAGAAATCAGTGAAATCGTCGGCGGCGCAGATGCGTTGGCCTCAGCTAGTGCAGGGAGCGAATAATGTCAGCAACAGGTAAAGGCCGCGTAGCCCGAGTTATTGGACCGGTGGTGGATATTGAATTCCCCGCAGATTCGATGCCTTCGATCTTTAACGCGCTTCACGTAGAGACCACTATGAGTGGCACTACTCGTACCTTGACCCTCGAAGTAGCGCAGCACATTGGAGATAACCTCGTGCGCGCTATCTCAATGCAACCAACGGATGGAATGGTGCGTGGTGCCGAAGTAACAGACACTGGCTCCGCAATCTCTGTCCCAGTTGGCGATGTCACCAAGGGCCACGTATTTAACACACTTGGCGAATCACTCGACGTTCCAACATCATCACTTGATATCAAGGAGCGTTGGTCAATTCACCGTAATGCACCAGCATTCGATCAGCTTGAGTCAAAGACCGAGATGTTTGAGACCGGCATCAAAGTTATCGACCTGCTCACACCGTATGTAAAGGGTGGAAAGATCGGCCTCTTCGGTGGCGCTGGTGTGGGTAAGACTGTTCTTATCCAGGAGATGATCTACCGCGTAGCCGAAAACTTCGGTGGTGTATCGGTATTCGCTGGTGTTGGCGAACGTACTCGTGAAGGTAACGACTTGTTCCTAGAAATGACTGAGACGGGCGTTATCAATAAAACAGCCTTGGTCTTTGGTCAGATGGATGAGCCACCTGGCACGCGTCTTCGTGTTGCACTCTCTGCTCTTACTATGGCTGAGTACTTCCGTGATGTGCAGAAGCAGGACGTGCTCCTCTTCATCGATAACATCTTCCGCTTTACTCAGGCAGGTTCTGAAGTATCAACACTTCTCGGACGTATGCCATCTGCAGTGGGCTACCAGCCAACACTGGCCGATGAAATGGGTCAGCTTCAGGAGCGTATTACTTCAACACGTGGTCACTCGATTACATCGATGCAGGCAATTTATGTTCCTGCAGATGACATCACCGACCCGGCTCCACACACAACATTCGCGCACTTAGATGCAACCACAGTGTTGTCTCGTCCGATTTCAGAGCTTGGTATCTACCCAGCTGTGGATCCACTCGATTCATCATCTCGTATCCTTGATCCTCGCTATATCGGTGAGCACCACTTCCGTGTTGCTAACCGCATTAAGCAGATCTTGCAGCGCTATAAGGACCTTCAGGACATCATCGCTATCTTGGGTATCGATGAACTTTCCGAAGATGACCGCGTTCTCGTAGGACGTGCACGTCGCATCCAGCGCTTCTTGTCACAGAACACATTCGTGGCAAAGGTCTTTACCGGTCTCGATGGATCATTTGTTCCGCTCACAGAGACAATCTCTGCCTTCGAAGCACTTGCTGATGGAAAGTACGACCACGTTCCAGAACAAGCATTCTTCATGTGCGGTGGCCTCGATGATGTTGAGCGCAAAGCTGCTGAACTTGCGAAGAATTAACTAAGGGAAAAACAATGGCTCTTAACGTCGCACTAGTATCGCCAACACAAAAGGTGTGGTCAGGCGAGGCATCATTTGTCTCTGCTCGCACCACAGAAGGAGATCTTGGAGTTCTTCCAGGTCACTCACCTTTGTTTGGCGTACTAGTCGATGGAGCTGTCAGTATAAAAGGCACTGATGGAACAACGCAGGAATTTACCGTGAGTGGTGGCTTCTTATCTGTTTCAAATGATCGCGTTTCGATTCTTACGGAAAGTGTTAACTAAAAAACTACTCGCGAGCTACCTTCGCACCTAGTACAACCAACTGCTCTGCAAAATTCGGGTATCCACGATCAATGTGGAATGCGCCATCAACAGTTGTTTCACCTTCTGAAACTAAGGCTGCAAGTACTAGCCCAGCTCCTGCACGGATATCAGTTGCCTCAACCGGTGCGCCAGAGAGCTGCGGGATACCGTCGATAGAGGCATGGTGGCCATCGACCGTGATTTGAGCACCTAATCGCACTAATTCGTTGACGAACATAAAGCGGGATTCAAAGACATTTTCGGTAACAATCGAATGGCCTTCGGCAATTGAATTCATGCCGATAATAAATGGCAAGAGGTCTGTGGCAAATCCCGGATAGGGAAGTGTTGCCACATCAATTGCTTGTGGTCGTTGGTTCATCTGCACGCGGAATCCATCACTTGTTGATGTGATGATGGCGCCGGCAGAGGCAAGTTTTTCGAGCATGACTTCCATGTGATCTGCGCGCCCACCATGAATAGTGATATCACCTTGGGTCATTGCGGCGGCAAATGCCCAGGTGCCGGCGATGATGCGATCGGTAATAGTGGTGTGATCTGTTGGCTTTAACTCTTTAACGCCAGTGATGGTAATCGTGGGGGTACCAAGTCCAGCAATATTTGCGCCCATGCCAATCAGGAATTCACCTAAATCAACCAGGTCAGGTTCGCGAGCGGCGTTATCAATAGTTGTGACACCGTGGGCCAAGACAGCTGCGGTCATTAGGTTCTCGGTTGCTCCAACTGATGGGAAATCTAAATCAATAGAAGTGCCTGTAAGCCCATTCGGAGCCTCGGCAACTATGTAACCATGTTGGACGTGCGCCGTCGCACCAAGGGATGCAAGACCTTTAATATGAAAATCAAGGCCACGAGAACCAATTGCATCCCCTCCAGGAAGTGCGACTTCTGCTCTTCCCACGCGTGCGACAAGTGGACCGAGCACGTTAATTGATGCTCTCATCTTGCGCACGAGGTCGTAATCTGCGCGATGTAGTGGAATGGCTGGAACTTCAATCGTGACAGTGTCGGCGTTGTGAACAACGGTGCAACCAAGACGTGTGAGCAAATCAGACATGATTTCCACATCAGCTATATCTGGAACATTACGGATGGTGGATTTACCCACGGCTAAAAGTGATGCCGCCATCAGTTTTAGGACTGAATTTTTGGCTCCAGTAACCGAAACTTCACCGACCAGGCGGCTGCCACCGGTGATCCGGAAGCGGTCGTGGGACGAAGATGCCATATCCGAAGTCTACTTATAGGCTAGGCGCATGGTTAATTTAACGCGTATTTACACAAAGACAGGCGATGACGGAACTACCTCCCTTGGAGATATGAGCCGCACATCAAAAAATGACCCTCGCCTAGAAGCATATGCAACAGTCGATGAATCAAACTCAACGATTGGCGTAGTACTAGCAACCGATGAATTAACCGATGATGTTCGTGCAGTACTTGTGCGAATTCAAAATGATTTATTCGATGTGGGTGCAGACCTCTGCACACCTGTTGTTGACGCACCTGCATTTGAACCACTTCGCGTACTTGAATCTCAGGTTGTCTACTTAGAAGAACAAATTGATAAATACAACGCAGATCTAGAAGTTTATTCGATGTGGGTGCAGACCTCTGCACACCTGTTGTTGACGCACCTGCATTTGAACCACTTCGCGTACTTGAATCTCAGGTTGTCTACTTAGAAGAACAAATTGATAAATACAACGCAGATCTTGAACCGTTGCGATCATTTGTGTTGCCTTCCGGAACACCCGCTGCGGCGCACCTGCACGTGGCTCGCACAGTTGTTCGGCGCGCAGAGCGTTGCACATGGGCTGCAATCCACGCCTTCGGCGGGGGAGTAAATCCACTCACCGCCAAGTACCTCAACCGTTGTTCTGATTTACTCTTTGTGCTTGCCCGTCATGCAAATAAAGAGATTGGTGATCAGCTCTGGGTTCCTGGAGCAAATCGCTAATTAAAGCTTTTCAAGTGTGCCCTGGCAGCGCTCTCTTCTTGTGGAAATACAAATAACCGAGGACCTTGTTTAGTCTGGGCAAGTGTCGCTTTAATTCCGACAGCGATTAATTTCTGGCGCAGTATTTCACCCTCAATATGGTTATTGGGCTCGGCAACTGAAATCAGGGTGCCATATTCATCTTCAGAGCCAACCGTTGGCGTCCGCTCCACCAGTGATTTACCTTTTGCAGAAGTCCACTTTAAAATCAGGATAAGAAATAAAACGGCGGGAAACCCAGCAAGGCTCATAAAAAAGAGTTGATTATTTACTCCACCTAGCACTTATTCGACCACCTTTGTGTATGTAGCAGCCGATGCTCCTTCAGGTCTTGGATCTTGATTACAGGCAACTTCAATATTGCTGATGTATTCCAGAGTTTCAATGGGTTCTGGAGAGATTAAGAGAATGGTTTTAATCTCTTTGACTGCGCTGGGCGTTGAAATTGTGCGTAAGTTCCCAAGTATGACGCCCTCTTTAGATAAGACCTGAGAGTTAACTTCCCACCACACACATCCAGTTTCAGCGGCGACTTGGACTGCGCCGCAAACAAACTCGCTACATGCTTTGACTTGAGAAGCAAGATTTGTTTTTGCAGAAATAACGCTTACCAACTCTTTGCTTGTCGGCACCTTGGCGTAGACCCCTGATTCGAATTCAAAGTCCACCGGTGGCCACTTTGGTTTTGGGGATGGAGTAAGGCGGATCTTCTTTCGAGGTTTTGGTTTTGGCTTCGGTTTTGGCTTAGGTTTGGCAGAGACAGTGGGCTTAGCCGACACAGAGGGCTTGGCAGTTGTTGGCGAAGTCGCCTTGACTGTTGGCTTCGCTGTCGCCTTTGGCTTCGCTGTCGCCTTTGGCTTCGCTGTCGCCTTTGGTGAAGCCTTCACACTCACCTTGGCAGTCGGCGTTGGTGTTGGCTTCTTAGTTGCAGCATCGGCGCTGCTCGCAGAAGATGCCAGGCAGAGCGCAACAACTAAGGCAGCGCCTTTCAGTCGCGTTCCCATTTGAAGCTGCGAACTGCCCAAATCAATCCCAGTACGAGCCATGCCGTAATAATGGCAAATGTGCGCCCAGTTTCCCAATTGCCGGCAACTTCACGCGTAGCAAATGAGTCTGGCAAGAAGACTGAGCGGGCTCCTTGCGTCATCCATTTAAGGGGAAAGATTGCCGCAACTTGCTGCATCCATTGTGGAAGATCGGTAAAGATAAAGAAGACACCACTAAAGAATTGCAGAACAATGACAACAGGGGAGACGACAGCGGAAGCACCACGGCCAGATTTAGGAACATTAGAGAATGCAATACCGAGAACTGTGGAGCAGGCACTACCGAGAACGAGCAGCGCCGCTAAGAGCAACCATTTATCGGCGCTCTTTGGCAGATTGACTCCAAAGAATAGAACGCCAGCAGCCAATAAGAGCGCTACCTGCACCAGCATGCTGACAGTGACAAGGATGGCTTTTCCGAGGAAGTAACTACTTGCTGGCATAGGAGTGCCACGTAGTCGCTTTAGCGTTCCAAAGTCGCGCTCTAAGGGAATCATGATCGCAAGTTGCTGAAAACCGGTATTAACAAGTCCAGATGCAATCATTCCTGCCACAAAGTACTGACTAAAGGTTACGCCATCGGCGATGGTGTTAGAAAATACTGAACCAAAGATTGCAAGCAAGATGAGTGGAAATAACATGGTGAAGACAACAGATTCGCGCTGTCGCATAAATTGTTTAATCTCTAACTTTCCGCGCTGAATACCAATGGAGAGGGCGGTGGGCTTATTCATCGTGACCACCAATCATTTCCAGGTAGATATCTTCCAGTGATGCCCGCTTGATACTTAGCTCTGGAACTTCACCACCAAATTGGGATGCTAACTCTTTAACGCGTTCAGTGGGGTGAGCACTCTTCTCGCTGCGTGTGTGTGCTCCATCGCGCCAAGAAATGGTGGCAAGTGATGTGGCGCGGCCACCAAGTTCTGCCGGTGGCGCAATTTCCACAATCTGTCCACGGATAATTACTGCCACCCGATCTGCCAGCGCTTCTGCTTCATCAAGGTAGTGAGTAGTAAGAACTATGGTGGCGCCTTCATCACGTAATGTGCGAATCAAATTCCAAAATGCCCTGCGTGCTTCCGGATCAAAACCTGTGGTGGGTTCATCTAAAAAGATTAGTTCCGGGCTACCAATAATTCCCAGTGCAACATCTAGCCGGCGGCGCTGCCCACCAGAGAGTGTGCGACCTAGCGCATCAGATTTCTCTGTGAGTCCCACTAATTCAATCACCTCGCGGGCATCTTTTGGATTCTTGTAATAGGTGGCAAAGTGCGAGACCGACTCATAGACAGTTAAGTCGCCGGCATCTTGAGTTGATTGAAGAACAATGCCGATGCGATCACGCCACCCTTGCCCGGCGCTACCTTTAGTTGCTGGGTCAAAGCCAAGAACTTTCACATCACCTGAATCGCGATCACGAAATCCTTCGAGTATCTCAACCGTCGTGGTCTTGCCAGCGCCATTCGGGCCAAGCAGAGCGAAGATTTCACCCTGTTCGATTTCAAGGTCAAGCCCATCCACCGCCTGCGTCTGGCCATATTTCTTATGGAGCTGGGAAACGCTGATGACCTTGCTCATAGTGTCATCTTCTCACTTTGTGGGGGAAAGTGCGAGAAAATGAAGCCATGAGCCCACGTAAGAACTACCCGAAGAATCGTCGGCCGAAGAATAACGATGAAGACCGTGAGATCAATCCTTCGAATCAAAGTTTCGAAGAAGATGAAAATGGTTTATGGACTGTTCGTAAATTAACTGGTTCATCTGCAAATAAACCATATCGCTGCCCAGGCTGTGATCAGTTAATACCTATGGCAACACCACATGGCAACACCACATACCGTTGCTTGGCTAGATGGTGAAGAAGATAATCGCCGGCATTGGCATAACGCATGCTGGAGTAAGCGAAATAATCGTGGCCCTCGCACTGAACGCACGCGCAATGCGCCCCGCTACTAAGTAGAAGTAGACTCACGACAATGTCAGAGCCAATCCGCCCCAGCACTGTGCTCGCCGCAACGCGCACGCCATTTACTGTGCTTACCGCTGATGGGCAAAGCCTTATAGGAGAAGTCGCAACGCCTATTTCCAATCCCACGACTGCAATTTTATGTTGCCACCCAAACCCAACTGGGGGCGGGATGATGGATAGCCACATCTATAAGAAGGCTGCTAATCGATTACCTGCCATGGCCGGAGTAACTGTCGTGCGCTTTAACACTCGCGGAACAAGTAGTGAAGCTGGGACAAGCACCGGAAGCTATGACAACGGACGCGCTGAAAAATATGATGTGGAAGCGATGATTACATACTGTTTTGAAACCCTTGGAATCAAAGAGTTGTGGGTTATCGGATGGTCATTTGGAACCAGTATTGCAATTAGCCATGCCCGTGATCTGCGTGTGAAAGGCTTGATACTGCTAAGCCCCACCTTGCTCGAAATTGTGGATAGTGATCTTGAGTTTTGGGGCGCAGATGGCAGACCAGTGATTGCTCTAATTCCGGAGCACGATGATTACTTAAAGCCAGAACAAGCACGTCTGCGCTTTAGTGTGATCCCGCAAACCAAGCTGATCGCTGTAGCTGGTGCTAAACACCTATGGGTGGGCGAACCATTTGTTCATAGAGTCTTAAGTGAAATCGTTGAGGTTATTGCTCCGCAGCGATTACCACTGCCTACTGAGATCTAAGACTTCTCGGCCTTAGGGATTACGACTTCTTCCAGAATTAAGATAATTGAAGCGGCGATTGGCACCGCAAGTAGTCCGCCTACTAGTCCCAGAAGTGATGTGCCGATCAGGGCGGCGATGATTGTTACCGCACCTGGAAGGTTCAGTGTCCGCTTCATGATTTTCGGAGTGAGAATGTAATTCTCAATCTGCACGTAAACGATGTATCCGACGAAGGCTGCAATACCTATCGTGATGGATTGCGTCAGCGCAAGTATGGTGAAGATTGCCGCCCCGATGAAGTGTCCAATAAGTGGTACAAGCCCGCAGACAAAGATAATAACTCCGATTGCCACAGGTGATGGCAGACCAAGAATGACTCCGAAGATCGTCAAAAAGATGGCAGCCAGGGAAGAGATTAATACCTGACTTCCAACAAAGGCCCCCACGCGAGCGATGATTGCATCGGTTAGTAGCGCTACTCGTGGACGACGACTACTTGGAATCAATTTAAGACCAAGCTCAGTCATCTGATTAAGTGATGTGATGAAGTAGAGAGTAAGTACCAAAATTGTCAGTGCGGTAAAGGTGCCAGAGAGAACAGTCTTTCCAACACCAACAACTCCTCCGAAGGCTGAGAACAAGAGCGTGCCATCGGAAGTTACCGAACTCAATCTCTTTTCTAAAGTATCGATGATTCCATAATTTTCATTGATATTTGCAATGGAAGGATTATCTTTTAATTGACTCAGGAGTGATGGAGCAATCTCAATCAGGTTTGTGCCTTGCGAAATAAGTGGAGGAACAATGAGTGCGCCAAAAAGAATAACCGCGATTAGCACCGATACAAAGATTATGGCAACGGCTGAAATGCGTGAGAGGCCTCGCTTGCGAATAGCCTCAACTGCTGGGTTTAGGCCCATTGCTAAGAAGAGTGCGATTACAATCAGTACAAATACTTGACTTGCACTTGCAAGTGCTCGCATGAGAACAAAGGCACTCAAGGCACCTACTGTTGCGACAAATCCAAAATAAAATGGATGAGCGCGGTCCACCGGCGCTCCAGCTGCACCAAAATCTTGTGAAGTTGGTGAATCTTTGACTTTTCGCTTCATTCGCTCTGAAATTGCCATGCTTTATTGTAAAGCGTAAGAGAGAATAACTCCCATGGCGCTGCGGATAACTGGACTTGGTGAAGAGATTGCTGCCGTCACCGGTCTTTCGTGGAACCTGCCTTTGGAACAGTGGCCGGAAGATCCGATGCTGGCTGAAAAACGAGGCATCTCCCGCCACGTAGTGCGCCTGGTGCGCTCTACCGACGACCCCGAGTCTGAGGTCTACGCCGTCAAAGAGACGGTGGCAGAGTTTGCAAACCGCGAATACAAGATTTTGCGCGAACTTACTCAACTCAATTCTCCCAGCGTTCAGTCGATTGCAGTCATCGAGGGCCGCACAGATAACAGCGGCGAAGAACTTCCCTGCGCCCTGGTCACCCGGTTCCTGCCCTACTCATTGCCCTACCGGGTTGTACTTAGCGATAAGAACGTAACCGGTGAAGAAGTAACGTTGATGGCCAATGCCCTGGCTCTGTTGCTGGTTCGGCTGCACCTGCTTGGTTTCTGGTGGGGCGATTGTTCGCTGTCTAATACTTTGTTTCGCAGAGATGCTGAAGCCTATGCCGCCTATCTTGTCGATGCTGAAACGGGAGAGTTTCAAAAAACTTTGACGGCCGGACAACGTGAACACGATTTAGAGATTGCCCACTTTAACGTTGCGGCCGAACTTGAAGACTTGCAACTCTCTGGAGTTCTCTATCCAGGCATGGACCCGATTCGCGCAAGTACCGCGCTGATTAACCGTTATCACCGGCTGTGGTCAGCACTTAAAGATCGCCAGGTACTTGATCCCACTGATCGACATGCAGTCGAGCGAGCCATGCGTCAATTACACGATCTAGGTTTTGCGGTAGAAGAGGTATCTGTCTCGATGGAAGAAGGAGAAGATGCGGGCCGGTTAGTCTTTCAACCTAAGCTTGTTGCTGCTGGTTATCACAAGAATCGATTGCGCGAGCTAATCGGACTAGAAACTGAAGAGCTACAAGCAAAAAGGTTACTTGCATCTTTTGATCGCTTTCGAGGTCGCGAGAAATCTCCGAAGCCGCCAGTTGCAGATTCGGCAAAGAGATGGCTCGATGAAGTCTTTAGACCAACAGTTAATCTGATTCCACCAGAGCACGAGGGCAGAATTGAACTTGCTCAATTTTTTCATGAGACCCTAGAACACCGTTGGTATTTGAGTGAAAAAGCGGGCCATGATGTGGGACTGGAATTTGCAGCAAAGGCCTATATCGCTGATGTTTTGCCCTTTCGCCGCGATTCTGGCGTGACAGTACGAGTTGATGGCATGATTCAGTAATGAGCCTGCCACCTAATTTTGCTAAGGCCGTTGATTTAAGTTCGCTTGGAAAACCAGCGCCAGATACAGCTATTGCGATGCCGGGAATAGTTGTGACAACCGAGAATTTGCAATCAGAGTTGTTGCCACTTTCAAACACTAAACCGGTGGTGATTCTATGTTGGTCACCTCGCTCGGCAGAATCTGTCACCGTACTTCAAGCACTGGGAAATCTAGAAGCAGCAGATAACGGAAAGTGGGCGTTAGCAACAGTTGATATCGACACCCAAGCCCCTGTAGCCCAAGCTCTGCAAGCGCGCACGATTCCATATGGTGTGGTCTTTATTGGTGGCCAAGCAATTCCTTTCCTTGAGCAAGCACTGACTGAAACCCAACTTCGGGAAGTCATCAATAAAATTCTTACCATTGCAGCCAAGCAAGGAATCGGTGAAGAGCCAGCAGAAATTGCCGAACCGGAAGAAGATGAAGCGCTGGCAGCCCTAGATAAGGGAGATTATGAAAGTGCTGAGGCTGCCTATAAGAAGCTGCTTGCCCGCAAACCGAATGATAATTTTGCAAAACTCGGACTTGCGCAGGTGCAACTTCTGCTTCGCACTGAAGGTATTGATGGTCATCAAGTCATGGAGTCGGCGGTGGCGAACCCAGATGATATTTCCATTCAGATGCAGTGTGCTGATGTGGAAGTGATGAGTGGATATCTTGAACCAGGCTTTGAGCGGTTGCTGCGGCTAGTGCAGATTCTGGATGGGGATGAGCAGGGATGAGCAGAAGCTGGTTAAAGATCGCCTACTTGAGCTATTTGCCCTCGTTGACCCTGCTGATCCACGAGTAATTAAAGCTCGCACGCAATTAGCAAATGCGCTCTTCTAATGTCGATTGTGATTAATCACAGCAAAGAGAAGAAACTCCTTCACACACTCTTTCTCTGTTTTGGCGTTGGAATCATGGCCTGGCTCCCGCGCTTTCCAGAGGTAAAAGCCAACATGCAATTAGAAAATGGTGCTTTTGGTTCACTTGTGAGCACCGGTGGAATTGGTGCTTTTTTAGGTCTGCTTACCGTCGGGCATATTCTCCATAAATTCGGGGCCTTTAGGGTCACGATTGCTTCAATCCTTCTGCTCTTTACATCTCTGACTTTTTTGGTGCAGGTGCGCTCAAGCTTTCTTTTTCTACTCTTTAATATTTCATTCGGTCTTGGAATTACCGCAGTACATGTCTGCCTGAATTCGCATGGCTTTCACCTCCTGGAACGGGGCAAAGTCAATGTCATAACTACCGGAGCTGGCTACTGGAGTGCGGGTTCACTCGCCACCTCAATACTTTCAGGGTTGCTAGTGGGCCGGGTGGCACTTACTACCCACATCACTGTCCTCTCTGTCGTTCTTACTGTGATCATGATTTCAATTGTGATTCGGCTTAAATCTGTTCTGCTTGAACCCAATACGAGTACTGAGCATGACTACACAATCAAAGATATCTTCACCTCATTCGAAATTGATTGGCCGGTCAGCCTTGGTATGGCCTGTGTGATTTATCTGGAATTCGCACTCGGTGACTGGGGGACAATCTTTCCTAAGGAGCGGCTAGATATTTCGGCGGGTTTGAGCACTGCGCCATTTATTGTCTTTACCGCCGCCATGATCGTGGGCCGGCTTCTCATCTCTCGATTACTAGATAATGCTCCAATTCAGGTCTGGGCCAAACGCGGAGTTCTCTTTGCCGGAATCGGTTTTGGTGGCTGCATTATTGTGGCAACGCACTTGCCGGCAGAGCTTCAGTTGTGGTCGTACTCACTGTTCATTCTTGGCTATGCAGCGGCAGGCCTTGGTTCATCATTTGTGGCACCGTCTTTCTTTGCCGCAGCAAATCGTCGCTCGAAGTTGCCGAGCGCTGTAGTTGTTGGTCAGTTTGGTGTGACAAATACCGTTCTTACCTTTGGCGTGAAATGGATAGTTGCATGGACCATTCAGTTCACAGGGTCTATCGCACTTGCCATGATGATTCCAACTGCCATGTTGCTGGCCACAGTCTTCTTCTTACGTGCTCTTAATCAGGAGAGAGTAATAAAGAGTTAGCTCAGCCAGAACCTTCGGTGTTGCCGGCATCTGCAGCGCGCACATCAAAGATTCGGTATTTATCAATAGCTTCTTGCACTACCGACTCTTTGACTTCGCCCGCCTTTGCAAGCTCGGCCAGAGTTGCGACAGTGATTGATTCGGCATCAACTTTGAAGTGGCGACGAAGTGCACCGCGAGTATCGGAAAGACCAAAGCCATCGGTGCCCAGTGAGTGGAATTGATTTGGTACCCACGGTGAAATCTGGTCCTGCACAGCGCGCATGAAGTCAGAGACTGCAATAACGGGCCCTTGCGTTCCAGCCAGCTTGTTATGGATATATGCACTCTTCTTATTACCAGGATTGAGCATGTTATGGCGATCTACCGTTAGCCCATCACGACGAAGTTCATTCCAGGAAGTCACAGACCAGACAGATGCTGCTACGCCCCAATCTTCGGCCAATAACTTCTGTGCCTTAAGGGCCCAGTTCACTCCAACACTCTGGGCATTCTTCTTACGCTGCTTGGAAGCAGGTGAATAGAGATAAATTCCCTTGAGCAAGCCTTCAAGATCTAGGTTTTCTGGTTCTTCCGGTTGCAGGTATGGCTCGTTATAGACAGTCAGGTAGTAATAAATGTTCTCACTGTCCTGGCCATACATACGTCGCAGACCATCTTTAAAGATATGGCCAACTTCGTAGGCAAAGGCTGGATCATATGAAACCACTGCTGGGTTCGTTGCAGCTAGCAGATGTGAATGTCCATCTTCATGCTGCAGGCCTTCACCGTTTAGCGTTGTGCGCCCTGCGGTGGCGCCCAGTACGAATCCACGTACCAACTGGTCAGAGGCGGCCCAGAAGGCATCTCCGGTGCGCTGGAAACCAAACATGGAGTAGAAGATGTAGATCGGAATCATTGGTTCATCATGTGTTGAGTAGGAAGAACCAACCGCGGTAAAGGATGCAACAGATCCGGCTTCGTTAATTCCTTCGTGCAAAATCACACCAGTTGTTGATTCCTTATAAGAGAGCATGAGCTCGCGGTCCACCGCCATATATTGCTGGCCATGAGGTGAGTAGATCTTCAGCGTTGGGAACAATGAATCAAGACCAAATGTGCGAGCCTCATCAGGAATGATTGGAACTATTCGACTTCCAAGTCCTGGGTCTTTGACCAAGTCTTTGAGCATGCGAACAAATGCCATCGTTGTGGCAACCTCTTGATGACCGGAACCACGGCGCACAGATTCATAGACTTCATCCGGTGGTTGTGGAAGTGGCTTTGAGACTTTACGGCGACGTGGAATTGAGCCACCCAATTCGCGGCGACGCTCCTCCAGATATTTCATCTCAGGTGAATCAGCTGCTGGTCGGTAGTAAGCAGGTAGGTACTTATCTAACTTATCGTCAGTCAGTGGAATATTCAGGCGATCACGGAATTCGGTGATGTCTTCCAGAGTCATCTTCTTCATCTGGTGAGTCGAGTTACGTCCTTCGAAGTGCGAACCAAGTGTCCAGCCCTTAATGGTCTTGGCCAGGATGACTGTTGGCTTTCCATTCTTCTGCACTGCTGCGGTATATGCAGCAAAGAGTTTGCGATAGTCGTGGCCACCGCGCTTTAGTCCCCAGACCTGATCATCAGACCAGCCAGCGACCATTGCGGCTGTGCGAGGATCACGACCGAAGAAGTGTTCGCGCACAAATGCGCCGTTTTCGGCCTTAAATGTTTGGAAATCTCCATCGAGCGTGGTGTTCATCAAATTAACAAGTGCGCCTTCACGATCTTGTGCCAGCAGTGGATCCCATTCGCGGCCCCAAACAACTTTGACCACATTCCAGCCGGCGCCACCGAACATAGATTCCAGCTCTTGAATAATCTTGCCGTTACCGCGCACCGGACCATCTAGGCGCTGCAAATTACAGTTCACCACAAACGTTAAGTTATCGAGCTTCTCGCGTGATGCCAGACCGATTGCGCCAATGGTGTCGACTTCATCCATTTCGCCATCGCCCAAAAATGCCCATACATTCTGATCACTTGTATCTTTAAATCCGCGGTTATGTAGGTAACGATTAAATCGTGCTTGATAAATTGCATTGATAGGACCAATACCCATTGAGACAGTGGGGAATTGCCAGAAATCTGGCATTAAACGTGGGTGTGGGTATGAAGATAATCCGCCACCTTGATGTGAGAGTTCCTGGCGGAATCCATCGAGCTGATTTTCAGTAAAGCGTCCTTCAAGAAATGCTCGGGCATACATTCCAGGACTAGCGTGACCTTGGAAGTAAATCTGATCTCCGCCACCAGGATGATCTTGTCCGCGGAAGAAGTGGTTAAAGCCAACTTCATAGAGTGAGGCAGAAGATGCGTAGGTAGAAATGTGTCCACCCACACCAACGCCAGGGCGCTGTGCGCGGTGCACCAACATCGCCGCATTCCATCGATTAAATCTACGGATGCGACGTTCCATCACTTCATCGCCCGGAAATTGCGGTTCGTGTTCTGGCGAAATTGTGTTGATGTAATCAGTGGTGCGAAGTTGAGAAATTCCGATGTTCTTCTCTTGCGCCCGGTGCAGAAGTGAGAGCATCAGATAACGAGCACGGACTGGACCTGCCGCGGTGAGTGCAGCGTCGAAGGAGGCCTGCCACTCTGCCGTCTCGCCTGGATCCGTATCTACAAGTTGATCGATTATCTGATCTGGGAATCCATCGAATTCAGTCATGGCCGTATTCTCGCCTAAAATTGGGATGAGCACAAAAAAAGAAGGGTAAGTACAGGTTAAACCCTTGTAAATATCTGTCTCATCGGTTGGACTTATCCCGTGGCAATGCGCATGGGATTTGCTCAGGGAGAGCTAGTCCTCGAGGTGGGATACGGGGCAGATTGTGATGCCGCTCTCCGCAGCGAGATCATGAAAATTACCGAAACCAAATTTCTTGAAGGTTCCACCAATGAAGTTATTGATGCCGTTCTTCTGTGGTTTCGTGATGATGATGGCGATCTGGTAGATGAATTAATGGATGCCATGGCATATCTTTCCGAGACCGGATCTATCTGGGTGCTCACTCCAAAGGTAGGTCGCGATGGTCATGTAGAGCCAAGTGATATTCAAGATGCAGCTCCAACATGTGGTCTGAGTCAAACTTCATCTTTAGCTGTTGCTGCTGATTGGACCGCCACCCGGCTAGTGGCACGAAAAGTGGGCAAGCGATAGATTCGCGCAATGACAATTGCAATCGGACAAGTGGCACCAGATTTTGAGCTAAAAGATCAGACCGGCAGCAAGGTTTCACTCTCATCATTTAAAGGTAAGAAGAGCGTAGTTCTAGTCTTCATTCCCTTCTCATTTACCGGCACTTGCACGGGTGAGCTCTGCGCAATCCGGGATGACATCTCAGCCTTTGAAAACGATAGTGTTCAAGTCCTTGCGATCTCATGCGATTCAATGCACTCACAGAAAATCTTTGCCGCACAAGAAGGCTATAAATTCCCAGTACTTTCAGATTTCTGGCCACATGGCGCAGCCGCTACGGCATATGGAGTTTTTAATGAAGATATCGGATGCGCGATGCGCGGAACATTCATCATTGATAAAGCGGGCATCGTGCGCTGGTCAGTAGTTCAAGGCCTTGGCGATGCTCGCAATAATGGCGATTACAAAACCGCTATTGCAGCTCTCTAAGCACGCACTTCTTACGCACGATTTTCCTACTTTCGTATATATAAAGTAGTATTCGCAAGCAGTATCAGCCGGGTGGCTAGCTCAGTGGTAGAGCGCCTCGTTTACACCGAGGATG
>Ga0209443_1001046_pt1 | contig 17939 bp, 9 predicted proteins | sample LauGreBMM110DCMD_2_FD_187571 | JGI IMG/M metagenome (GOLD analysis project Ga0209443, IMG submission 187571) | Freshwater lake microbial communities from Lake Michigan, USA - Su13.BD.MM110.DCMD (SPAdes) (version 2) | ecosystem: Environmental > Aquatic > Freshwater > Lake | place: Lake Michigan... | reverse complement strand
ACAAAATTTTACACCAACATTACCCAATTTTTCGATTCTAACAAATCGGACTTACTTACTTTTAACTCAACCAGTTTAAATGTTCAGGAAAAAAAGATTAGTGTTACTAAGATTGCTAAAAAAAAACCACTCGTCAAACTTCTTGCAATCTTAGGCAAGTACTTACCTCACATTAACTTAGTTCGCCTTTTTCGTCGTACCAAAAATAAAAAAACTCTTAGCTATAAAATTGATAAATCTTTGTTTTTCAAAAGTACTTTAATTAGAATTAATCTAGATTATAAATTTTATACCATAAACACTTTTAAAAATGTAACTAAAAATCTTCGCAAAACGAATTCTTTATCACTGCTTATTCGTGGTTTATCTCGTGATAATCTGTTAGAAAACAAATTTGACTCCACTCTAGAAGACTTATTTAATATTTCGAACATTACCCCTTTTACAGACTCTTTGATAAAACCTTCTTTAATAACTTTTATCGTAAAAAACCGACCTACTTTAATCCCTAGCCTACCAGCGAGTACACTAGTTTTGTTCGACTACTTAAATTTGCAAACCATAATCAACCAACCTTTACTTTACAAGTACTTATATTGATTAACAATTCCCAATAATGAGTTAACAAGTCAAGTAAATCAATCACTTGAATCACTAAATAATCATTCATTCAGTACACGCATCAACCTCTTTAAAACAACCAATTTGTGACCTTCATCTTTTTTTCATTTTACTTTAAAACGTAAAATTCTAAAAATTTTCAGTTTCAACAAATTCTTACCTAATGTAACAATGTGATATTATAATATTTTAATCCGTTTTATGGAGTCATGCACCGGTAAAAAAGTTTTCCTAAAGTTTAACCCTTTTATCGAAAACTTTCTTTCTTTCACCGATCTAGCTCGATGTAATATGTGATCAATCCGAATCAATAGTTTTCAAAAACTTTTAGGACCTAAAATCTTCTTAAATGAGTCTCTTCGTATTATGCATATTGCACTACGTTTTAAAGATCCCACCTTCTTTGCCAATTGAATTAAAGGTATGTTAAATCGTATGAGTTTCTGAAAATATCGTTTGTTATTTCGCTATATCAAATTTGCTATGCGTTATTTATTCTGACTATATTTTTCTGAATTACAATTTAAAGGTTTAAAAATTAAGTTAAAAGGGAAAATCAGTGTAGCTGGTAATGCTCGAACACGAACGCTTATTTACCGAATTGGGGAGACAGGTTATTCTAAAATCGACAACCGCGTCATCTGTGATTCTTCAACTATTAACACTTTTGCAGGAGTCCTTGGTTTTAAAATCTGATTCTTTTTTTAATAGTTCATATTTAATGAAATTTAACGCTGAATATACCTGACTCAAGTCGTATTTAGATAATGATGCCTTATGATTAGAGGATGTTTTAAATTGAGATGATACTTTTGACCTAGTTCTATCTGATTATAACATTTTCTCTTTCCTCACGAATGCCTTTTTTGTTAATAGTCACTTTTTCCTAGACTCATTTACAAAAATGTCCTTTTTAGATGTTTTATTTTACTCTGAAACAGATGTGGCTAATTCTTCCCGTGAATTATTTGATTTAATTATGTGAGATACCATGTCTTTTATTAGTAATACCTTTTTATCTTCTCAAATGTTATTTTACACAGATTATCAAGATATTCTTGTTTTAATCTTACACCACTCTCCTGAACTATCTATGGCTTTAGTCGATTATGTAAATACATATTGACTTAATTCTATAATTAACTCTACCCCTTCTGCAGTTTTTGCGTTATTTAGTGACTCTTTAAACTCAACTATTTCTGAGTTTATCGAATATTTAGTCATGTTTATGGCTTTCGTTTGAGTAGTAGTCTTTTTTAACGGACTTTTTCGTATTATGAAGTGAAATAACCCTTTAGAAGCTTATTTTGTTCGTTTTCAAAATTATCTTTTTTGAATTTCTCGAGAAACTCGTCTTCAATTTGAAGCCACTATTAAAATCTTCTTCTTCGCTTTTTTCTATACGTCTATGATGATCGCCACTTTTGATGATGATCAAGAAGAGATTTTAGAATTCTTTAACGGTTTCTTATTTAATTTTTTCATCTCACTATTTTTTTATTTTTTATATAAATATTCTATTCATTACTTTGCTTTTTTAGAAGCTTCTGTTACCGAAGGACGAACCTTAAGCTTCATTACTAAACAATGTGTTCGAGATACTACTAATACTTTTGCTTTTATTTTACGATTTGCAACTCTTATGGTACGATTAAACATTTATGATACAGTCGATGATTTCTTCGATTCTTACTACATTTTTTTAGGTGATTTCGATGATGATGAATACTTTATTGATTTATTTTTCTCTATGTTTACTGTCATGTTTTTTGATACTGATAATAACGATGACAGATCCTTTTTTTTAGAAGATGAAATGGATCTTGCTAACGATTTATTTGCTATTTACTTTGTAGTATGAGGAAAATTTGCCTTATTCGTATTTTTTATTTTCGAAGAAATTGCTCGAGTCGCTTTAGCATTGTACATCACATACTTAATTGTCTTTGAAGTTCATGCAGTTAATCGTTCATTTGTCGAAGACAACTACTTTACTTCTAAACGAAACTCTTTCGTTGCTAACAAAAAATTTAGTAATATTTAATATATTAAGATTTTAGATGGATTTTCACGCATTGTTTAAACTATATGCTACACATTATTCTAAATTAAAAAATAATAAAAGATTAAAGCAATATTTAATTTATACTCATGAGTTACACCAAATAAAAAAAACTAAACTAAAGTTAGGTGCTATTACTTTTGAAATAAGACCTTTAACTATTTGCGGTATTAGTTTAACTTACACTTTTGAAATGGTCTTCTCACGACAACTTCCTACAGATTCCTCTAAGAAACGAACTGAAAATATACTAAACTTTTTCAAATGATCATGGGACTTTAAAAACGTATTTACTCTAATTATTTTTCTATGATTATTTATAGGTTATTGCATTTCCGGTTTTAAGTCCTTTTATAATACGTATATTAGTAGTCCCATTTTAGACGACGAACATCTTCTTACTGTTCTTAATCAGATTTTTACGTTATTAGAGACTAAACCATTAAACACTACTTTTTTACTTCATAGTTCTAATATCTTAGCGGAACTATCTTTATATCTCAACTTGTTTTAATTATAATTAATTTTGTTTTTAGGTGATTTAAATACGTTATTTTTGTTTTTTTTCTTCATATTAGGAAGTTTGTTAATCAACACAAACACAGCTTTACACTTGTTACTTACAGCTGAATTACTATGAATTACATTATATGCAATTGTATTATTTGTTGGATTAGTTTATGATAATCTTAATATACTATCTCTAACTTTTTTCTTCTTAATTTTCTCAGCTGTCGAGTTTGGAATTGGTTTAGTTTTACTCCTTTTACAGCACATTCTATCTAGAACACTTAATTTAAACGATTCTGATACAAACGTTTTTAAATTTGTTAATCGTTTCAACAGAAAAATTAACACTAATAGAATTAACTGAAAATTCTAATTATTGAATGGGACTCCCCTTGTTAAATCAATTTTGATCAACATTAATCACCAATAGCACTACCATTTTTTTTCTACTAAACACACGTTTAACTAGTAAATTCAACAACTTATTTTCTACCCATAACGTTAATTTCTCAACGGCTTCTAATGTTGCTAATAAAAACTTTCACAAAAGTTTTGAATGATCAATTAATAATTCAAACAAATTGAATTTTATTAGTTCTTATTCAATTAATGTTTATTCTTTATTATATAAATTACTAATTTGAAACAAAGCTCGCGTTATTTATTTAGTAAATAATTGAGTTTACACTACTAATCATAAACGAATCGCCGTAAATTACTTCTGATTCGTTATTTTCGCCGGTATCTGCGGGATGGTTCTAGCAACTATTATCCGTTTAGAAATGGCTTATCCTGGAGTAGGAATTTTAGCAGGAGATAGCTTACAATACTTAAGCGTTGTTACTGCTCATGCTGTAATCATGGTATTCTTTATGATTATTCCTCTTTTATTTGGAGCTTTTGGTAACTTCTTACTCCCTACTCAATTAGGAGTTCATGACGTTGCCTTCCCTCGTTTAAATAGTGCTGCCTTCTGATTCTTACCAGCTGGACTCATTATGCTTACCCAATTAGTTTGTCTCGATCGTCGTTATCAACGAATGAACTGTTTTAATATTCGTGAAGTTCAAGCTTTATTAAAAGGTCGTTTTTTTAACGATTTAGTAAATAGTAATGACCACCATGATTTCTTAAACAAAACTATTATTGGTCTTCGATTTAAAACAAATGATCTTAACTCAATCAATCCTAGCATGTTACTTTTCTATAAATATGGTGTTTATAATAATACTACTCGTTCACAATCTTATTTAACGTCTATCGATACTAGTTCTAATTATTCATTTTTTTCAAATAATTCTGTGTTTACTAGTATTTTAAACTTCCACTTATCTTCCGGGTTAAATTCTTTAACCGGAGTTTTTTACCAAGTTTATTTCACCGTTTTAGAAGCCATTACTTTAGGTGCTCCCTCATTCAACATCAATACTTCCGGTAAATCCACTTTTTTCTCTATTACTCACTCTTTTGCTAATTATATTAAAAGCCAATTTGACAGCACTATTACTTTCTTATTAAACCTATTTAATTTTAATGAACCTATGTGATTATCAGGAAACTCATTCAAAAATTTCTTAAATAATTCTATGGACAATTTTATGTTCGGTGTAATGGATAATAACATGGGGTTCCACAAAGAACGTTCTTATGTACGTCCACAAATTATACAACCAGAAATTAAAACTGAAGGAAGTATGCTTGATTTCGTTAGTAGCATTATTAACTCATTATTTAATCGATCTATCTTTGTATTAGTAACCAGCATTTATTCTACTATTTTAAACTTTATTGCAAATATAAGCTCTAACTTCGGTTTTGTTAGTTCAAACTTAAACTCTTATAGCGCTTCAAACGCTCTAGTTGCTAATTTCAGTAGCTTTATTACTTTGTTTGTAAATTTAACGTTCAATATTTCTAACACCGTTGTTTTTACATTAAATAACTTTACCAACATTATCAACCCTATAAACTTAACTCAAAATTTGTCTTTTATTTTTTCAATTAACTCATTAGTTGGTTTGTATGATATTAATTCCGCTTCTTTTGAAAAAAGTTTACAATTTATTTCCAGTTTTTGACAAAAAAACTCAATTAATTCATCTAGTTCTTTTCAAAATAAAGTCAATTATACATCAAAATCTTGATCTTCAACTTCGTTAGAACAAAAAAATTTATTCAGCAACCAAGAAGTATCTTCTAACTTCCGTTACCAAAAATTCTCTAATCCTGTTTTCGTATATGATTATAAATCTGGTAACTACTTAACCACCGAAGACATTAAAGCATACCCTTCTATGTTCACTAGTATCATTGAAATTACAAAAGGAATTAGAAAATCTTCCTGATTCTTCTCCGGAGCATTTTTAGAAAACTTTGATTTAAGTATCAATAATTATTTAAACCATTTTAGTACTTCAAACGATTCCCTTTCTTCCGTACACGATACGTATATACCTGCTACCAGTGGATTCTATAACTTCTTCTTCTTATTAGCAGATTCTACAAACTTTATTAATCATCGATGATTATCAATTAATTCTATGGATCAAAAATTCTATCGTATGTTTACAACAAGCTCCATGCAACAACGAATTTACGGTAATTGACGTCAACTCAAATTTACCCGTGAAGCATGAAGATGTAAATTACTTGCTGCTCGTCATCAAAAAACAATGTATCGTCGTTACGTAAATGAAGATTCTATTGTTTGATCAGTTGAACGTAATGCTAAAGATGTTTTACCTGGTTGAGCCATGATCACACCCTTTTCCGCTCGTACTCGCTTTACTGCAATCGGTAAAGTAGATATTGGACTTATGGGAGTCTTTTTAGTATTAAATTCTTCTATCGTTAGCAGCGCTAATTTCCTTGTAACTTACCGTTACTTATCAACCCTTAACAATCGAAAAATGCGTGATGCTCGATCTTTTTTTACTGAAGGTATTATGGTAGCATCGTGAATGATGATCGCTGCTAATCCTATGCTTGCCATCGGTATTTTAATGTTATTATCCGATCGTCATTGACAAACTTCTTTCTTCGATTATTCAGGTGGTGGTGATACAGTTCTATTCCAACATATGTTTTGGTTTTTTGGTCACCCCGAAGTTTATGTTGTTATGATCCCAGCTTTCGGATTTAATAATACTATCCTTTCCTTCTATCTACGTAAACGAGTTTCAGCACGAGCTAGTTTAATGTACTCTATTTACACCATCGCTTTCTTAGGTTTCTTCGTTTGAGGTCATCACATGTATATGGTCGGTCTTGCACATACAACTAGAATGCTTTTCAGTACTTTAACAGTTATGATTTCAGTTCCAGCCGCCACTAAATTAATGCATTGATGTGTAACTTTAGTTAATAGTGCATTTTGAATTGAATTACCTTTCGTATTCTGTCTACTTTTTATTTTCTTTTTCGTCTCTGGTGGTATTAGTGGTATGGCCGTTGCTCACACTGGTATGGATATCTTATTCCATGATTCATTCTACGTTATTGGACATTTCCATGTAATGTTTGCAGGATCAGCAATGTTTGCATCATTCGGTGCTTTCTACTTTTATTTCCCTTCTATCTTCGGAGTGAAATATAGTCGTATTTGAGGTTACTTACATGTAGTTTACTTCTTGTTAGGTCAATTAATGACTGTTATTCCAATGTTTTGACTTGGTTATTCAGGTATGCCTCGTCGTATTCTCGATTACCCTGCATCATTAGGTGGATGACATGCAATCATTTCTGCTGGACATCTTTTAAGTGTTGCAGGTCTAATGGCTTTCTTTATCATGATCTTCGACAGTCTCCGCCAAGGTCGTGCTGTCACACGAAACACTTTCGGGATTTCACGGTTTAACACTCGATTAAATTTCTACTTATATGAAATTTCTCGTAACCGTTATATTCAACGAAAAGGTTGATTTATCTCACGATTCAATAAACCCAATACATTATCTCTAAATACTCTTAACTATAATAATAATGAAGTTTTAGAAACGACATTGTACTCATATGTTCTTGTTCAAAAATAATTAACTTTGTGTATATTTAATGTTTAATGATATGTTTATTTTACAAATTTTATCGTTTGTTACTCTTACTTTTTTTATAAGTACATACAATATTCTAACTTTATGATACTTAGCTGGTATATACTTAGTTCTTTTAGGTTGATGACTATTATTAGATGACGCTGATATATTTATTGGTTTTTTGTGAGTCATTGATTTAGGAGTTGGACTGGTATTTTTTATCTTCATTTTACATTATTCAACTTTTCTACATCAAAAAGCTAACGTAGACAAATCTAGCCGCGAGTTATGTTTTATTCTTTTTGCAGTCTTTTTTCTCTTCTTCTTTTTATATTTTTTTTCCAACCCTATTGATGTTAACTATGTTAAAGGGTTTTCAAAAACTTGATTTTTCTTTATTAGCTGATATGACTACTATGATTTTTTTTACTCAAGTATTGTTACGGACTTAAATCTTCTCCGTGAAATCTACTTTTATAACAATAGTTTTGAGTTTTTCCTAATTAATTTTTTACTTTTTTATGGTATTGTCTCCTCAATCCTTTTATGCTTTCTTATCAAACGGATTTTCAGTTTTTTAAATTTTTCACAATTAATGAATTACGACCTTCTTAACTACACAAACTCAACTTTTTTTATCCGTAATCAAAACTTTATTAAACAACAATCAACTTCAACGGGTACCAGGGTTTGAACAAAAACTAAAAATCTTAAACTTTAATGATATTAAAATTAACATGACTAAGTATTGCCGATAACACTAACGTAAAATGATTACAGGTATTTCACTTATATAAAGGTTTCCACAGAAAACGTACCGGCCTAGGTTTTTTCATCAAAGGGTCTGCCCGAATTGTTGAACCCCCTCGTGTCGAATATAAAGGTTTCAAGTTTAAATTTAATAAAAAAGGTGACATATGTCGTTCAATTATTGTACGAACAAAATTCCCTACAAAACGTCTAGACGGTTCAGTACTTTATTTTAAGTATAATAATGCTCTCTTAATTCGGAAAAAACAAGACTTAAAATCCAAATACGTTTTTGGTCCAGTTTCGTCAACAATTAATCGTAAAAAATTCAAATCCATTTTTAAAACTATTATTTAATCGTTTTTTGGTGGGTATAGCTCAATTGGTCGAGCCCTGGATTGTGGCTCCAGAGGTTGTAGGTTCGAGTCCTTCTTCCCACCCTTTTTAATAACTGATAATTTTAATGAGTTTAAACCTCACAACTATGCTTGATTCTCTTCAACTTTTACACCCCTCTAATTTTTTTAACACTTTTGATGTCTCCAACATGCTAGCATTTTCTATAAACTTGACAGCTTTTATTAGTACAAATCCCTCATCCTCACTTCTAAACTCTTATATTTCTCACCCCATGTTTAATTCTTCCACAGAATTATTTTTATTTTCTAATGATTTAACAACTGTAACTAACTCATTCACTTCATCAATTATCTTACCTAATACAACCACTCTAGCTGATGTCTCTCAATTAGTCTTCCCTGAATACAGTAGCTATGATTTTTTACAAAGTGAAATCACTCGTCGCCAAAAAAAATTACCACATCTTTCACGAAAACAAGTATTTGATTTAATGTACGGTTTAGGGTCCGATTCAATGGAACATGCGTTATCCCAATATGATAACATGTTACCTACTGATTATTCTAATATTTATAACCATAGAGGTGTTTTAATTGATGTAACTAAACTCTCCCATGATCAAATCATGAGTCTTTCGGTCGAAGTCGATGACCTTTTTAAATTCGACTCATTAGACCATATTCGAAGCACTTATGTTTTAAGTGTACCAACAAAAAAACTTTATTATCCTGAACCTTTTATTGCTTCTCCGTCTTTTGTTCACAATGATTTAGGTTTCATGCATATCTTACAATATCAATATTGACTCTGATTCTTTTTCGTATTCTTAATTATTTTCTTCTTTATTAGTTTCATTTGTACTGTTCGTTGATGTAACATGAGAACTCAACCACGTCGTGAAACACGTGGAGTTAGTCGTTCTAAGTGCGGTGATTTAATTACTGCTACTGTTCCAGTTACTTGAGCAATTTCTATTATTGTTAGCGAATCAACTGATGCTACTGATTATTACGACGGATTTGGTACTTCTGAAGTCGTAGTAGGGGTTCGAGCCTTTCAATGAGGTTGAGAATACTTTTATCCTAAAAATATTGATTTAAATTATAATATCAAACCCAGCTATTCCACTTTTATTGGAAACTCTCTCAAATATTCTACTGCCTCTGAAAAAACTTTAAATGCCAACGACGTTTGAAAATTTTATCAAAATAAAAAAGATGACGCAGTCATTACCCCAGCCCATCTTTTAGTTTTACCATTAGATAATACTAAATTGTTCAATTTTATGAATTTTAACAACATAGGTGCCAATACTCTTCAAGAATCAAACGCATTTAAAAAAGTACGAATGTTTTCAAAAGTTTATACGTCAAACCTCGTTCATACCCCCTCTACATTTACAGATAAATATATAAAACTTAACTCTTTGTACTCAAACGAAAATGACTTAAATACATCATTTAATTATGGTTTAAAACGACAACACAATCTAACTTCATCCTCTGCTACGACTAACACATTCTCAACTTTCTTAGATAAATCTAGTATGGATAAATTCTTATCTTATAATATGCAGCTTAGTACCACCAACGCTGAAACTACAGACTTGACTGAAAACTTCAATCTATTGTCTAAAGCCTCTAGTACTGATTCAACTATTACTAATGTCAATAAATTAAATGTCTTATTTCAACAAAATAATAAATTTAATAGTAATAATTTAAAAACTTTATTTCTGTACCCTAACTTAAATCAAGAAATGAATGATGATTCTGATAAAAAAGCCTTTAGTTACCCACTTAGAAAAATTCTTAACGGTAAAGTTCTAAATAGTAATTTAGTAGATAAATTACATTTAAGTAACAATTTATCCTTAACTGAATCAAATTCATCATCCAGTAATTTTAATAGTAATATCTTCTTTAACAAATCTGTTACGGCAAAAGTTTTCAGTTCTATGAACGCCAATCAAGGCTTCCAACCCTCTGAGCGAAGTGTCCGTACATTTTCAAAATTATCTGCTAATAAAGCCCACTATAATTTATCTTCCGGTTTTAATAGTTTAGATTCAAATCAAAATTATATGAACACTACTGATTCAACAACTGATTTAACTAACTTGTTTTATCTTAATAAATCTAATTGAATTGATCAACAAACTTTTTCTAAGTTGTCTTCAAACCGAATGTTTTTTAATGGTTCGTATATGTCTTTAATGTCAAATAACCCTCATTTAAATAACTTAAGCTTCGATACTACTAACTCCAAAACTATTTCTACCAATTACGTTAATAACTCCATTATTTATCAATCTCAAGAAAAAAAAAATGATTCAGTCCAAATCTTACTTGGATCTCAAGACGGTGCATATGACGCATTAAGCTCCGCTTATTGAACCATGTTCTGATCTAATTCTAATCCTAATCTAAGAGTCACAAACGCCTTAAAATCTTCCTTAAACAACGATACATTTTTTTTACCTTTCTTCACTAATTATGCTGATTACGATTTTCGTAATGCCCAATCTTTAGAAATGCTTGAAGAACTCTTCTGAGAATCTTCTTACTCGAGCTACAATCACAGTGATTATCTTACAATCTCCGATAATGTCAATAAAAACCAAGCAATTTCTAAAAAATTAAAATCATATCAAAAAGACTTTTTTAATACTAATTTAAATGTGACTTCCGAGATAAAACCTTTAGTTACTCAACTAAATAAAGATTTATCTTTAGTTGGTAACTTCTATTCAAATACAATAACACTCGATGATTTTATTTCACCCGCTAACTTATTAGCTACTCGTGACTTTTCTATATTTCCTTTAATAACTAATGTGTCTGCAATTGACGATTCATATGTAAATTCAAAAAATAATCTTTACTTATTCAATAAAAATTCATCTTTTTTCCTAAACAACAATTTTAATTTTGTTTACCCCCAATCTTATTTATCTGTTTTAAATAATTTTAGAGCCGATTTTGAAGATTTTAGTTGATATATTAATTTGTCTTCATCCAACGTAACTTCTGAAAGTAACATAGAAGATAATCTTAACGAAGGTCTTAATAATAACGTTAGATTTTCAAATCCTATTACTTTACGAAGCACCGCTCGTAACTCAATCGTTACTTATAATGCTTTACAAAAAGTTTTCAAAGCACGTTTTGATGATGGACGGTCTAATATTAAAATTAACCACTTCGCTGATGTACGATCAAAACAACCATTTATGACAGATGGACGTGTACCTTATGAAAAACTATTAGGTAAAAACAAGGAAAGTTTCTATAACACAACTTTTTACAAAAATAGTAATTTTCCAATTTTTAACGATTTGTCGAGTTACAGTAACGCATTAAACTTCCAATTTTTTGACTTTCCTTTCCTTTTATCTTTAGCTAGTGATCCTTCACATTTCGTATGATTTGATTGATTTGCTAAATGATCTTTAATGGAAGTCCAACCTTCTTCTATCTCTCGGTATTCTACTATCGGAGTACCATATAGTAAAAAACATTTCGATTTTAATTCTGAATCCGGTGATACTATAAAAGATTCTGAAACTTATTTTTCTCGAATTGCAATTTCTCGTAAAAATTATTTACCTCTTTGACAATATACCCCTTATTTATATGCACGATCAAATATATGAGCTGCGGATTCAAAACAATCCTTACTAAATATGGATAATGATTCTAACATTACGAACGTCTCTATATTATTAGAAGAAATGAATTGATACTGAACATCTTTAGCATTTATGAAAAATACTTCCGAATATTTTACACCTTCTAATTCAAATAATAATGTCTATGGTCGCTCTATGTGACGACCTTATAGTTCTATTGCAGCTTATTATTATAACGTTGGTATTCTTGCTGATATGTTAACTAAACGGGAATTTTTATACAGACAATATTTAGAATCTAATAATAAATTAATCAACTTACCCAAAATTATTAGCGCCACACCTAACCACCCTCTTATGAACGAATTAAAATCTAGTTATTTACTCGTAGATCCAATCACTTATAATTCTCAATATTCTCGTGAACTTTATTATAATTCGTTAACCTTTTTTAAGTTTCTTTTATTTAAAAATTGAATCACTAATGTATCTTCTACTTTAGAACAATTACCTTTGAATTTAAACTTAATCAACGAGTATTTATTCTTCTACTTTTTAAATACTAACGGTAATTCTAAATTAGGAACAAACTCTGATCTTTATAAAAGTCAATACAGACCTATGAAAAAAGGTTTAACTAACATGGTTAGACTACATGCCACTGGAGCTGTGGCAATGCCAATTGAAATTCGTTTACAAGTTTTAGCCTCATCACGTGATGTAATTCATTCATGAGCTATACCTTCCGCTGGAATTAAAATTGATTGTGTTCCTGGTTATACTTCACACCGTATTATGATATTCTTTAACTCTGGTATTTATTGAGGTCAATGTCAAGAAATTTGTGGAAGATACCATCATTGAATGCCAATCGTCCTTTATTTTATGAAACGCGATCTATTTTTCTTATGATGTACTCATTTTACAAACGCTAAAGAAAAAGACCTTTGAGTTACAAATGATCGTCAATTCAGTGATTATATTCGCTTTGCCTCATATGATAAAAACACTTGACTTACAGAATTATCCCAAAATCTTTAATAATTATATTTTATGAATTATGCTAACATATTTATTAAAAAAAATTATAAGTTGTACGCGATTTTACTAAACTACAATTTAAATACACTTTATATTAATTTGTCAAAAAATCTTTTGCCCTTATCATACTTATTTTTACATAAAAAATGATTAAAAACTTACGACAGTATTAATATAAATAACAACAATTCACGTTTGCAAATTACTTGAAACAGCAAACTTTATATTGCTAAATCAGAATTTAATCAGAATACCAAATGTATTCAGTTAACGACGGTTAATTACAACGTAAATCGAACAATTGCTTCTCTAACTATACTAAATTATAATAAACCTTCTCAATTAATAACATATAATTTATGAAATCTAACTTCTTTGTTACGATATAATTCCAAATTTATATATCACTTTTTATTTTTACAATCATGCACAAATTTGTCTAACTTGTGCAGTTTTATTATAAATAGTAGAAAAATAATCTCAGGCTCACGATATTTTACTTCTCTTAAACTTTCTCATAACCTTAAATTTTTATAAATTTTAATAATTCTATACTTTTATGAGATACCCAAATCATATTATTTTAGACGTTTCTAAGTCTCAAAACTTTAACATGACAAGCACTTGAACAAATTCGTATAAATCCTTTATTTCAAAAACTAACCATTTTAATAATACTCTTTACGTATTAAACAATATAAAATTATCAAGTAAATCTATCACTAGTGCTAATAACTCTACCGTCAAAATAAAAAGTCTGACCAATTTAACAAATTTAAAATCAAGTTCCTCAAATTCTAACAATAAAACAAATAGTCTCCTTTGATCACTTTTCGATATTAATTTTCTTAAAAAGGAAAAAATGTACACTAAATTAAAATATTCACGATCCCCTCAATACGATATCGTTTCTGGTGGAGTTGCTGCTCTTTTTGCAGGTTTTCTCGGATTCCTTATTTCGGAAAAATTCGGTATCGAGCTAGTCGATTCCGGGGATTTTTATACTTTTTTTATGTATATGGTCTTTTTATGCTTTTCAACGCGACCTTTCCTTCGTATTATGAGTAAAAAAAACACCGTGTACCACTTCTTTAGTTTAAAATATGTTATTGAATATGCTTATACTATCGTTGTACTCTCTTTTAAGTCTTTTATTAAATTCTTAAATTATACCAATTTTAGTTCTAACATCTTTAGCATAACAGTTGTTAAATTCGTTAAAAGTAATGAGTACTTCTCATCACTTTTTAACTTTATTTTAAAGCTCATCAGAAACTTTAAAAATTACCCTTCCAATAAATAATTTTAAATTTAATTAAACTTTTAAAGTTTAATTAAATTACAAACGTGCTTTGTAGTAGTCTATGAGTAAATTGTAGAATGAACTTATACGATTGAATTTCGGAAAATCAATTTCGAAGGCTAACGTGTCGAACATCAATAGTGAAGAGTAGTGTGAACGAAAGGTGAAAAGTTATCATAATAGAGAAGTTAAAAGAACCTGAAACTTAATGTTTAACCTGTTAAAGCTTAAGCAATAGCGTACCTTTTGCATAATGGGCTAGTGAGTTAATAAAAATAGCAAGCTTAATTTTTAAATAGGCGTAATGAAAATATTTTAAAGTTATTTTTATTAGACCCGAAGCTAACCGATCTAATTATGAACAAGTTGAAAGTTATTTACTGGAGGACTGAACTCATGAATGTTGCAAAATTCTGGGATGATTTGTAATTAGGGGTGAAAGGCCAATCAAGGTTAGTGATAGCTGGTTCTCTGCGAAAATTATTTAAGTAATGTGAGAATGAATTTTAATTTAAGGTAAAGTAATCTTTAAATAAAACAATAGAATATTAGGTAATATTTCGAGAAACTCTAAATATAAATTAAAAAATATTCTCAGTCAGACATAATCGCGCAAAGGTGATATGTCAAGAGGGAAACAGCCCTTACTACACGTTAAGGTGTTAAATACTTGTTAAGCTGGAAGAAGTTTAATTAATCTATTATTTAGGGGATAGGCTTGGAAGCAGTCATTCATTAAAAAAAGCGTAATAGCTTACTAAATAAATATATTATTATGATTAAAAATAAAATATTAATTAAATTTCAATAATGTATAGACAATAAAACAAGTAACCGAAACGCTAGAAGCTTTTAAGCTTGGTAGCAGAGTGTTTTGTATTTCGTTGAAGATAAATTGTCAAATTTATTTGAGAAATCAAAATCAATTATACTAGCATTAGTAACGTTAAATAACGTAAAATTCGTTATCGCTGTAAATCCTAAAGTTTTACCAAAAGGGATATCCGTGGTACTAATAATATCCCCTTAAAAAAAGATGAAAGTCGTATGTTTAATGGGTTTCGCTATCTTGACTTTTGTTACTATTAACACTAAAATTAGTTAAATAATTTTTTTAATGTAATGAAACAAGAAATAAGTTAGCGCTAATAAAATTTATTTTATTTGAAAAATATATAAAATCCAACACTGGTGGATGGGTAGAGTATACTAAAGCGATGGAAGAATGTAGGTGAAGGAACTTGGCAAATTAACTCTGTAACTTCGGGACAAGGAGGATTTTTATTGTAATATGTTTAAATAATTTATTATTAAAACAATTCTTTAAATTTATCATGAAAATAGGGATAGCGACTGTTTACTAAAAACACAGGACTCTGCTAAATTTTATAATGACGTATAGAGTCTGACGCCTGCCCAGTGCTGTAAGATAAAAAATTATAAGTTATGCTTATTGATTTAAGTCCCAGTAAACGGCGGCTGTAACCCTGACGGTCCGAAGGTAGCGAAATTCATTGGCGGGTAAGTTCCGTCCTGCATGAATGGCGTAACGACTTTCCCACTGTCTCCAACTACTATCCAGTGAAATTGAATCTTAGGTGAAAATGCCTAGTTAGAGCAACGGGACGGAAAGACCCTATGCACCTTTACTGGAACCTTATATTATTATAAATTTTAGTACTAAACGGGAGAATTTATTCGTTTACCGTATATACTTAAATGTATTTTTAAATAATATATAAACGCTGTTTATTATATTGTAAGGATGCCAGTTTCACTGGGGCGGTGGCCTCCTAAAAAGTAACGGGGGTGTACAAAGGTTTAATAAAGCATATTTTTATGCGCGTATTATAATGAATAAAATTAAACTTGATTTTTAAACAGATATGTTTAAGAAGGGTAAGTAATTTTGCCTGTCATAGTGACCCAATAATATTATTTATTTGATAAAGTTATTGATTAACGGATAAAAGGTACGCTAGGGATAACAGGCTAATGATTTCCAAGAGTTCCCATCGACGAAATCGATTGGCACCTCGATGTCGGCTCATCATATCCTGGTTGAGAACAATCTTCCAAGGGTCGGCCTGTTCTGCCGTTAAAATGGTACGTGAGCTGGGTTTAGAACGTCGTGAGACAGTTTGGTCCCTATCTGTTGTTAAAAAGAAAAAAAGTAGACCCTTGCTTTAGTACGAGAGGACTGAGGTAGATCAATCTATGGTTTGACGATTGTTTTAACAAAGCAGGTCGTTACGCTACATTGAGACAAGATAATTACTGAATTCAATATTAAGTAAGAAGCTTATCTATAAATTTTTCTTAGAGATAAATTAAAGACTATAAGTTAAAATATGTTTCAAATGGACAAAATGAAAATTTTGGAGTTTAAAATTATATAATATCGATATTTTAATATTAATATACGGGGGTATAGCTCAATTGGTAGAGCATTTGACTTTTAATCAAATGGTTGTAGGTTCGAGTCCTGCTGTCCTCATAAGTAATGCAACAATGAATTATAACTAAACCAAATACAATACAAAAAATAAACTTTCAATGAATTTTAATGTATCAAAACTTATTTACTCTAATTTTTCAAAATACTAATTGTCTAAATAATTATTTTAATGTTTTCTTAAAAAATAAAACATTATTAAATAGTACATTGTTAACTAAGGTTAATTTAGATTTTACGAAACCTGTTTTAAATAGATCCATAAATTATAAAACATATTATAAAACTCCTCAATTTTTAAACAACAATCAACCTAAAACATTCGTCACAAATAAAACTCTTTATTATAATATTTTTTTACTTTACATTCAATACACTATGGTTAATTCCCATCAATTCTTTACCCCACACACCAACTTTAAACATTTGTTCTTATTTTCACAATACCAAACAAATCAGTATTTAAACCTCACTAAAATGTACGCTAAATGATCCAATACGTGTAATTTCATTTTAAATTTGTTCTTTATTAAATCTAATTTAATGATATTTACTATAAAAACATTAAAAACTGAAGCTTTAAGTTTTAATTGATCTTTTAATTTGCTCAACTATAACTTATTTAAGTATTCGTCACCTGTTTTCTTTTCTAAAGATACAAGTTTTGGGGTTATACCCACTTTAATATTTAAAAAATTTAGTCAAAATAACTTAAGTACAGTTTTTATAACAGATGTTAAATATCATGAGAAAAATTTATACTATTTAAAAAAATTTAATATGACCACAATTGGATTAGTATCTTACAATTTAAATCCTTGACTAGTAACTTACGCAATCCCAACTTCGAATAATTCTCTATTTATACAATACTTTGTTATTAAATTATTAATTTACTTTCAACAATGTAGCTTAAATAAACATTACCAAAGCTATAAACAATTATGATAACTAATACTTACATATGTTTTAACGAGCTAAGTCTGGAGACGCTCGAGGTTCATACCCTTGTAGAAGTTGGTTCAATTCCAACTAGCTCGCTTTTTTATAGCGTAGTAGGAATACGAAGACCTTGTCTAGGATAGAGCGTAGTAGGAATACGAAGACCTTGTCTAGGATAGAGCGTAGTAGGAATACGAAGACCTTGTCTAGGATAGAGCGTAGTAGGAATACGA
>Ga0209443_1001045_pt1 | contig 17945 bp, 16 predicted proteins | sample LauGreBMM110DCMD_2_FD_187571 | JGI IMG/M metagenome (GOLD analysis project Ga0209443, IMG submission 187571) | Freshwater lake microbial communities from Lake Michigan, USA - Su13.BD.MM110.DCMD (SPAdes) (version 2) | ecosystem: Environmental > Aquatic > Freshwater > Lake | place: Lake Michigan... | reverse complement strand
GCCCGACCGGAACCCGCGGGCCAATCCGCTCCGCAGACATGCCTGCCGGATCTTCCGACAGATTCCGACAGTCCAAGTGCGTTTTGGTGCGTGTTTACGACTGTTAGCACCAAACTGGATAAATGCGGTTATAGCCCCTGTTAATGAGGTCATCATGCACATTTTGTGCGTCGTCGCGAAGTGCCGGATATGGATTTGTAAACCGTCGGTCGTCGGTTCAAATCCGACAACTGGCTCCAGTCTGGATCCGGGTTCCACCGGGATCCGGTCGCAGCGACGATCCCGACAGCATCGGCGGACACGATACCGGCAACGCATGGGGTCCGCGATCCGCGCCGTCACCGTGGACGCAAGATGCCCGGGGGGCATCGGTCCAGGTTTCCAAGGTTGTCCCGCGTCACGGATCGCAGTTGCATGCCGCCGACACCCTATGGATCCACGACGTCCCGCCCGCTTCCTCCCGGCCTTCGGGCTCGCCTTGGCCATCGCCTCCGGGTCCGGTCTGCTCCGCGCTTCGGCTGATCAGCTGATCGCCGATTTCGAGGGCAGCAACCATGGGGATTGGACCGCGACCGGCACTGCCTTCGGCGACGCGCCGGCCAAAGGGATGCTCCCCGAACAGGCCCCGGTGGGCGGCTTCCGAGGCAACGGTTTCGCCAACTCCTTCCACGGCGGCGACAAGGCCAAGGGCACGCTCACGTCACCGGAGTTCGAACTGTCGCTGCGGTATCTCAGCTTCCTCATCGGCGGCGGCGAAGAAGTCGGCAAGACCTGCGTGGATGTCCTGGTGGACGGCCAGGTCGTGCGGTCGGCGACGGGCCGCGAGGAGGAGTCGCTGACGACCGCGACGTTCGACCTGGGCGAGTTCGCCGGGAAGAAGGCGCGCATCCGCATCGTGGACGCGGCGACGGGCGGCTGGGGCCACATCAACGCGGACCACTTCGTCCTGAGCGACACCGCGGCCACTCCGCCGTATGTGCAGGACCCCGGGCCGGTCGACGACTACTCGGAGGCGCTGCGGCCCCAGTTCCACTTCACGGCGAAGAAGGGATGGCTCAACGACCCCAACGGGTTGGTCTTCTTCGGCGGCGAATACCATCTCTTCTTCCAGCACAACCCACAGGGCCGCGAATGGGGCAACATGACCTGGGGCCACGCCGTCAGCGACGAGATGGTGCGTTGGACGCAGCTCGACCACGCGCTGCTGCCCGACACGCTGGGCACGATGTTCAGCGGTTCCGCCGTCGTGGACCGCGATGACACCGCCGGCTTCAAGACCGGCGCCGGTCCGGCCTTGGTCGCCATCTACACGGCGGCGGGCGGGACGAGCGAAGCATCCAAGGGCCGGCCGTTCACCCAATGCATCGCCTTCTCGAACGACAAGGGCCGCACCTGGACCAAGTACGCCGGCAATCCGGTGCTCAAGAACGTCGGCGAAGGCGACCGCGACCCGAAGGTGTTCTGGCACGCCCCGACGCAACGGTGGGTCATGCCGCTGTATGTCGGCGAGAAGGACCCGGCCAAGCTCGGCAAGGACGGCAAGCCCGCGATCCGGCACGTCTGCCACTTCTACACCTCGCCGGACCTCAAGGCGTGGACGCTGGCGAGCAAGTTCCCGGAGGAGCTCTACGAATGCCCCGGCTTCGTGGCGCTCCCGCTAGACGGCGACCCTGGACAGCTGCGCTGGATCCTCTGGGGCGCCAACGGCGAGCACTGGATCGGGGTGTTCGACGGACGCGAGTTCAAGCCCTCGACCCCGAAACTGAAGGGCGACCTCGGGGCCAACGCCTATGCGGCGCAAGCCTACGACGACCTGCCGGACAAGCGCGTCGTCCTGCTGAACTGGATGAACGGAGGCAAGTATCCGCGGATGCCCTTCAATCAACAGATGGGGTTCCCGGTCGAGCTGTCGCTCCAGTCCACGCCCGAAGGTCCTCGCTTGGTGAAATGGCCGGTCAAGGAGATCGGGCATCTGTTCAAGAGCGTCCTGCGCGACGACCTGAAGCGGCCGATGCCCGCGGGGCGCCACGATCTTAAGGCTCGGTCGGACCTGCTCGACATCGAGCTGGAGTTCGTCCCGGGCGAGGCCAAGAGCGTCGTGCTGGAACTGCGCGGGGAGAGCCTCACTTGGGACGCAGCGGCGAACGAGCTGACCGCGTTCGGCCGCAAGATCCCGCTGGCGCCGGCGAAGAAGACGGCCGGCCGCCGATCGGATTTCGCGAGACCATGGGGCCCGGACTTCGACCTATGGGACGGAAGCGTCCGGCTGCGGGTGCTGCTGGACCGCACGTCGGTCGAGATCTTCGGCAACGGCGGCATCGTCGCGGCATCGTACTGCTTCGTGCCGAAGGCCCCGCCTTCGGTCGCCTTGGTCGTGGAAGGCGGCGACCTTCCGAAGGCACGCGTCACGGTCCGCGAACTCAAGACTTCGTGGCGGCCATGATCCCTCGCGTGGAGCGGTGCTGCGATGGAGCAGTCCACCGGGGACGGGATACCGCATCGAGCGGACCCCGGATCGCTCATCCCAGCGCTGAGATCCCATCGGCGCGATCGCCGGCAAGTCCCGAGCGACGGCCACCGAGATGACCGACCCGGGCACGACGCTCGTGCCCAGGTCGTTCTATCGGGTATCGCCTTCCCTCTGATCTGCGACAAGCCGACCCGCCGAAGACCGGCCACGAGAAAGCGGCCGGGCCGGGCCTTCGTCCCCTCCCCGTCCATCGGTCCGGATCCGGGGGCCCGGTCCCGATGCGGATCAGTTCGGCACCCAGCCCCGACCGGGGATGAACTCGCGGCTACCGGAGTGTTTGCAACCGGTGGTGGACAGGCCCAAGGCGGCGACGAACGCGACGAGGGCGGCGGCGAGGATCAGCTTCTTCACGACGCCAACCTAAACGGGTTTGCCGCGCGCTCAAGCCTGCCGCACGTTCGCCGGTGACACGATGCCCAAGGGTCGTCCATCGCTGAAAGGCCGGTTCCTGCTCGACGGCGGGAAACTGCACGGGAGTTCCTTCCATCGCACCGTCGTGCTCGTCTGCGAGCACGATGCGGCCGGCGCGTTCGGGCTCGTGCTCAACCACCCGGGCGACACCGAGCTCGCCGATGCCTTCGACCAGGACCTGCCGGAGGCGATCCGCTCGGAGACCTTGTCCCGCGGCGGCCCGGTGCAACCGTCCGCGTTGAGTTATCTGCACAGCGACACCCTGATGACCGACGGCAACGTGCTGCCGGACCTCTCGGTCGGGCACGACCTCGGTGAGTTGCTGGGGCTGGGCGGCTCTGGGTCGTCGTCGCGGAAGCTCCGGGTCTTCGCGGGCTACGCGGGCTGGTCCAGCGGCCAACTGGACGACGAGATGCGCCGCGGCGCATGGCTCACGCATCCCGCGACTTCGGAGCTGGTGTTCCGCGTGCCACCGGAGGCGCTGTGGCACCACCTGCTGCGCTTGCGCGACCGTTGGCCCGAGCGGCTGCTCGCCGAAGCGCCGGACGACCTGTCCTGGAACTGACCGCGCGACCTCGCCGATGGACCTTCCCTTCCCGAAAGGCGCACGCCCCGGTCCTCCCGGGCCGCCGCGGCTCTTCCTCTTCGCCGTGCCGGAAGAGGCGCGGCCGTTCATCGCCAAGCTGCGCGGTGCCGGCATCGCCGTCGCATCCCGGAGCGCCGGGGTCGCGGGACGTGCCAGGCCCGCGTGGAGTTTCGACGGCGGCGACGCCCGGGTCACCGGCATGGGGCGGGAGAATGCCGCCCGCGGATCGGAGAAGGCGTTGGAGATCCGGCCGGGCATGGTGCTGACCTGCGGTTTCGCGGGTGGTCTGGACCCGGCCTTGCCCGGTGGCACCGTGGTCTTCGATGCCGATCCGGGCTTCCCGCTCAAGGACCGGTTGACCGCCGCCGGCGCGGTGGCCGTGCGTTTCCACTGTGCCGACGACGTGGCCGTGACCGTCGCGGAGAAAGCGGCGTTGCGAGGTTCGACCGGCGCGGATGCGGTGGAGATGGAATCGTCGGTGATCCGCGCGATGTGCCGCGAGCGGGGCATCCCGAGCGCCACGGTCCGGGTCGTCTCCGACGCCGCGGGCGAAGATCTGCCGCTCGATTTCAACGCGCTGATGACCACGGGCATGGATCTCCACTTCGGGAAGCTCGCCTGGCGTCTCGTCCGTTCGCCGGGGAAGATCGCGGAGCTGATCCGCTTCCAGAAGCGGGTGGCCCGCGCGGCGGACCGGCTCGCCGAGGTGTTGTCGCGGGTTCGCGGCTGAACCGGGATCCTGCCGTCGACCCGGTCGAGGTGGCTTCCCGCGCCGGATCGCCGTCAGGGCGTCAGGACGTCGCCAACTGCGAGGCGACGCGGGCGAGATGTTGGGTGAGGAACGGGAGCAGCTGCTTCTTGCGCGAGACGACGCCGCTCATCTCGAAGATCCCGGGCGAGATCTCGGTGTGCTGGATGGCATCCAAGAACTTCCTCGGACCGGCGAGCAGCAGGAGCGACGTCTGCAGCACGACGTCGGTGACGAGCAGCGCGGAGAGGAGATAGCCGTTGGCCAGGCGGTAGGCTTCGAGGGCCGCCTGCACCTCGGCTTGGCGCGCGTGGAAGTTGTCGAAACCGAGCTCCTCGATCTGGGCGACGCTGAAGCTGTGGCCGGCCTCGATGTACTCCTTGCAATCGGTGGTGATCGCCTGGGCCGCGGGCTTGGACACCAGCACGGAACCGGAGCGGAAGAGCTTCTCGGTGAACTCCGCGGCGTCGACCCCGGCGCGCTTCTCGAGCTCCAAGAGGATCTCGGCGTCGCGCTTCGTGGTGGTCGGCGAGGTGAGGTTGAGCGTGTCGCTGACCAGTCCGGCGAGCAGCAGACCGGCGATGCTCGGCGGCATCTCGACGCCGTACCGGAAGAAGCAATCGGCCACGATGGTGCTCGTCGACCCGACCGGCTCGTTGCGGAAAAGGATCGGCTGCTGGGTGGTGAACGCGCCCAATCGATGATGGTCGATCACCTCGATGATCTCGACCTTGTCGGCTCCGTGGACCGCTTGGGTGAGCTCGTTGTGGTCGACGAGGATGAGCTTGCGCTCGGCCTTCTTGAGGAAATCGGATTTCGACAGGATCCCGACGATGCGTCGGTCCTCATCCACGACCGGGAAGGCCTGGAACTTCGATCCGGCGGCGATGCCGGTGACGGACGACAGCAGCTCATCCTGGCCGAAGGAGAGGAAGTCCTCGCGCAGCAGGTGCTCCACGGCGATGGCCGAGCGGCAGAGCATCGCGGTGGTCGCGGAATCGTGCGGCGTGAGCAGGAGCGTGACCTCGTTCTGGCGGGCGAGCAGCCGGACCTCCTCGGTGATGTCGAGGCCGCCGGTGACGATGACGAGGCGGGTGCGGTTCGCGATGGCGAGGCGCTGGATGTCCTCGCGGTCGCCGACCACGACGACGAGCTTCTCGGGCGCGTAGTTCGGGAGGCGGGCGGCGAACGACGCGGGCTTCATCGCCGCGACCATCAGCACGAGGTCCTCCTCGGCATCGGGCGCGAAGGCGCAGATCATCTTCGCGTCCAGCGCCCGCGCGAGGCTGTGCACCGAGGCGAGGATGCGCCGGGAATCGTAGATGCGGTTGGGCGAGGGGAAGAAGAACTTGCTCGCCTTGAAGACCGACATCAGGCCCAGGCAGCGGCGCTCGCTGTCGAGCACGGGCAGCACGCGGATGTTCTTCCGGTCCATCATCGTCAGCGCCTCGACCACGGTGGTGCGGGGAGGGACGGAGATGACGTTGCCCTGCATGACGTCGCGGACGCGCGGCGAGACGTCGGCGACGAACTTGGGCGCGGGCACGCCGAAGGTGCGCAGGACGAAGTCGATCCGCTCGTTGGTGTCGCCGCAGCGCGCGGCGACCGCGTCGCGCATGCCGGTCCGGCGCTTGAACTCCGCGTAGCCGATGGCCGAGCAGATGGCGTCGGTGTCCGGGTTGCGATGGCCGATGACGAGGACTTCGCTCATGGAGCGGCCTTGGGATAGGCGAAGGACCGCCCGCGTTCAACCGCGGAGCCGGGAAAAGAGAAGGCGCGAGCGGGCCGACCGCCAGCACGGAATCGCTGGCCGCCGTCCGTCTGATCGGGTCCGGCCGCCGGCCGCCGCACGAAGACCCTCGGCGCGAAATTCCCCTTGGACTTCGGCCGGCGGACTTCGGACTTTCGCCGCATGTCTACATGCGTCCTCGCCATCGCCAACCAGAAGGGTGGCGTCGGCAAGACCACCACGTCGGTCAACCTGTCCGCCTGCCTCGCCGCCATGGGCAGGCGGGTGCTGCTCGTGGATCTCGATGCCCAGGCCAACGCCACGAGCGGCGTCGGCCTGGAGAAGACCGAGGGCGGCAGCGTGTACCGTCCGCTGATGGGCGAAGGCACGTTGGAGGAACGTGTGAAGGAGACCGCTTTCGCGAACCTCTCCGTGCTCCCGAGCGAGTTCGACCTGTGCGGTGCGGAAGTGGAGCTCGCGCGCGCCGACGACTATCTGAACCGTCTCCGCGTCGCGTTGGCGCCGTTGCGGGCCTCGGGCCGGTTCGACCTCATCGTGATCGATTGCGCGCCGGCGCTGGGGATCCTCACGCTGAACGCCTTCGCCGCTGCCGACCGGCTGATCGTGCCGCTCCAGTGCGAATACTACGCGCTCGAAGGCGTCGCGATGATCACGCGGATCCTCGCCCAGGTGCGGGAGACCGGCCTCAACCCCGGGCTGGAGCTGTCGGGCGTGCTGATGACGATGTTCGACGGCCGCACGAAGCTCGCGCAGAACGTCGTCGCCGAGGTGCGGCAACATTTCGGCGACCTGGTCTTCGACACCGTGATCCCGCGCACCACGCGGCTCGCGGAGGCGCCCAGCTTCGGCAAGCCGATCACGGCCTACGACCCGTACAGCGCGGGCGCCGCGGCCTACGAGGTCCTCGCCGAAGAAGTCGCGAAACGGCTCGGGATCTGATCCGGGCGCCGAAAAATCCTTTGACCGGTTCCACAGCCCCAGACAAACACGCACACGTATGAACCACGCCGTCCTGACCTCCCTCAGCCTCCTGCTCGCCGCCAGCACCGCGTCGGCCGCCGATTGGGCCCAATATCGCGGCCCGAAGTCCGACGGCAGTTCGCCCGAGAAGATCTCCAAGAGCTGGCCCGCGACCGGACCGAAGGCGCTCTGGAAGGTGCCTTCGACCGGCGGGTTCAGCTCGTTCGTGGTCGCGGGCGGCAAGGCTTTCACGCTGGAGCTGCGCAACATCGAGAGCGCCGACCAGGAGACCCTCGTGGCCCGCGACGCGGGCACCGGCAAGGAGCTCTGGCAGCAGGCGCTCGGCACGATGAAGATCAACGACGGCGGCCAGTCCGGCACCAAGGACAACAGCGGCGGCGACGGCCCGCGCTCGACGCCCGCCATCGACGGCGGTCGCGTCTACACCGTCTCCGCGAAGCTGGTCGTGAGCTGTTTCGACGCGGCCTCGGGCAAGACCGTCTGGCGGCATGACCTGGCGAAGGAGTTCGCCGGACGGAACATCTCGTGGATGAACGCAGCGTCGCCGGTGATCGAGGGCGACCTCCTCTTCGTCGCGGGCGGCGGTCCGGACCAGTCGTTGCTGGCCTTCGACAAAAAGGACGGATCGGTCGCATGGAAGGCCTTCGACGAGAAGATGACCCACGCCACCCCCGTCGCGGCGACCCTCCACGGGAAACGCCAGGTCGTGTTCTTCCTCCAATCCGGACTGCTCTCGGTCGAGCCCAAGACCGGCAAGGAGCTCTGGCGCCATCCGTTCCCGTACAAGGTCTCCACCGCGGCGTCACCCGTGGTCGCCGGCGACATCGTCTACTGCTCCGCCGGCTACGATGTCGGCGCGGGCGCGGCGAAGATCACCAAGGACGGCGACAAGTTCACCGCGACCGAGCTCTACCGGTTCCCGGGCAACAAACCGCTCGCGAACCACTGGAGCACGCCGGTGCTCAAGGACGGCCATCTGTACGGGATGTTCCAGTTCAAGGAATACGGCACCGGCCCGCTCAAGTGCGTGGAGGTCGCGACCGGCAAGGTGAAGTGGGAGAAGGCCGGGTTCGGCCCGGGCCATGTGATCCTCGTGGACGGCCAGGTGATGGTGCTCAGCGACGCCGGCGAGCTCGTGCTCGTGAAGGCGACGCCCGACAGCTACCAGGAGGTCGCCCGCGCCGGTGTGCTGGGCGGCAAGTGCTGGACGACGCCGGTCGTGAGCAACGGCCGCGTCTACGCCCGCAGCACCACCGAGGCCGTATGCCTCGAGATCGGTAACAAGTCGGCCTCGCGCTGAGCCGGAACCGTGCGGATGGATCCGGGTGGCACGGCCAACTTGGCCGTTCTCGGCGGCAACTTGCCGCCGAGCTTCGGCACCGCCCGCCCGCCCACCAAAAGTCGCATTCTCGGCGCACCCAGAGCGGCCGGCGAGGCTCCCGCCACAACAGGCCGGTGGACTGTTCCACCCGGATCCTTCTGCATGATTCCGGCTGAGATTCTGTCTGAAAAGTAGGACAGTGCCTCTGGCCTGTCTGTTCCGGGGCTTCCAGCCCCACGCCAGTCAAGCGGTGCCACGGGCTGGAAGCCCACAAGCAGACAGGCTGGAAGCCTGTCTTACTAGGCCGGCCAGCCTTTTCAAACAGGCTCTGGACGACCCAGACGGCCCTTTCTTTCCCGAAGCCGGGGCTTTCGCTCGGACCGGTCCGTCGGCACGCTCCACATCGATGATCCGCGATATCCTCAGCCCGGGCGAAAAGATCCACGTCATCCATCGCCGGCACTTCGAGAGCGAGGCGCACCGGCATTTCGTCGGCACGGTCGACGTCTACGAGGGCGGCGTCGCCCGGGTCACCGGCCACGTCTTCACGGTGGACACGATGACGTTCCAGTTCATCCGGCGTCCCGAGCTCCGCACGCGGATCATCTCGGCCTCCAGCGGCGAGGTGCTCATCAACGTGCTGCCGCCGGCGGTGGAGCTCGACAAGATCGTCTACAAGATCGAGTCGAAAGCCGTGCGCGTGACCGACGGCAGCGATTGGCACCTCGACATCAGCGAGGTCACCTGGCGTTGATCCCGCGATTCAGGCCAAGGCCTTGGCCACGACCTCGCCGTCGTTGACGGTCGCACGTTCGTCCCGGCCGTTGTGCGGATAGGTGAGCCGCAGATGGTCGAGGCCCATCAGATGCAGGATGGTCGCGTGCAGATCGTGCACGTGGACGCGGTCCTTCACGGCGCGGAGGCCGATCTCGTCGGTCTCGCCCACGACGGTCCCGGCCTTCACGCCGCCGCCGGCCATCCACATCGAGAATCCCCAAGGATTGTGGTCCCGGCCCTTGCCCTTCTCGTTGAAGGGAGTCCGGCCGAACTCGCCGCCCCAGATCACCAACGTCTCGTCGAGCAGGCCGCGGGACTTGAGGTCGGCGAGCAGTCCGGCGATCGGTCGGTCGGTCTCGCGGCAGCGCTTCGAATGGTTGCCTTCGAGGTCCTCATGGGCGTCCCAAGCGCTGCCGCTGCCGCTGAAGCACTGGACGAAGCGCACGCCGCGTTCGACGAGGCGCCGGGCGAGCAGGCAGTTCGCGCCGAACTTCCGGGTGGGTTCTTGGTCGAGCCCGTAGAGGCGCCGGGTCGCGTCGGTCTCGCGGGCGAGGTCGACCGCTTCGGGCGCGGCGGATTGCATGCGCCAAGCGAGCTCATAGCTGTCGAGGCGCGCGGCGAGCTCGTTGTCGTCGGCTTTGCCGGCCGCGAAGCGCGTGTTGAGCTGCGCCAAGAAATCGAGCTTCCGGCGCTGCTGTCCGGGACCGGTGGTGGACGGCGGCGCGAGATGGAAGATGGGCGGCCCGTCGTTGCGGAACTGCGTCCCTTGGAACACCGCCGGCAGGAACCCGCTGCTCCAGTTCTTCGGCCCGCCGTTCACCTCGGCCGCGTCGGTGAGCACGACGAAGGACGGCAGGTTCTGGTTCGCCGAGCCCAGCCCGTAGCTGGCCCACGCCCCGAGCGACGGACGCCCGGCCAAGATGTCGCCGGTGCACATCTGGCAGACCGACCCGACGTGGTTGAGGCCGTCGGCCCAGCAGGAGCGCAACACGCACAGGTCGTCCGCGTGCCGCGCGACCTCGGGATACCAGTCGCTGACCCAGAGACCGGAGCGGCCGTGCTGCTTCCAGGCGCGCCGGCTGGGCATGATGGTGTTGCCGGCGGTGCCCATCGCCGTGAGCGGCTTGCCGAACGACACCGGCATCGGTTGCCCGGCGAGCTTTGCGAGCGCGGGCTTCGGGTCGAAGAGGTCGACGTGGCTCGGGCCGCCTTCCATGAAGAGGAAGATCACCGACTTGGCCCGCGGCGCGAGGTGCGACGTCCGCGCGGCGAGCGGGGAGAGCGGATCCACCGCGACGGTCGAGCCCTCGGCTTTCCCGAGCAATCCGTCGAGGCCGAGCAGATGCGCGGCGGCGAGCGTGCCGAAGCCCCCGCCGGCGCGGAGCAGGAACTCGCGGCGCGAAGCGGTCGGCTGGATCTTGCCGCAAGGAGGATTCATGGAGATCAGTTGCGATAGACGAACTCGTTCGAGTTCAACAGCGCGTGGCAGAGGTCGACGAGCGACGCGGCGTGGTCGGGATCGACATCGGCCAGCGGGGGCGACGGCAGGGCCACCGGCTCGGATGCGGCATGGCGACGCGCGATGATGCGGCGCTGGTCCGCGCAGAACCGGCGCGATGCCCCGACCTCGTCCGCGGCCGGCGGTCGCCCGTAGGCCAGACGCCACGCGGTCTCGATCTGTTTCGCCTCATCCGCCCCGGCGGTGGCGAGCACGCGACCGGCGAAGCTCTGCGCCCACTCGTGCGTGAGCCGGCTGTTCAACAGCGCGAGCGCCTGGATCGGGCTGGTCGTCACGTTGCGCCGAGAGCAGCTCTCGTGGGTGTCCGGCATGTCGAAGGTCTCGAACATCGGGTAGCGGGTGTTGCGGCGCACGAACACGTAGATGCTGCGACGGTCGCGCGCGGCGAGGTCGGCGCTGGTCTTCCATCCGCCGCGCGTCTCCATGCCGGGCGGAAGCTCGGGGAAGATGCTCGGGCCGCCGGGCTCAGGGTTGAGGCGACCGGCCACCGCCAACGCCGCGTCGCGGACGGTCTCGCCTTCGAGCCGTGAACGCGGATATCGCCAGAGCAGCCGGTCGTCCGGATCCACCGCGACGCCGCTGTCCCCGTCGCTGCGCCGCTGGTAGGCCGCGGAGCCCACGATGAGCCGGTGCAGGTGCTTCATGCTCCAGCCGCTGCGGACGAACTCCTGGGCCAGCCAATCGAGCAGCTCGGGATGCGACGGCCGGTCGCCCTTCAGGCCGAGATCGCTCGGCGTCGCCACCAGGCCGCGGCCGAAATGGTGGTGCCAGACGCGGTTGACCATGACGCGGGCGACGAGCGGGTTCTGCGGATCGGTGAGCAGCTTGGCCAACGCGGCGCGGCGGCCCGAGCTCGGCTTCCTCGCGGCCTCCGCGACGTGGCCCGCGGCGACGTCGCGGGTCGCGGGAACAAATGCGGGGACCACCGGCGTCGGCCTCGGATCCAGCATAGAGAGGAACCCGGGCTGCACTTCTTCGCGGGGTGCCGTGCGCAGGCCGCGGCCGAGCACGTAGGTCGCCGGAGGTTCGGGCGCGACGTCGGCGACGCCGGTCGCCACGGGGAGCTTGCCCGGATGCGACGCGGCGAAGGTCTGGAGCCGGCGGTCCAGCGCCTGCCAGCGTTCCTTCTCTTCCTTCTTCATCCGACCGACGCAGGCCGGAGCTGGCGCGAGGTACTGATGGGATTCCGGTTCGAGGTAGAGCTTGGCCTTCGCGACCATCTGGTGCTCGAAGGAGGTCCGCTCGATCGCCGGCTTGGCGAGCGCGGCCTGGATGTTGTCGGGATACTTCTCCACGTAGTCCTGGAGGATCGCGCGACGGTGCGGTTCTTCGAGCCCGGCCATCTCCTCGCGGATCGTGCGGGTCTTCTCCTCCCAGCGGGCTTGGCGCCCGCGATATCGGACGAGCTCGTCCGGCGCGAGCAGCGGGATGTGGTCGTCCGCCGCGGTGTTGGCGAAGAACGCCTGGAGGCGGTAATAATCGGCGTGCGTGATCGGGTCCCACTTGTGGTCGTGGCAGCGGGCGCAGGCGAAGGTCATGCCGCAGAAGACCGAGCCGACGGTGTCGGTGATGTCGTTGAGGATATCCTGCCGGCGCTGCATCAGGTCGCGGGCGTTCGATTCGTCGGGATAATGCCGGTTGAAGCCGGTCGCGATCCGGGCGTCCGGCTCATCGGGCCAGAGCTCGTCGCCGGCGAGCTGTTCCTGGACGAAGCGGTCGTACGGCTTGTCCGCGTTGAAGGAGCGGATGACGTAATCCCGGTATCGCCACGCGTCGGGCCGCGTCTCGTCGGCCTTGAAGCCTTCGCTCTCGGCGTAGCGCGCCAAGTCGAGCCAGTGGCGGGCCCAACGTTCGCCATGGCCCGGCGATGCCAGCAGGCGGTCCACGACCCGCTCGAACGCCCCGGGGGCCGGGTCGCTCTCGAATGCCGCGATCTCCTCGGGCGTCGGCGGCAACCCCACGAGGTCCAGCGACGCGCGACGGAGAAGCGTCGCGCGATCGGCGGGAGGAACCGGCCGGATCCCGCGCGCGGCCAAGGTCGCGTCGACGAAGGCGTCGATGGGGTGCGCGGACGTCTTGCCGTCCATCGTCGCCGGCACCGACACCGGCCGGACCGGCCGGAGCGACCACAGCGACCGCTGCTCCGGCGTGGGGTCGGCGGCGCGGGCAGCGACGACGGCACCGCCGATCGCGAGCAGGACCGCGAGCAGGGGTCGGACGAGGGCTTGGTTCGGGCGTTCCATGGCTACGGGGATTACGAGTCCATTTTCCGCGGATGAACTGCCGCTGTAAACTACCGACTACGGTCCCGGTCCCGGGCATCCCGCGAGGGCGCAACCCGGTTTCTTGCAAGGAAGTGGCGTCAATTTTGCAAGCCGGAGGCCTGCCAGCCATTAGCCGGGGGTTGAGCGCCAGCGACACCCCCGGTGATAGGTGAGGAGACAAGCACCCTGGAAGGGTGCCAGACCACGACCCGGTCGACGGATCTGCGACCCCTGCCGGGGTCGTGGCGTTGGCCCACGGTATCCGGGGGTGTCGTCGCTACACTCCTCGCCCCCCGGCCAATGGCTGACATCGCTCCGCGATGTCCTTGGCGGATGGTCAGGCTGCAAGAAACTGAGATGCGCCCATCCCGCGAGAACGCTTGCCGCGGGCTTTGACATCCTCGCCGGCCGGGGGGCTAATGAACGCGAGATCCCCGCACCGTATCACCCCATGAGGACCGAACCTTCCCGACCTTCCGCCGCTCGCCGCGGTTTCACGCTGATCGAGCTGCTCGTGGTCATCGCCATCATCGCCATCCTTGCCGGGATGCTTTTGCCGGCGCTGGCCAAGGCGAAGTCCAAGGCGAACCAGACCTACTGTCTCAACAGCACCCGGCAGATCGGCGTCGCCGTCTCGCTGTACAGTCAGGACTACCGCAACAAGATCCCGCTGGCCCGGAACTGGGGCAAGCAATGGGGCGGCGACCACGCGTTGCGCACCGACCCGTCCTGGATGCCCGAGCTGCTCACGCCGTACATCGGCACGAACACCTCGAAGCCCAGGTCGAACGAGACGACCATCAAGCTCTATCAGTCGCGCCAAGGCATCTACAGCTGTCCGGTCGCCATCCGGGTCAAACTGAAGGCGGGCGCGCCCGGGGCCGGTTTCACCGAGGACAAGTTCTTCGGGAACGACGGGGTCACCTACGTCTGGAACCACATCTACCTGACCAAGAACCGGAGCGGCTACGAGGAGAGCAAACCGGTGAGCGGACGGTCCGACACCGCGATGGTGAACCCGTCGAAGGCCACGCTGACCTGGGAGATCCCGTACTGGGACAACAAGACCATGCCCCACTCGAAGGGCATGAATCTCGTCCTGGCCGACGGCCACTCCGAGCGGGTCGTCGGCAGCGCCAAGGAAGAGGACTGGTGGGCCTACCACAGCCGCGACGGCTGGGAACCGGACTGAGCCTCAACCGCCCGCGACCGTCTCTTCCGCCAATGCTTTCGCCACGTCCTTCGCAAAGTAGGTGAGGATGAGGTCGGCCCCGGCGCGCTTGATGGCGAGCAACGATTCGTCGCGCGTCCTCACCAGATCGAGCCAGCCCTTCTCGGCCGCCGCGTGCAGTTGCGCGTACTCGCCGCTGACCTGGTAGGCCGCGAGCGGCAGCGACGAGGCCTCGCGCAGGTCGCGGATGATATCCAGATAAGGACCGGCCGGCTTCACCATGAGCATGTCGGCGCCCTCGGATTCGTCGAGCAGCGCGTCGGCGAGGGCTTCGCGGCGGTTGGCGGGATTGAGCTGGTAGGTGCGTTTGTCGAGCGCGGTCGTGCCGGCCGCGCGCGCGCTCCCGACCGCCTCGCGGAACGGACCGTAGTAGGCCGAGGCGAACTTCGCCGCGTAGGCAAGGATCCCGGTCTGCGTGCGGCCGGCGGCGTCGAGCGCCGCCCGGATCGCCGCGACGCGGCCGTCCATCATGTCGCTCGGCGCGACGAAATCCGCTCCGGCCCGCGCGTGCAGCACCGCCATCTTGGCGAGGACGCCGACGGTGGCGTCGTTGTCCACGTCGGAACCGTCGGCGGTGAGGATGCCGTCGTGGCCGTGCGACGTGTACGGATCGAGCGCGATGTCGGTGAACAGCACGAGGCCCGGCACGGCGGATTTCACCGCGCGGACCGCGCGCAGCACCAGGCATCCGGGCGACAACGCCTCGGTGCCGGCCGGGTCCTTCGCGGACGCCGGCGTCACCGGGAACAACGCGACGCCGCGCACGCCCAGCCCATGCAGCGCGCGGCATTCCGCGACGAGGTCGGCGACGGAGAGGCGCTGCACGCCGGGCATCGACCCGACCGGTTCCGGCGGGCCGTCGCCCTCCTTGACGAACAGCGGCGCGATGAGGTCCGCGGCGACGACGCGGGTCTCCTGGACCAGGTCGCGGATCGCGGCGTTGCGGCGGAGCCGGCGCGGGCGCACGACGGGCAGCGGGACGTTTTGCACGAGACCACCCTGATCCTCGACCGCGCGCGAGGCGAGCCTGCGTTGAGGGTCGATCAGACTGCTTTCGACCGGCGATGGAACCACGCCGCTCCCAGCGCCAGGCCGCCGAAGACCCACGTCAAGCACTCCGGCTCGGGCACGGCGGCGAAGTCGGTGACGGCGCCATAGGAGTCGACGGACTCGCCCAACAGGGTCGGTCCGCCGCTGCTCAAGGCCTGGCTGACGGATGAACATCATTCCGTCGTAGAGCGAAGACCGTCGTGTCGGTGTTTTGGGACGCGGTGCTGGGCAACGCGTCCCAGCCCGCGATGACCGCGAAGGACCCGCTGGCGAAGCCGCCGTCTTTGATGACGGGGCTGGACCCGGATGCACGCCCGTCGCTCGTCCGGAGGGAGACGGAGCCGCCCGAAGGGCTCCGGGCGCCTCAGCGGAGCGGACGGATCTTGATGTCGCGGAACCAGACCTCGTCGCCGTGGTCCTGCAAGAGGATCGGCGTCGCGAACTTCGTGCCCCACTTCGCTTCTTTCTTGAACTTGCTCTGCGCCTTCGCGGTGAGCATCTCGGCCGAGCCGAGGTCATAGGCCAGCACCTTCACACCGTTGAGCCAATGCTCGACATGGGCCCCGCGGACGATGACCCGCGAGGTGTTCACCTCGCCGGCCGGCCGCAGCGGATGGCTCGTCGGCGCGAGCGCGTCGTAGAGCGACGCGGTCTGGCGCTTCGGTCCGATGAGCGCATCGGGATGCAAGGCGTCGTCGATCAACTGGTACTCGTGCCCGATGGCGGCGCCGCGGGCCTCGTCGATGAAGTACTTCAGCCCGCTGTTCGCTCCGGGCGCGACGCGCCAGGTCCAGGTCAACTCGAAGTCGGTGAACTTCTCCCCGGTGATGATGTCGCTGCCGCCGCCCTTGGCGACGTGCTTGAGCCAGCCGTCCTCGACGACCCAGCCTAGGGCCGGGAAAGCCGGCTTGCCGAACGCGCGCCAACCGGCGGTCGTCCGCCCGTCGAAAAGCAACCGCCAACCGGCGGACTGCTCCTGCGCCAGCAGTTCGTTCGGAGAGGTCGCTACGGACCCCGCCGACCGGGAGGTGCTGCAAGCCGGCAGCACCAAGGCCGCCGCGGCGCAGACGAGAGCGAGGATCGGGGAGCGCATGGGGAGCATCACGGTTGGAGACGTTTCACGCGGATATCCCGGAACCAGACCGCGTCGCCGTGGTCCTGGAGGCAGATGTGGCCGGACTTCTCCTGGGCGAACTTGGGCATCGACTTGAACTTCGAGCCGGCGATGAGCGCCTTCATCTCCGGGCTGCCGAGATCGTACCGCACGACCTGCCGGCCGTTGAGCCAGTGCTCGCCATGCGTCCCGCTGATGACCAACCGCGACTTGTTCCACTCGCCGACGGGCCGGAGGGCCTTTTTCTCGTTGCAGGCGATCAACGCGTACAGAGCGCCCGCACTGGTCTTGGGGTTCTTGCCGTCGCCGTTCTTGGCGTCGTCGAGGACCTGGTACTCCGGGCCGGTCTCATACGGGGCGCCGAAATCCTCGGAGACGTGGTACATCACGCCGCTGTTGGCGCCGGGAGAGACCTTCCACTGCCATTCGAGCTCGAAGCTCTCGTACTTCTCGCGGGTCACGAGGTCGCCGCCGCCGCCGAGCACCTTCAGCGCGCCGCCCTCGACCGTCCAGCCCTTGGCCGGGAATCCGGTCTGCTTGTAGCCGCGCCACTTCGCGGTGGAAGTGCCGTCGAAAAGTTTCTCCCATCCCGCGTCATCGGCGGCAAAGAGGGCGGTGGCGTACAGCAGGGAAAGGACGATGGAGCGGAGCGGTTTCATACGGGTATTGCGTGTGCAGTGGACGCAGGCGGGATCCGTCGCGTCAAGCGGCGGCTCCGGACGGCCGGGTGCGATCAGAAGTGGCGGACGAGCCAGCCAGGTCAGAGTCACGCTGGCTCGGATGAAAACACGGGCCGGAGAGAGGGTCTAGAAAGCCGGAAAGCAGGAAAAACGGGGCATTGCCGGTTCCGTGCCTGTTTTCCAGTTTTATCGGTTCCAAAGAGATGCTGGCGTCGATCGACGTCAGCGAGCCCGCCTTCGCCGGTGGCTTTGACCGCGCCAACCTCGCGGTCGACGCGCTCAATCGCGTCACGGCGTCCTGGGTTTCCAAGCCCGATGGCTAGGAGCAACAGCAAGTGGCGGCCCGGGTGCTGGCGCTCAATGGCGAGACCATGGCGTTCTCGGCGCTGACGCCGAGCTTCCTGGCCTTCGTGAACCAAGCCAAGACGGGCGATATCCGCTCGGTCGGTATGACGGTGGCCATGACCACCCAGCAGATCTGCATCGCGGCCAAGGGGGAGATCAACTTGCAAAACAAGCCGGCCAACGGCGCCACGATCAACCTCAACACGGGTGCCCCGTTGAAGGAGGTCAACTTCTTCACGGTGTTCTCGCATCCCGCCCCCTTGGATGACCCGACCCCGTCGGCAACGACGACGGGCCCTTCGCTGGCCATCAAGCGCAACGCCGACGGCAGCCTCACCTTGACCTGGACGGGAAGCCTCCAGTCCGCGGACACGGTCAACGGCACGTATCAAGCCCAGACGAGCAGCAGCCCGTTGACGTCGCAACCCTCCGCGACGGCCAAGTTCTACCGCGCCCGTTAGGCCGGGACATGCACATGGAAATCACCAGGGGTCCGGGCACACCGCCCGGACCCTTTTTTGTGCGAATCCCAGTGGATCTGCCACGATCGGGTCGTCCCGCGATCTTGCGCGGGGCTCATACCAAGTTGGGGTGATTTCTGTTCGGGCAGTTGGCGGGTCGCCCCCCCGGCGACCCGC
>Ga0209443_1001044_pt1 | contig 17946 bp, 18 predicted proteins | sample LauGreBMM110DCMD_2_FD_187571 | JGI IMG/M metagenome (GOLD analysis project Ga0209443, IMG submission 187571) | Freshwater lake microbial communities from Lake Michigan, USA - Su13.BD.MM110.DCMD (SPAdes) (version 2) | ecosystem: Environmental > Aquatic > Freshwater > Lake | place: Lake Michigan... | reverse complement strand
AAATCCGGCATCTTATTCTAATCAATTAGTCACCACTTTTCAAGTTGGAATGACGTCTAGTTTTTATAATTTAAACACTACTTCAGCTTCAGAAAAAGCAAAAAAAACCACATTTGATTATATGGTTATGGGTTTTCCAATTTCTAAAAAAGTAGGTGTTTCTTTAGGATTATTACCTCAAAGCGCCATCGGATACAGATTAAATTCGGATACTAGATCTGTAGATGGATTTGTAAAACAATACAAAGGAAAAGGTGGCGTAAATAAAGTGTTTTTTGGCACGGGGTATCAAATTACTTCAAAATTTAGTGTCGGAATGGATTTTCAATATTTATTTGGAATATTAAATACGCAATCCGATGTGTTAAATCAAAATATTATTTACGGTTCAAGAGAAGTTAATGAATCAACCGTTTCAGGTTTTGCGATAAATACAGGATTAAATTTTAAAACCAAGTTTAATAATAAATTAAACTTTTTTTCAAGTGTAACGTTCGCTCCAGAAGCTAAGTTGAATTCTATCAATTCCAGAAATGTATCTTTGGTGTCAGCTTTGGCAAATGGATCTATTGTTCCTGCTTCAGCAGATACGGAAGTAAATGTAGCCGATTCCAAATTAATTGTGCCTTCTAAATTAGTATTAGGTGCCGGTTTAGGAAATAGAAAATGGTTTTTAGGTGGAGATGTTGCATTTTCAGGATCAGGAAATCAAGTCAATCGTTTTGAAAATTACTCAAATGTATCATATGAAAATGGAGTAAAAGTAGCAATTGGAGGATTTTTTATACCAAAATTTGATTCGTATAATAACTATTTTCAAAGAGTTACTTACCGTGGTGGTTTTAAGTTTGAAAACACAGGACTTGTAATTAATAATACAGCTATCAAAGACAAATCAGTTACTTTAGGATTTGGATTGCCTATTTCTGGAACTTTTTCAAGTATGAATTTAGGTATCGAATACGGCTCAAGAGGCACTACAAGAAACGGCTTGATTAAAGAAGATTATTTTTCAATAAATATTGGATTGTTATTTAATGATAAATGGTTCAGAAAAACATTATATAACTAGAATAATGAAAAAAATTGTTGAATATATTGCTGTCTTTTTAGCAATTTTGTTTCTACAAAGTTGCGAAAGTAATCTAAAAGAAGTTCAACGAATTTATAAAACATCATTTGTTCCAACAGGCGAAGCAGATTCAATCAATTTAAAATACACCGATTCTGGAAGAGTAAAATCAATTTTGCAAAGCTTAAAAATGATTGATTATTCAACTGCAAAAAATCCGTTTGTTGAATTTCCGAAAGCTGTTTTAGTCACACTTATTGATGCCAATGGAAATAAAACTATTGTAGTTGCTGACAAAGCAATTTCTTATAAAAAAACAGAAGTAATAGATTTGATTGGGAATGTGAAAATTCAAACCTACGATGGAAAAGTTTTAGCAACCAATCAATTGTATTTTGATCAAAAAAACGAATGGTTTTTTACAGAAGAAGCTTTTACTTTTAAAGACGCAGATGGAAGCTTTTTACAAGGAATAGGAATTGATTTTAGCAAAGACTTTAAAATCTTCAATATGCAAAACAACAACGGAGAAGTCAATAACATGTAATACTATCAAAATGAAATATTTTAAATACACACAATACATATATTTAATAGCATCCCTACTTTTTTTAATTTCTGTATTTGTAAAAATAATGAATAATGAAGACTATGGCTTGCAAGCAATTATTGCCGTAGGATTTGCTATCATGTTTTTTGTGCGACGCAGTTTCGTTAAAAAAATGGAAAACAATAAAAAAAACTTATAAAAAATAGACAATACTTTTTTATTATTAAATAGATAATTGTATTTTCGCCCTCTGAATAAAAAATAATCAATATAAAAATGGCAATTTTATCAAAAATTAGACAACGTTCTATCTTATTAGTTCTAATCATAGCATTAGCATTATTCTCATTTGTATTAGCAGATGTAATTAAAAGTGGTGGATTTAGTAGTGGTTCAAATAATATTGGTTCTGTAAATGGAACTAATTTTGAATACCAAGAATTCATGAATAAAGTAGCTAACGTTGAAAAACAACAGCAAGGTGCAAGCGGAACGCAAGCATTAAATTCAGTTTGGGAACAAGAAGTAAGAAAAGTAATATTATCTCAACAATACGATAAAATTGGCCTATTATTAGGTAAAGAGCAATTAATGGCGGTAATAAAAAACGACCCTCAATTGTCTCAATCTCCACAGTTTTTAAACGCTGCAGGTAAATTTGATGATAAAAAATTTGCTGAATACATTAACTCTTTGCAAAGTGCTCCAGACCAAACACAATGGAACAGTTGGAAAGCATATGAAGTTCAAATTGAAGATTTTGCCAAAGAACAAATTTATAATACTTTGATCAAATCAAGTGTGTATACTACAAAAGCAGAAGGAAAATTAAAATACGAAAGAGATAATAATAAAGTTGATTTTGATTATGTAGCATTAGCATTTTCTACAGTTAGTGATGACCAAGTAAAGGTTACCGACGAGGAAATTATGGCTTATATGAAGAAAAATCCTAAAAAATTCAAATCAGATAATACAAGATCTGTTGAATATGTTTTAGTTGAAAACAAACCATCTGCAGCTGATGAAACAGTAATGAAATCTAAAATTGATGGATTTGTAAATGGAAAAATCGAATTTAAAAACGGAGTAAACGACACTATTCCTTCATTCCGTGCTGCATCAAATGTTGCAGCTTATGTAAATAAATATTCGGAAATTAAATTTGATTCTACTTATTTAGCAAAAAAAGATATTAATCCACAATTTGCTGAACAATTATACGCATTAGCACCAGGACAAGTTTTTGGTCCTTATACAGATAATGGGTATTCAAAATTATCTAGAGTAGCCGGAAGAAAATCAGGCGCTACTGCAAAGGTAAGTCATATTTTAATAGCTTATAAAGGCGCTATGCAAGCGGCTCCAACAGTTAAATTAACTAAAGAAGAAGCAAAAGCAAAAGCAGCAGGTTTATTAGCTCAAGTCAATGCAAATCCGTCTAGTATGGCTATGCTGGCTATGGTAAATTCTGATGACCAAGGTTCAAAACAAAACGGGGGGGTGTATGATAATGTTGCGCCTAAACAAATGGTTAAACCTTTTGACGATTTCTTATTTGGTAATCCAGTAGGAAAAACAGGTGTAGTAGAAACTGATTTTGGTTTCCACGTGATGAAAGTAGATGGGAAGAATGATGCAGTTTTATTAGCTACAGTGGCTTTAAAAGTTCAGCCATCAGAACAAACCGAAGATTTAAATTACAACAAAGCATTAAAAATAGAATCTGATGCTACAGTTAGTGGTCTTGAAAAAGCTGCGAAAACTGCAGGTTTAAAAATTGCACCGGTTACCAGTGTAAAAGCATATGACGAAAATGTAGCTAATTTAGGATTACAAAGACAAATTGTAACTTGGGCATTTAATAATGATACAAATGTAGATGATATAAAACGTTTTGATATTGTGAATCAAGGTTTTGCTATTGTAAAATTGAAATCTAAAAATGATGAAGGATTATTACCTTTAGAAGTTGCAAAACAACAAGTTGAGCCACTTATTAAAAATGAGAAAAAAACTGTAATTCTTAAAAAGAAAATGACAGGTACTACTTTAGAAGCAATCTCTAAAGCAACAGGTTCTTCTATAGCACCAGCAATAGGTGCAACTATGGCTTCTCCAGTTATTCCGAATTTAGGTTATGAACCAAAAGTAGTGGGAACTGCATTAGGATTAGCTTCAGGTAAAACTTCTAAAGTGATTGAAGGAAATGCTGGTTTGTTTATGATAAGAACTAAAACGCTTACAAAAGCACCAGTAGTAAAAGACTACAAATCGCAGATTGATCAATTAAACCAACAAACAAAAGGTGCTGCATCATACAGAATTGTTCAAGGATTAAAAGATAAAGCCAAAATTGAAGACAATAGAGGTAAATTTTAAAAAAAATAAATTGAAATAAAAAAAGGGCTGATTTATTCTGCCCTTTTTTTATTTTTGTAAAAAGTTAATATGTCACTAATACAATCTTTATCCAAAATCTTAGGATTAAAAACCAAAATTGAAACTAACGAAAAGACAATAACTAATTCTCCAAAAATGAAAAAATTTTTAATTGTTGGTTTAGGAAATATAGGTTCTGAATACGTAAATACCAGACATAATATTGGATTTAAAATATTGGATTATTTTGCCAATCAAGAAAGTATTTCTTTTCAAACCCAAAAATTAGGTGAAGTAGCTGAATTTAAATTTAAAGGACGAACTGCTATTTTACTTAAGCCAAATACGTTTATGAATTTAAGCGGAAAAGCAGTAAAATATTGGATGGAAAAGGAAAATATTGAAAAAGAAAATCTCTTGATTATAACAGACGATTTAAACTTGTCTTTCGGTAGTATCAGAATAAAAACAAAAGGCACTGATGGCGGACATAATGGACTTAAAAACACGCAGCTTCTACTAAATTCCTCAGAATATCCGCGTTTTCGATTTGGAATAAGTGACGCCTTTAAAAAAGGAAAACAAGTGGATTATGTGTTAGGCGAATGGTCAGCCGAAGAAAAAGATGCTTTAAAAGAAAGATTAAGTATTTCATCTGAAATAATAAAATCGTTTGTTTTAGCTGGATTAAATAATACTATGAATGAATATAATGGTAAATAATAATGCTGGTTTTCATTACTATTTCATTACATAATTATTATTTTTGCGTAATTATATAATTGACTTTGAAAACATATCAATCTCTTAACGAATTTAAACCTTCTAAAAAAACAATTGTTACTCTTGGTACATTTGATGGAGTTCACTTAGGGCATAATGCTATTTTAGATAAAATTTGTACAATTGCCAAACAAGAAAACTTAGAAAGCGTACTGCTCACATTTTTTCCACATCCTCGTTTAATTATTTCTAATGATTCGGAAATAAAAATGTTAAATACAATGGCTGAAAAAGCAATGCTTTTAGAACAAAAAGGGATACAAAACTTTATAATTCATCCCTTTGATAAATTATTTTCTGAATTATCACCAAGAGAATTTGTGGAACAAGTTTTAATAAAACAACTTAATATTCAGAAAATCATTATCGGATATGATCATAAGTTTGGAAAAAACAGAGCGGCAAATATTATTGACTTAATCGCTTTTGGTAAAGAATTTGATTTTGAAGTAGAAGAAATTCCTGCAAAACAAGTCGATGAAGTTTCTGTAAGTTCAACAAAAATTAGAGATTCGTTATTAGAAGGAAAAGTTTCCTTAGCAAATGAATATTTAGGTTACGCTTATATGTTATCTGGAATCGTCGTAAAAGGCAATCAATTGGGAAGAACAATTGGTTTTCCAACAGCAAATATTGAAATCCCAGAATCGTACAAATTAATTCCAAAATACGGAGTGTATCTAGTAACCGCAATAGTAAATAAAAAAGCTGTTTTTGGGATGATGAATATTGGTATAAAACCAACTTTAGGTGGAAATTTGTTATCAATTGAAGTGCATTTATTGCATTTTTCAGAAGATATTTACGGACAAAAAATTCAAGTAAATGTAATAGAGCGACTTAGAGAGGAACAAAAATTTGAATCTTTCGAAGCCCTTAAATTACAACTTGAAGTTGATAAAACATTCGCCCTTCAATATTTTGAAAATTGGAACTCGTAAATAATTATATTACAGAATTTTCCGCTTTTAAAACCACTTCTTGCGCATCTCAAATAATAAAAACTTAGCACATAAATTTTTTCTTCAAATGTAAATTAGTACTTTTGAGGTATTAATTTATGATTTTATGAGTGTTACCAAACATAATTGGACGAAAGAAGAAATAATTGCTATTTACAATAAACCTTTAATGGATTTGTTGTTTGATGCTGCCTCAATTCACAGAGAACACCACGATCCGAATACGGTTCAAGTTTCCACACTTTTATCAATTAAAACAGGTGGATGCCCTGAAGATTGTGGCTATTGTCCGCAAGCCGCCAGATATCATACTGATATTGAAGGAAACGATTTAATGTCTGTTTCTCAAGTAAAAGCACAAGCTTTACGAGCAAAATCTTCCGGTTCATCTCGCGTTTGTATGGGTGCGGCTTGGCGCAATGTTAAAGATGGTCCAGAATTTGATCAAGTTTTAGAAATGGTTCGTACCATTAACAAATTAGATATGGAGGTTTGTTGTACCTTGGGTATGATAACCGAAAATCAAGCACATCGTTTGGCAGAAGCAGGTTTGTATGCTTACAATCACAATTTAGATTCCTCAGAAGAATATTATAAAGAAGTAATTTCAACTCGTGGCTTTGAAGACAGGCTTGAAACTATTGAAAACGTCAGAAAAACCAATGTTACGGTTTGTAGCGGTGGAATTATTGGAATGGGTGAAAGTATTGCTGATAGAGCAGGAATGTTAGTGGCACTTTCAACGTTAAATCCACAACCAGAATCGGTGCCAATTAATGCTTTGGTTGCTGTTGAAGGCACACCTTTAGAAGATGAAAAACCAGTTGAAATATGGGAAATGATTCGTATGGTAGCCACAACAAGAATTATCATGCCTGAAACACAAGTACGCTTATCCGCAGGAAGAACCAATATGAGTAGAGAAGGACAAGCCATGTGTTTCTTTGCAGGTGCCAATTCTATTTTTGCCGGAGATAAATTGCTTACTACACCAAATCCGGATGTAAATGAAGATATGAAAATGTTTGAAATGCTTGGATTAAATCCTCAAAAACCTTTCATTAAAAAAATGCAACCTGAAACAGTAGAAGCACAAGATTCTAAATTTGAAGCTTTAGGCGAGAAACCAAAATGGAGCCGTCCAGAACATAAAATAGAAAGAAATTTAGAAGCTTCTGGAAAAAAGTAAGCTTTTTTTACTATAAATTAAAAAATCCCACATCTTTTCAGATATGGGATTTTTTTAATTTATAAAAAGGAAAAGAGCGACTATTTACCAACCAAATAAAATGAGAAAAAACTACTTTCTGTCACCCTTTGTCCAATTTATACAAATATCAATTCGTTTTTAGTTTGTGTATTTTCTAAAATGATGTCTTCAATGATAGATTCAATGTTGTTAGTATAATTTACAGGAATAATTTTATTAGATAATACCCACATTTCAATTAAATTAAAATCAAGATTTTTAGAGGTTAAAACGCCCATTTTTTTCAATGCAAAGGCATTACACTCTTGTTCAATTTGTTTTTTTATAGGTATTACAAATAATTTCTTTTTCAAAAACAAAGTTTCTGCAGGTAATTCAAATCCAGCGTTGCACAATACACCTGCACTATTAGCAATGGCTTTTAAAAATTCGTTTTCGTCAATTGGGAATACCGTGCAATTATTTGCAGTGTACGATGCAGTGGCTGCTTTTGAAAATATAATCCAATTGGCAGAGGTTTTTTTCAACTCTTTAATTATTTTAATATCTGAAAAAGAAGGCAAATACACCACATAATGTCCGGCATTTGAAGTTTTTAAGTCGCTGATTTTTTTTCGTATTACAGGTCTGAAAATTTGTTCATTGTATTCTTCAAAGTGAAAACCATATTTTTTATCAACCGGCGCGTAGTTTTTAAATATTTGCCAACTTAACCATTTAATTTTTTTAGGTTTTGGTGTTTTGGAAAAAAACAAGGAAGATTGGTGCGATAGAGCCACAATATTTCCACCTTTAAATTTGCAGGCCCAAGCAGATATTGGTTCGTAATCGTTAATAATTAGATCGTATTTATGTACGTTTAATTTTATAACTTGATAGATAAATTTGGCATAATTATTTTTAAATAACGTTTTAAAAAAAGAAACATTTCCGTTACTTCCATAAAATAAAGAAATTCCATTAAAATCTAAGGCCACAGGAAAGTCTAATTGAATTTGCGACTGACTACCACTTGTTAAAACAGTTACTTCACCAAATCTTTCTAAAATTGGAATAATTTCTTGTGCTCTGGCCAAATGACCATTTCCAGTTTTTTGTACGGCATATAATATTCTCATAATCTATTAATTAAATTTTACCACTTCTTTTATTAATTCATCAATATTTTTCAAAACCATTTCTTGGTGTTCGGACTCTAATTCATCCTTGAAATCATTTTTATCATAAGTGTATATTTTCCATTTTTTGTTGTGATATTCTAACGCGGTTAGGTTTTCAATCCAATCGCCACTATTTAAATAGGTGCAATTTCCGTTTTTGCTTTTAACTTCTCTTATTTGCGGTTGATGAATGTGACCACAAATTACATAGTCAAAGTCATTTTCTATTGCTAATTCTATAGCGGCATTTTCAAAATCGCCAATAAATTTAATGGCATTTTTTACGTTGTTTTTTATTTTTTTGGAAAACGAATATTTCTCTCTTCCTAGTCGCGTCAAAATCCAATTAGATATTACATTTAAACGAATTAAAAAATCATAGCCAATACCACCTAATTTTGCAATCCATTTTGAATGTTGTACGGAAGCATCAAATACATCACCATGAAAAAACCAAGCTTTTTTGCCATCAAGGGTCATGATTTTTTTATTGGTCAATTCAATATTTCCGAAAGAAGTGTCAGCAAATCGGCGTAAAAATTCATCATGATTTCCTAAAATATAAACTACCTCGGTCCCTTTTGAGGCCAAATCAATAATTTTTTTGATCACTTTTAAATGGTATTTTGGAAAATAACTTTTGCTAAATTGCCAAATATCAATAAAATCACCATTGATGATTAATGTTTTTGGAGAAACAGATTTTAAATAGGTAAAGAGTTCTTTTGCTTGACAACCATACGTACCCAGGTGGGTATCGGAAATTACTACAACATCAACTGTTCTTGCCATAATACGACTCTGTATTGTTTTGACAAATTAACAGCTTGTTTGTTAAGTAATTACTAATAGAAAATTAAGAAATCGGTATAAAACACAACATAACGTTTGTCACCCTGAAAGGGTCTCACACAACGTAATACAATTCAACTAAAAAGAGATGCTTTCAGCATGACAAGTTAGTAGATTTTTATAGCGTTACAATTTGTAAAGTTTCGCGGCTAATTTGTTTTAATAAAACGGTTTTGTCTTTTTCAATCACTTCTGCCGAAACTGTATCAAAATGACGAATGGTGTACAATGACACATTCTCATTGTAAGAAACTTTGAATTTTTTTGATAAAATGGTTTTCAAATCTTTAAAATTATCAAATGTGTCTTCAATACAAACGGAAAAACTAATAGCCGTATTCTGAATTAAACTCACTTTAATTTTATGTTTATGAAATAAAGCGAAAATCTCACTAATATTTTCTTCCATAATAAATGAAAAATCTATCGAGGAAAGTGAAACTAGAATTTGATTTTTCTTTACAATAAAACAAGATGTTTTAGGTTCTAAATCTAAACCAGTACCCACTTTTGTTCCAGGTAATGTTGGATTTAGAAATGATTTTACATAAAGCGGAATTTCTTTTTTCTGTAATGGTTGTAAGGTTTTTGGATGAATCACGCTGGCGCCATAAAAAGCCAATTCGATAGCTTCTCTGTACGAAATTTGATTTAGTAAAACTGCATTTTCAAAATACCTTGGATCGGCATTTAAAACACCGGGTACGTCTTTCCAAATTGTTACACTTTCGGCTCCTAAGCAGTAAGCAAAAATGGCTGCGGTATAATCGGATCCTTCACGACCTAATGTAGTGGTAAAGTTGTTTTCGTCCGCACCAATAAATCCTTGTGTGATAAATAACGATTTTTTTCTATTTATTTTAGATATCAATTTTTGGGTATATTCCCAATTTACATTGGCATCTCTGTAATTGGCATCGGTTTTTATATAATGTCGCACATCTAACCATTGATTTTGAATCCCTGCGGCATTTAAATAATGACTTACAATAGTGGTAGAAACCATTTCTCCAATACTAATAATCTGATCGTACACAAAAGGATAATTTGGCGATTTGTTGCTTCTTACAAAATATTCTAAATCATCAAAATGCGTATTTACATCAAAAAACACTTCATGCTCTTCATCGTCAAATAAATCTAATAAAATTTGATTGTGATATTTTCTTATGTCTTGTAAAGAAGCATATAATTCGTTTGATTTTTCAAAATAATTTTTAATTACTACTTCAAGCGCATTTGTAGTTTTTCCCATAGCGGAAATCACTAACATTACATCTTCGTATCCAACAGTTTGTAATACATTTAATACGTTTTTTATTCCTGCGGCATCTTTTACTGAAGCGCCACCAAATTTAAATATTTTCATAGTGTATCAATTACAAAATTAAAATTCCAAAACCTGATTGTTTATTGAATTTTAATTAGTTGTTTTTTTCTATTTTACTTATAAATGTTTCTATTCCTTTTTCATCCATGTGTACCACGCGCCAATCATTTAAAACTGTTGCCCCGCTTTTTTTGTAAAATGCAATAGCCGGTGTGTTCCAATCTAAAACGTTCCATTCTATTCGTTTTACATTATCTTTTTTCCCTTGTTTTATAATTTCAGTATATAATGCAAATCCAGCGCCAGTACCTCTTTTAGTTTCTTTAACAATTAAATCTTCTAAATGAATTGTTTTGCCTTTCCAAGTAGAAAACCGATAATAAAATAAAGCTACACCAATAATTTCATTTTGCACTTCCGCAACAAAAGTACAAAATAAAGGATTTTCTGAAAAGCCATCTCGTAGTAAATCTTCTGCAGTTACCACAACCGCATTAGGTTCTTTTTCAAAAATAGCTAATTCTGTAATTAAAGCCAAAACTTCTGGCATATCTTTAGGCATTCCTTTTCTTATAATCATTTTTTTGAAGCTATTTACAACTATTTTTTATGAATTCTTCTGCAAAAATACATATACACAAACAACTTTCTAAATTAATTTCGCATTATCACAAAAATTACGATATTTGCGCAACAATTCAACCCAATAGATTTCGTAATGGAACAAAGCACTAAAACCTTAGGTGAATTTATCATCGAAAACCAGAATTCCTTTCAATATTCGTCTGGCGAATTATCTCGAATTATCAACTCCATCCGTTTGGCAGCAAAAGTAGTCAACTACAAAGTAAACAAAGCGGGATTAGTTGATATTGTAGGTGCTGCTGGAGATCAAAATATTCAAGGTGAAGACCAACAAAAACTAGATGTTTATGCCAATGAAGTTTTTATTCAAACACTAATAAATCGAGAAATTGTATGTGGAATTGCGTCTGAAGAAAACGACGATTTTATTACGGTAGCCGGTTCAGATAAAAGTCATAATAACAAATATGTGGTATTAATGGATCCGCTCGACGGTTCTTCAAATATTGATGTTAATGTGTCTGTTGGAACAATTTTCTCAGTTTACAGAAGAATTACGCCAATAGGAACTCCCGTAACATTAGAAGATTTTTTACAACCAGGAATCAATCAAGTCGCGTCAGGTTATGTTATTTACGGCACGTCAACCATGTTAGTATATACTACAGGACACGGCGTTAACGGATTTACTTTAAATCCAGCTATCGGAACGTTTTATTTGTCGCATCCCAATATGAAATTTCCAGAAAATGGTAGTATTTATTCTATCAACGAAGGAAATTATGTGCATTTTCCACAAGGGGTAAAAAATTACATAAAATATTGCCAATTAGAAGAAAACGACCGACCATATACCTCAAGATACATTGGAAGTTTAGTATCTGATTTTCATAGAAACATGATAAAAGGCGGAATTTACATTTATCCAACAAGTTCCAAAGCACCAAAAGGGAAATTACGTTTGTTATACGAATGCAATCCAATGGCTTTTCTTGCCGAACAAGCAGGAGGAAAATCTTCTGACGGTTTTGGAAGAACCATGGAAATTGTTCCAACCGAATTGCACCAGCGCGTACCGTTTTTCTGCGGGGTTAAAAATATGGTGGAAAAAGCCGAGGAATTTATGGAGCAAGCAAAATAAAAACACAAAGCGACAGCAATGTCGCTTTTTTATTTCCTAAAAATTCTGTAAGTTTGAAAAACATTTTAAATGAAATGGTATGCAAGAATTTTTAATCTATTTCAATATGGGATTAAAGCATGTGTTAGATATCATGGCTTATGATCATGTCGTTTTTCTAATTGCGTTACTAATTCCGTACACGTTTAAAGATTGGAAACGCGTGTTTTTATTGGTAAGTTTGTTTACTTTAGGGCATACTTTAGCCTTAATTTTATCTGTTTTTGGGATTGTGTCTATATCAATAACTTTGGTGGAATTCTTTATTCCTATTACAATATTAATCACTGCTTTGTATCATCTATTCACCGCGGGGAAATCGGCAAAAAAATACACTATAACTTTTGTAGCTGTTATTACTGTGTGCTTCGGATTAATTCACGGCCTAGGTTTTTCTAATTATTTTAATACAATAATGGTAGGTTCTGGAATTTCAAAGGTAGTTCCTTTATTAGAATTTGCTTTAGGAATTGAGGCCGCTCAACTAATAGTAGTTTTTGCAGTATTGCTTTTCACCTATATCCTTCAAACTTTTTTCCGTTTTTCTAAAAGAGATTGGGCTTTGGTATTGTCAGGATGTATAATTGGTGTAATTTTACCAATGATTTTACAAAGCGAAATTTTTAAGTAAATTGGAACATTTTCCCTTTTACCCTAAACCCTTCACCTAAACAATGAAAGAAAAGAAAAAATTAAAATACGATTTAGCCTATTTACGCATGGCCACCGAATGGGGGAAGCTATCTTATTGCAAACGCAAGCAAGTTGGCGCCATAATTGTTAGAGATAAAATGATAATTTCTGACGGCTACAATGGCACACCAAGCGGCTTTGAAAATTGTTGTGAAGATGAGGAGAATTTAACCAAGTGGTATGTGCTTCATGCAGAGGCAAATGCGATTTTAAAAGTAGCTCGTTCTACACAATCTTGTGAAGGCGCTACGTTGTATATTACCCTTTCGCCTTGTAAAGAATGTAGTAAATTGATTCATCAATCTGGTATAAAACGCGTGGTGTATTTAAACGAATATAAAGATACTTCGGGTGTAGATTTTTTGAGAAAAGCTGGTGTAGAAGCGGAACATTTACAAGAAATTGATGCATAAAAAACAAAATAAATACTACATTTTTATTCCTATTATCATTGCTCTATCTTTTGCAGGCGGATTGCTTTTGGGCAGCAAATTAGATGCGTTAAATCAAGTAAATATTGGCGCGAAAACAAAAGGAAAATTAAAATTAAATCAGCTAATTGATTTTATTGATACGGAATATGTAGATAAAATTAATACCGATTCTATAGTAGATTTAACAGTTTCCGGAATTTTAGAAAACCTCGATCCGCATTCTGTATACATTCCAAAAGAACAATTGACTTCAATTAATGAAAGTATGGAAGGCAATTTTGTAGGCATTGGCGTAAATTTTTACATGTATAAAGACACGTTAACGGTTATAAAACCGATTCCAAATGGACCTTCAGCAAAAGCTGGGATTCAATCAGGTGACAGAATTTTATTTGCCAATAACAAGCAACTTTTCAATAAAAAATACCAATCAGAAAATTTATTTCCTATTTTAAAAGGAGAAATCGGGACGCCTGTTAATTTAGTGGTATTTAGAAAAACTGAAAATAAAAAATTTAAAGTTACCATTATTAGAAATTTAGTCCCTGTGAAAAGTATAGATGTGGCTACAAAAATTAATGATAAAACGGGTTATATTAAAGTAAATCGATTCGCTGAAACAACCTATAACGAATTTCATAATGCCTTAGTTTCGTTAAAAAAGCAAAGAATTAAAGAGGTAATTATTGATTTAAGAGAAAATAGTGGTGGTTATCTTGAAATGGCTGTAGCTATGGCCGATGAATTTTTAAAAAACAAGCAAGTAATCGTTAAAACCAAAAATAAAAAAGGAAATGTAGATGTTTCTTATGCAACCGCAAAAGGTGTTTTTGAAAAAGGACGTGTGTATGTTTTAATTGACGAAAATAGTGCTTCGGCAAGTGAGATTTTTGCTGGCGCTATTCAGGATAACGACAGAGGTACTATAATTGGACGACGCTCTTTTGGAAAAGGATTGGTGCAACGCGAAATGAAAATGAATGATGGTTCTGCATTACGATTAACTATTGCAAGATACTTTACGCCATCTGGAAGAAGCATTCAAAAACCCTATGAAGACAAAGGCGAAAAATATTTTAACGAATTTGAAAAACGTTTTTTAAATGGCGAATTGTACGAAGCAGACAGCATTAAAGTAGCCGATAGTTTAAAATTTAAAACTAAAAAAGGCAGAATTGTTTATGGTGGCGGCGGCATTATTCCTGATGTTTTTGTGCCAATTGAAAAAAACCATAGCAAAGAAGGTTTGTCCTTGTTGCTGCAATCTGATATTATGAGTTATTATGCTTTTGAAAAATTAGATGAAAATCGATCTTTTTTTAGTAAAATGAACGCAATACAACTTAAAAACGAATTGTTTAAAAATGACAAATATTTCATGCAATTCAAAGAATACTTAACTTCCAATGGTTTGCTTTTTAACATTTCTTTTCAAAAGGAACAAGTGCTAACGTATTTATTTGCCGAATTTTCTAAACAAATATTCAACGACACTTCTTATTATCAAATTGTACTTCCAAGAGACAAAATGATAAATAAATTGTTAGAAAAGCAAAAGTAAATTCTATTTTGTTTGTTCTACTACTTTTTTCGCAACTCTAAAAAGGGTTACTATTAGGATAGCGCAAAATGAAGCAATAATTCCAATTATAGCAATTGTACTTTCTCCTTCAAATGGTTTTTCGAAATCAATTTTTGTAGCATTAAAAACAATCGTAATTACTGATAATGCAATAATAATATAGGTAAATATTTTCATTTTTTGGTTTTTTTAAATTTATATAAATAATCCTTTTACGTTTGCGGCAAATAACTTTATAGAAATGGCTAACAAAATTACGCCAAAAACCTTTCTAATTATTCCCAATCCGTTTACGCCTAATAATTTTTCAATTTTCCCAGACGATTTTAGCACGGCATACACCAAAATAACATTAATTAAAATGGCTATAATAATATTAATTTTATCATAAACGGCGCGTAAAGATAATAAAGTTGTCATGGTTCCAGCACCAGCAATTAAAGGAAAAGCAATTGGTACAATTGAAGCGGTTGACGGATTGTCTTCTTTGTATAATCGTACGCCTAAAATCATTTCTAATGCTAAGAAAAACAAGACAAACGATCCTGCAACAGCAAAAGAATTGGCGTCAATACCAATTAATTTTAAAATTTCTTCTCCTACAAATAAAAAGGCAATCATAATAATTGCAGAAACTATTGTAGCTTTTTCGGATTGTATATGTCCAATTTTACTTCGTAAATCTACAATAATTGGAATACTACCTAAAATATCAATTACAGCAAATAATATCATCGAAATGGTAAAAACTTCTTTCCAGTCAATCATAAATGTTTTCTGCAAAGATACAGATTAAGTTCTATTAGCAAGTTGGTTAATTAAATATTGAGATTTATAATTACTATCTTTGTACTTTAAACAAAAAATGTATGTTTCAACTACAAAAAACTATTGTTTCCGAAGAAATTTTGGAAAAAGATTTCGTTTGTAATTTATCTGCTTGTAAAGGAGCTTGTTGTGTGGATGGAGATGCTGGTGCGCCATTATCAATTGAAGAAACTCAAATATTAGCCGATATTTATCCGAAAGTAAAAACATTTTTACGAAAAGAAGGCATAGCAGCCATTGAAGCACAAGGAACGCATGTTATTGGTTCAGATGGCGAATTAGAAACTACATTAATTGATGGTAAAGATTGTGCTTATGTAATTTTCGATAAAAAAATAGCACTTTGCGGTATCGAACAAGCTTACAATCAAGGCGAAATAAGTTGGAAAAAACCAGTTTCGTGCCATTTATATCCAGTCCGAGTAAAAGAATATTCCGATTTTTCAGCCGTAAATTATCATAAATGGCATATTTGTTCAGATGCTTGTGCCTTAGGAGCAGAATTACAAGTTCCAGTATATAAATTTGTAAAAGAAGCTTTGGTTAGAAAATTTGGAATAGAATGGTATGAAGAATTAGAAAAAGTTGCAGAAGATTTAAAAAAATAATTCCCAAAAAAAACATCTTAAAAATAGTCTAAGTAGTTGTGTTTTCAGCTAGTTAACTCATTTTTTTTATTTTGTTTAACCTTGTTTAATAATCTGAAAATCAAATATTTATAAAAAATATTTTTATTTTATAAATAAGTACGATTGTTAAAAACTTCTTCAAATTGTGAATAAGTTTGGCTTTTATTATTCAATTGATTTGTTCAATTTTGTACAGTTAATAACAATAAGAAAATAGCTAACTAAAAATATTAAATTAGGTACTTATGTCAATCGTTGAACCAATTTTACAAGAAAACAAAAACAGATTTGTGATTTTTCCTATCAAACACCACGATATTTGGGAATGGTATAAAAAAATGGAGGCCAGTTTTTGGACAGCTGAAGAAATTGATTTGTCTCAAGATTTAAATGATTGGAATAATAAATTATCTCAAGATGAAAAATACTTCATCAAACATATTTTGGCATTTTTTGCTGCTTCTGACGGGATTGTGAATGAAAATTTAGCAGAAAATTTCGTAAATGAAGTTCAGTATGCGGAAGCTAAATTTTTCTATGGTTTCCAGATTATGATGGAAAATATTCATTCTGAAACCTACTCGCTTTTAATTGATACTTATGTAAAAGATGAAGCTGAGAAAAACAACTTATTCAACGCTTTAGATGTGTTTCCTGCAATTAAGAAAAAAGCAGATTGGGCATTAAAATGGATTGATTCTGATTCTTTTGCAGAACGCTTAATAGCTTTTGCAGCGGTAGAAGGTATTTTCTTCTCGGGAGCATTTTGTTCTATTTACTGGTTGAAAAAACGTGGATTGATGCCAGGTTTAACCTTTTCTAACGAACTAATTTCTCGTGATGAAGGTGTTCATTGTGATTTTGCCGTGCATTTACATAACCATCATTTAGTTAATAAAGTTCCAAAAGAACGCATCAGAACTATCATTGTAGATGCTTTAAATATTGAAAGAGAATTTATTACAGAATCGTTACCTGTTTCATTAATTGGAATGAATGCCGGATTAATGACACAATACTTAGAATTTGTAGCAGATAGATTGTTAGTCGAATTAGGATGTGATAGAGAGTACAATACTTCAAATCCATTTGATTTTATGGATATGATTTCGCTACAAGGAAAAACCAATTTCTTTGAGAAAAAAGTGGCCGAATACCAAAAAGCAGGTGTAATGAATACGGATACAGAAGCACAAAAAATTACTTTTGACGCTGCTTTTTAAAAGAAAAAACTCATAATACAGAATTCCCCAAATCCTGCTATTTACTTTTCCATAATGCGTATATTCACTTTTTTAGAAAGAAGTGGCAAGCTCTTTTTACTGGCAAAAAAATAAGTATTACAAATAACCCGAATCAGTAAAGGGATTTACTGTTTCAAAAAACAAAAACTATGTACGTAATAAAAAGAGATGGCCACAAAGAGCCAGTAAGTTTTGACAAAATCACAGATAGAATTAAAAAACTGTGTTATGGTTTAAACGATTTAGTAGATGCTGTAAAAGTAGCTATGCGAGTTATTGAAGGATTATACGACGGGGTAACTACCTCAGAATTAGATAACTTAGCAGCTGAAACGTCCGCTTCAATGACCATCGCTCACCCAGATTACGCACAATTGGCAGCACGTATCGCCATTTCTAATTTACATAAAAACACCAACAAATCCTTCTCGGAAACGATGAGTGAAATGTACCATTATGTAAATCCAAGA
>Ga0209443_1001043_pt1 | contig 17949 bp, 15 predicted proteins | sample LauGreBMM110DCMD_2_FD_187571 | JGI IMG/M metagenome (GOLD analysis project Ga0209443, IMG submission 187571) | Freshwater lake microbial communities from Lake Michigan, USA - Su13.BD.MM110.DCMD (SPAdes) (version 2) | ecosystem: Environmental > Aquatic > Freshwater > Lake | place: Lake Michigan... | reverse complement strand
GAAATCGTTGATATCTTGACACAGGATCAACAAACCATGAATGTTTCATTGCATAATTTGAATTACATCTATCATTCGGATGTGGATAGGTCATCCATTTTACCAAATCAATTAAACTACTGTGTTGGTCATAGCTTATATGATTTTGACGGTCCGCGACACTATCGAAACAAATTCTCTTAAATATATCCCATCTTCTTTCACTAGAATGAAATCTCGGGCTTGTAATTTCCATAGCGCCATCACCGAACGCCATATCAAAATATGTTTCAATCATCATAATCCCGACAGAATACACATCAGATTTTAAAGAGGCATTATTATAATAATAAAAAAATGGGTCTATATTTACAGGAGTTCCATACCAATCTTTTTCTTTTATATAACCTTCTTTTGTATATGGTATAAATCTTGCATAACCGAAATCAAATATTTTTGCATTACCGTCGGCGTTTAATCCTACGTTTTCCGTTTTCATATCTAAATGAGCATATCCGTGACTATGTATACAATTCAAACCTTGCAATATTTGATGAAAAGTCTTACTTAGATTTAAATATGGTTTTGGATTTTGATTTTTCAACTTATATATTTTTTCATATAATTCAGTAGTAGGCAACGATTCAAGAATAGCATATACACGTTCACTTTTTGTGCCTTTATCCACATAACCAAATTCGTAAACTTGGCATATATGATCACATCCAATCCCTCCATTTTTTACGGGTTTCGACATATACGATTGTAAAAACAGCCCTGTGATTTCATTTTGTAATTTATCAGGTTCTATTCCGACTTTGGTTATTCTTAAAACTTGATTGGTATTATTTTTTAATGACCACACGTCATTAAAACTTCCAGTTCCCAATAATGCATTTAAGTTGTAATTTACACCTGACTGACATTGAAGGATGTAACTTATATTCGGATCTGGATTTAATTTTCCAGCTACCTTCAATTCACTGATTAACGTTTTATCCTTACAGCTTTGTGTTAATTGACTATGATCTAATGTAATTGACGACATAATGTTTATATATTATACACATATTTTTCTTTTCTTATTATAATAATAATGTCCGCCTATTCTTATGAAAATTATAACAAGGATCCTACAACTATTATGGACCAAACAACCCGTTATAACGGTCGCGTGAACTTGATAGAGCCCGAAAATCCCGACGCCCGATTCCAAATGTATGAGCGCATTGCCATAAAAAATAAAGCCACAGAATATCGCGAGTCTCTTATTGGCGAATGGGAAGCTAATGCTTTAGCACAAGTCTTTTTTTCCGAGGGCAATATCCAAATCTTACAAAACGGATTACGCGCGGGTGTCTATAAAATGTCTAGTAACAAATTCGTGGTAACACCTCAGAGTATCGACGCCATCAAGGTCATCATGCGCAGCATCTATTTACAAAATGCACAACATAGTAATACTGATATTACAAAACAAGTAGAATGGCTAAATCAATTATTTTGGAATTACGCCGTGCCGAATTTATATAACGAGTCGATGGGATATGTGAAATATTTACAGGACCAGAGCTCTTTAGTAGTGCCGTTGGAGCTTCCGGCGCAGAACGATCGTAACCGTAAACAGTTGGAACTCAAACCGTGGTTTTAAATCAGGTTCCCTGACTTTACTTCGCACGCAAATCGTTGGAAAACTGGATGACTTTCGAAGTATACGTCTTGGAAATATCACGCAAACACTCGTTCACGTAGTCCACGATCGGATCGACTTCTTCCAACGCTTCAATTAGAAACTCATTAGGCGGCGCATCACGCAAATGCGTAGCAAATCGGTTCACGATATCGGTTACTGTATTCAGCAATATCGTGAGAACATTATGGATCTCCCGCGATTTCTCAAACTTTTTATCGTTACGTTGGAGCGTGTTTTTGAATAAGTCCTCAGTGATGCGATTACGCATATAATCGATACGGAGTTCTTCGTTGCGCGTCTCCCGATTACCGACCTCGTATTTGCTCATGATCGTATACCGCATATGCGTAGTATGTCGAATAAGACGCATCATATATTCATCGCAGTGTTTCGTCAAATAATGCTCGGGATGGCGCGTTCTCAGAGTATTGCGAATCTGAGTATACGTATGATGCGTGATATCGTTATGCTGACAGGGAATATCGCCCGCCGCGCGCGGGACTTCGTTACCATTCCGGCGCAACCACTCGAAATAATGGGGATTATGGACGTTGGCTTCTATGCGCCCCGTGCGCCAGTTGAATGCGGTGTGACATTGCGTGCACCACATTTGATCGCATCCGTTAATCTTATAAATCCCCGTTCTGCAGTTCGGGCAGGGTTTAGTATCCAAGCCCAAGAGTTGGACAGTCGCGACGGTTTCCGGATTACATGTATGTTCAGCGTCACGCGTGAATCCCTTGATTTCGTGACACTCTGAGCACGCCCACTGTTCGCAGAGCCCGCACTTCCATTGACTACTTAAAAACCCGCGACAGCCTTCATCGGGACATGCCTTGATAAACTCGACGCGCTGCACCGGATTAAGAGCTTGATTGCGTAAAACAGAGCTCAATTGATTTTGCGCGGCAACACGCTCGAGTCTTAACGCATTAATTTGTCGAGTTAGTTGATTGACTTTGACATTTAACACCTCGGTCTGAATCTTACGCTCGACTAGAGGTTGAGTAGCAGGCAAAAGTGCGCGCTCGTTATCAAACAATAATTGCTCTCGACGTTGCTTCAAACGACCGTTGATAAACGCGAGAGTGAATGCATCGCGAATATGCTGGCGCGTCCAGTCGCGACCGCAAGCTGGACTCATACATTTGACGACGGATTCTCCGAGGACATAGGTTTCGCAGCATGTACGGCATGCTGCGAAATTACAATAGGGACAAGATATACATTTTCGGGTGCTTTGATTGAGCGATTCGTCGCAGATTTGGCAGGTGGACATGGTTTTGTTATAATACTCTAAATCAATAAACAATATTGCAATTCAATTTTAGCAGGGAACCAAGGTTTTTCGCGAAGCTTACGCCCTGCGACCCCTCCTTTTTATAGAAATAGCAATTTAGCGTTTTCGCGTGTTTCGTGGTTTTTTCCGAGAACCTAGTTTCCGCGTTTTTTTACACCTTTTCTCATTTAATCTGCCCATTTCATGGGCAGATTTGAGTGAAAAGGCAACGTTACATTGCGCATCTTCAATGCGAAATGGTTTAAGACCTGTTCTAAACAGATCCCGTCGAAAATACTTGAACATTCGATGATCGGTTTGAAACGCGCCCCATTTGGTCGCCCATAATATATCTTGAAACGTAGGACTATTAATGAACCTGATCCATTTCTCCCCTTCGGCTTTCGACTTGATTGGGATACCGAAAGATAGTTGTGACATACCATACTTTCCAAGATGGTCATTATACGGATACTGTCGTTCGTTGGCATTCAAAATCACTTTCGGGACGAATTGCGAGGGGTCTCGGTCGGACGCATATAATATACCTAAACCCTTTTCGCCAATTGTATGCACAATGGGGTATTTGTTTTTCGCAGATTGCGCCTTGGAAATACGGCGCGCTTCATATTTCGCATAATCAAAAATGATAGGTATGCCGTCTTTAGAATCCTTGACTAATAGTGTCTTTATAGTAGAAAACGCGTAATTCGGGAGGAAGTTCCAAGACTGAATATCAAAGTTATTATGAATAACACTTTTTTCATCGATAATGGTGGGATTACCGGATACTCCAGCTTTCCGAATAATATAATTATCGAATCTCGACTTCACATCGAACCATTTCCTACCATCGTCTTTGCTATGGATTTTCAAAAACACCAAGTTATTGGATCGCGTCATTAAATCCCAAAGTTTGGATTCGGGGCGTCTCCAAGACGCGGGTGTTAAAAAAGCCAAATAACCACCGGGTCTAACGATTTCCAAACCCGATTTCACAAAGGATTCCCATAAAGCGCGTCTACCTAAACCGCCGTCGTATGTTGCCTTTTTCGGAGTCTGGAATGGTGGATTGCCTAACACCACGTCGAATATTGCGACTGAGGAAAAATCACGCGTCCATTTTTCTTTCTGTTCCAAAAAGTCCGCCAAAGATATATTCGCCCGAGCTCCAAATAGCCGACGCATTGTATGAACATTCGAAGGATTGATTTCGACCATATAGAGCATATTTCCAAGAATATGCTGCTTTCTCTTTGTTTCATCGGGAAACTCGCCGCGTAAAGACTCCATAAGTCTTGAATAGACAAGCGCCGAATAATTCCCCGTCCCAGCCGCCGGATCGAGCCATTTTGTATCGGATCGTTTCCATATTGCCGCAGGTAATTCGTCCAATATCTCGTCAATCAAGTCAGGGTGTGTTAGGACCTCGCCGAATTCGTCTTTTTCGTGATCTGTTGCACGCGGGCGTAGATGTTCTTGGATATATTCGCGGATTTCTTGGTTTGACATTTCAATAATTTGGTTTTTCATTGTATTTTATTTATTATCTTTCTATTATGTGGCTATATAAATAATTTGAACCGATTCTTTACATTACTCATAATGTAAATGGGAATATTTGTATTTTTAATATCGAGAGGATTTACCTCACATCCAATATTTGAAATGAGTTTACCGTCTGTGTAAAATCCATAGCAATTGGAAATCGTGTTTTCATAATAATCACACCGTCGTTCTATGTCAGGATATTGGTCTCTTGGTTCTACTTTTCTACCTAGCCAGTCTTCGTAATAGTGACGACGTTCTGTCTTTAACGGTTTTTCTAGACAAGAAATATACGATCCTCTTGCGAACCAAAAATTATACCATATCCACCCAAGTCCTCCAGCGGAATGTCCGATTTTATCCACCGTAGGAAATAGAGTATATATATTTTTTATTTTTTTGAAATCTTTCAATATAATATTGTAATCGTCGTGTCTATTTCTTTCATAACTTGTATAATGCGTTAAACCCTTTGAATGAAAATACAGAATTATATCAGTAGGTGCATTATGAATTTGACCCAAGTCCCAGACTTTTAATATCCCTCTATATTCATATTCGTTGTCATAATGGCATTCTATTTTTGCAAAAGGATACATTTCCAAAACCTTTTTTCTAAATTGCAGTTCCATGTTTGGCGAAACGGTGGATATAATATAGAGTTCATCCAAATATGCAGTTACCATATTTATTTGATTTGTCAACCAATCCATATAATTTGTATTAATTACGCAATTAATGAAATAAACCACATATAATTTGTAATTTATGGAATTATTCCCATTATCTATATTGATATCATGACGATTCATTGAGGGAAACATAGATATGTTATATTTACAAAAATATTTCTAGCATAAAACATGTTACTCATATCCACATGTTAAACCGATCAAATCGCAAGGGGTTTCATTGTTCCATATTCTTTCTATAACTCTCTCTCGATAATAATCGCAGGTACTGTTATTATAAACTGATTCTGAAAGGAAAATGCCGTATCCATACCATTTGTCTAAAACCCATTCGCCAATGTAAAACGAGTCGTCGAAATACTCCATTTTACCGTGACCGTGGCGTTTATCACAGAGCCAGTCGCCTTCATATATATCGCCATTCCAATAATACACGACACCATATCCCTCGCGTTTTCCTGTTTCAAATTCGCCATTATAGACGTCGCCACATTCGTATTTCATTTTGCCATTTCCATGCTCTTCGTTTTTATAAAACTCGCCCTCGTATTCGTCGCCGCATGCATAATGATATTTGCCGCGACCTTGCATTCGATTATTGCGCCAGTCGCCGTGATACCATTCCTTTCCGTCTCGCCATTTATATAAACCTTTCCCGTGCTGTTTACCATTGACCCATTCGCCCTCATATGTATTGCTAGTGCGGAAAGTCATTTTACCTTGTCCGTGGTAATCGTCATTTTCGAAATCGCCTTCATACGTAGAGCCTCGTGCTGAGTTGAACATTTTACCGAGTCCTTTGGATTTATCGTAAACAAAATCGCCGTTATACCAAGATCCGTCTTTCCATTTGTATAGACCATCGCCGTGTTTGAAATTATTATACCAGTCGCCTTCGTATTCATCGCCGTTTTCGTAGGTGATTTTACCTTTTCCGTTGCGCGCTTTATTGAACCAGTCTCCGCGATATTGGTCGCCGTTTTCGTAATCGACCACGTATATAACATCGTCGACGATAGTAACGCATTTTATGGGAGGAACGATCCGGGTTCGCATGGTTATTAATGGTTGAATAAAAAATACATGGATAACAAATAACATTATCAATTTTGTTTTCACTTCTTTGCAATCTTTACAACTTTTGGTGAGTTTACAACCTTTGGTGAGTTTACAACCTTTGGTGAGTTTACAACCTTTGGTGAGTTTACAACCTTTGGTGAGTTTACAACCTTTGGTTTCTTGACTTTGGTAACTCCTGTGGCGGATCCCGCCTGAATGATCTCGCGCTTCATCTTATACGCGTCATACTCTTTTTCCAAATTGGCGAGTTCTGTCAACCACATCGTCTCCAGACTTGTTGCCTGTAATGCCGCAAGTTCTCGCTCTGTATCCGCCTTCTCCTTGAGTGCCTTATCCACATTTTCTTGGGTTACCGAGTCCATCGGCATCTTGATCAAATACTTGAAATCTCCGTCGATCTGATCAAACTTGAGCGCCATCAATAATTCGTTCACTTGCGCGGCGGTCTTCTTCCTCAGATCCACCGACCCGTCGAGATTCGCCAGGATATACCGCGCGCGATTCGACAACTTGATCAATCGGTGCTGCATATCCTTCACCAAATACGCCTTGCGCTTTCCGTACATTTCCAAACGCACTTTACTGAAATCATCGATGATCTCCTCCACCGTCCGGTATTTATGTAGCTTACAGTCCGCGTCGAACATATGCATATTTGTCGTGGACTCGGTCGTCGTGAGCTTGAGTAACTTCTCTAAGCCGTTGATTCCGGTCGCCGAGTCCACAATTGCTAGGAGCTCATCGAGCCGACCCTTTGCGAAAACCACTGTGATATCAACCGCGACCTCCGTGCAGACCGAAGTGAAATCCTTGATTGCTGGTGCAATCTTCTTACCTGCCTTATCCACGCCGCCGTCCATGAGCCCCTCGAGGAAGGTCACATAGGGCATGGTCCAGGTTCCGACGGGGAGCTCGGTAATCCTGATTTTGTCTTCGGCGAGCTTCTCATAGACACCCTTGATCAGGTATTTCTGTTCCGCAATCTTTCGCACGGAACCCTTGAAACCCTCATAATAGGGGACGAATTCTACTGCCTCGGTAAGTCCTTGAAGTTTGTTTCGCAAATACTGAATCACCGTCTTTGGGCTAAATGCGGGAATCGAGCTGGAGAATCCCGTGCCGATACCCGAGATTCCGTTCATCAGCGCAAATGGAATAATCGGACAGTAAAACTCCGGCTCGACGGTAACGCCGTCATCATCCAGATATGTCAATACGGCATCATCTGCCTCTGGAAAGAGAGACCGCGTCAACGAGTTAAGTTGCGTGAAGATATATCTCTCCGAAGCCGAATCATCGCCGCCTTGAAGACGTGTTCCGAACTGACCATTGGGCTCCAACAAATTCACATTGTTGGATCCGACGAAATTCTGCGCCATATTCACAATCGCACCATTGAGAGACGCCTCACCGTGGTGATACGAAGAATGCTCGGAAACGTAACCCGAGAACTGCGCGACCTTGACCTCGGTCTTCAAGTTTCGCTTGAATGCACAAAACAAGATCTTACGCAACGATGTCTTGAGACCATCGACCATATTCGGAATCGAACGCGCACAATCGTAAGTGCTGAAATGGATGAGCTCTTTATCAATAAACTGCTCGTATTTCACCGTTTTGTGACTGGTGTCGAGGAACGCGTTTTTATCGTATTGCTCCAACCAAGTCTTACGGTCGTCCGCACGCTTCTTATTGAAGATCTTATCGATAATATCATCGCACTGAGGACCCGTATAGACGAAATCCACGATTTTCTTATTGGCGAAATACTCCTTGAATTCCGCGCTGGTGCTGGTGCCGAGACCCTTGAAATACTTCATGGTCCAGCCCACGGGACCGGCGTCGCCGAACGCGGTCTTCCAGGTCAAATACTCGCCCTCGTTGTAAAACAACATGGTTTGCGCGCCCTTCTTCGCCCTCAGAATCGGAGTATTCATGAAGGAAATAAAGCCGGGTATCTTGATAAGCGAAGACCATTCCGCATGAAAGAGATTGATACAAAGCGCCTTGATATGAGACCCGTCCAAATCCTGGTCGGTCATCACCATGATCTTACCGTATCTCAGATTGCGATGGACTTCTTCCATGGTCGCGTAAGCGCGACCGGTCTCCAAGCCCAAGATTTTCTTGATGTCCGTGATTTCCTTGTTTTCGGAAATCCGCTTTAGTTGCTCACCACGGACATTGAGGAGCTTACCCTTCAGAGGATAAATCCCGATAGTATTACGATCGTCACTGGATAGCCCAGAAACAATACCGGAAAGCGCCGAAAGTCCCTCGCACAAAATCAGGATACAGTCTTTTGAAGCCACCGTGCCACTGAAGTTCGCATCGATGAAATTTGCGATACCGCGAATGGTCTTGGTTTTTACACCGTCCGTCTTCTTCGCCGCGCGATTCTCTTTGGCTTCTGTGAGAGAGCACGCCAAATCCATCACGCCCATCTTCGCGATCTTTTCAATAAACGCATCGGAAACCGCACACGAAGATCCGAACTTGGCAAACGGAGTATTCATGTAATCTTTGGTTTGGCTATCGAAAGAGGGGTTCTCGATATCGCAGCGCAAGAACAGAATCAGCTGCTCTTTGATCGACGCCGCGTTCACCTTGATCTTCTTCTTCTTCTCGATATACTCGCATAACTTACGTGTGATCTGACCCGTGATATACTCGACGTGCTTCCCGCCCTTGAACGTGCAGATTCCATTGACAAACGAAACCTGCGTGAATTCATGGTTTGGCGCGAGAGCGACGGCGTATTCCCAGCGCTCATCGGGCATCTCGTAGACGCGCTTGGACTCGCCCTTTGCGCCGATATACATATCGATGTATTGCTGGAAGTTTTTCACCGGGATCAGCGTGTTATTATACGAAATCTTGATCTTATTCACGGAATGGTCCGTGACCGCGCCAATATCCATAACACGCTTACGTAAGAGTGCGACCATATCCTCGGTGAGTCCGGGGATTCCGAGACGCGCGTAATCGGGCTTGAAAGTGACGATCGTATAGGGCTTGACTGACTTTGCGGGAGTGATGACGGGCGCTCCGATTTCGGAAAGGTTTCCGCGAAACTCCTGGACATACTTGAGACCACGCGTGTGATCCACCGTCTCCACGCGACCATAGGTCGACCAGATCAAAACAAGCTTGAATCCGAAACCGTTCTTACCACCGACAATCTTTTTTTCGGTCTTGTCGTAGTTGGTCGAGGTGCGTAGGTGACCGAAGATCATCTCGGGAATCCAGATATCGTATTCAGGATGCTTCGCAATATCAATACCGTTACCGTCGTTGGACATGGTAATGGTGCCATCGTCCGCGATGCCGATTTTGATATACGAAACAAACTGTTTTTCGATATTTTTGTGCTGGATCATACGGATGACATGGTCACGGCAGTTGACAATACCCTCGTCGAAGAGCTTATAGAGCCCGGGGATATACTCGATCTGTCGCTGGACGATCCGCGCTTTGGTTTCGTCGTAGACCCACATATCCGAGTCGATGTTCTCTACCGAACCAATATAGGTATCGGGATTATCGAGGATATGCTGACGGTCCGTTTTTCGTTGGTATTGTTTTGCGAGAGCGGCATCGTCCTTTGCGATAGTCGTAATAACAGAGTTTTGCAAAGTAGCTGACATTTCGTTTTGTTTACGTTCTGTAAAAACCTTACTAGCCGTTTCAATTTTTACGATATATATTTAGAAGTTTCGAGGCGGCGCGTAGGAATTTGATTTTGATAAAAAATATAGGCTTATTGTATAATGACGAAGCGTAGAACTATGAAAAGAAGTTTGAAAAGGGGTGGCAACTGGTGGAGCAGCAAACACGCTGAACCTGCTGAACCTGTTACTATAACTGAACCAACTAATATAACTGAACCAACTAAATTCGAACAACAATCTTATGGAGAATTAGTAGCTAAAGTTGCAACAAAATTAAGAGGGGACCCCGAAGCTATGGGGATTTTAACCAGTGCAGTGAATCAAAATAGTAATGAAAGTGATAAGATTACTTTATTGAAATATCTAGATGGTTTAAAACCAGAAGCATTAAAACAACATTTAAACGATAACAAAAAAGTGTATGGGTTAGCGGGCGGTCGTAAATCTCGCCGTCGTCGCAATAAGAGCAGAAAGCAACGTAAATCAAGACGTTGAATATTATTGAATTAACTTCTAAAATTGATTTAATAGAACAAAACCCGCGATAACCAATAATATAACCATGCAACAACCCGATCGCTTACAGACCCTCTTGGAACGCCGCGAAAGCTGGCTTAAACGCGGAGGATGTGATTTCGCCAATCTCCAAGATTATTTCGGTTATCAAAACACGCCGAATTCATGTCATCAGATTTCGTTAAAACGCGATCACGCGAATAACACCAAGTATATACTCGACATTAAGCGAGTAAAACGCGAACACGACATATTTGATATTTATTTTGCAAAGTTACCCAGAGAAATCAATAACCTCGTATACATGTTCTTGTTTTCCAAGATAGAAATACAAATCTCGATACAAATTCCACCGAGTTATCCTTTCGACCAATCCGCATGGAACGTTCTATTGTATGCGAAAAACGGAAAGGATAGTATTCAAAAACGATGTATGGAAATAGCGAAAATTAAACGAATGTTTTGCGAGTTTTCTACAACCATGTTCTTGGAAAAAGCCGTGCATATGTATTTAGCTTATAATCGCGATCTTGCATAAAATGTCGCATGTATATATAAGACTCGATATGCCGGATATGGATAATCAATGCTGTCCCGACGTGGCATGCGCCACTGAAACGCAATTGCAAAAGAAACTCCGGGTTTTAAAGACCGGTCCGAACTCATATAATCAAAAAGCCATGCGTTATTCGGCGTATGTGAAGTCAGAACCCGGTTTCGAAACGTTCGCTAGCAAAAAGGTCGCGGGCGTTCAAGCCGTAGTTGCAAACAAGCAGCAGTGTTTTCAAAACTCCATTTGCCCTGCAACACCAGTGCCCTATAAAAACACATATGTTCCGCAAACGCAGCCACCGTTACCAAAACGTAAATTCAATAGTCGTTGGATCATCGGAATGGCGCAAAATTGATTTTAGCAGGGAACCAAGGTTCCCCTGCGACCCCTCCTTTTTAGATATTTTGGAATACCAGTGGAGATATCCGATTTTTTTATATTAATATAACAAGACGATGTTTATGTTTAGGCAACAAATGCCGCAAGACCCGTTACAGCGGTATTGTGAAAAGAAACGTTGCGAAGGTTTAGTGAAATATAATAAAATGGGGACCGGTGGAAACGATCCATCGATTAGTGCAAATATGAGGTATGCGCAATTGGTGAAAATTGGCGGATTTACAAAAGTCACTAAAAACCAGATTAAGAAGGTTTGCCCGGGAGTTCCGACTAGTGGTGCTAAATATGTATGCACGAATCCGCAATTCGCTCATCCAAGCACGAGACCCGTCGAAATGTAAAACAGGGGTTTCACTTATAGATTATTTAGCGCATTTTCCAAGACGTGCCCATTGAGCTTTTTTCTGTGCGTTATATATAATGAAACGCCCCACCAGAGGATCCGACGGTAACTACCACATCAGCGGAAAAACTTACCCTGAATTGATTGGCTCAAGACAGCAGGTTTGGAATGGAACTTGTTATAAGACCGAGGGAGGTTTAGTAAAAAGCCAGATCATGATGAATAAGTGGGGACGCCTTGTTTCTAAGAAGAAGCACGTGACTGCCAAGAAGGAGAAGCGTTTAGAGAAGGCTGGCTACTATGCCGAGAAGGGTAAGTTCGGATACGTCAAGCGCACGGCTAGACGCCGCGGTAGCCGTAAGACTGTAGGTAAGGTGCAGGCTTAAAGCGATAAAGTATCGAAATAATATGGTTATTAATTATCATATTATTGTATAGTTATGAATAGTAAAACTGGGCGCAAGACTTGTCGCCGTAAGACTTGCCGTAAGAAAGGGAAATTATCGAAATGTTTACGTTTACGAACTGATTCCAAAAAGTTGGACTGTCAGTGCCCGACATGTTTATCCGGAATGCCTTACGTAAGATGCATTCGATCGTCGAGACTTACAAAGACGCGTCGAATGTCTAAATAAATAATTTCAACGGAGATATCCGGATTTTCGCTCCGTAGTCCGCAATCGCCTTCATATGAAACCACCGATGTTCACAATCCTGGTCTCCACGTAACCGCGCATATGGTTGCCCAATAGCATCATAATATCTGTCGATTTGTTCCTTGCTTAACAACTCGAACGTTTTTTGTATCGACCATTCATACCAAACGTTCTCAAATGCAGCCGTTTGATAAATCCCGAATCCATTAAATGCTGACGAGCATTCTACCAGTTCATTCGGATCACATAATTCCAAGATTTTCGTGATAAAAGGTTTGATTTTAGCTACTGCCGCGTAACCGTCGGGAACGTGCCAACAACTGAACATATATGGTGGAATCGAAAGTGCCCAGATATCGTAATAATCATCGCGATTGAACGATAACGAGTCCCATGTATCGCGCCATTCGGGCGCCAAATACTTTTTCAAAACCTCGAGGTCCATAGGTCCCGCGGAAACGTCGTCTAGATCGATCATAATAAAATATTCGCGCTTTGGCGATTCCGGACGTCTCATGTATTTCAGGATCTGATTGCGCGCATTGGCAATGTTTTGTGTTCTTACGGGAGTCCTAGGATTCGGATTGATCAAAATTTCCATATTATAAGAACGCTTGAGATCGCATAACTTACGTAAGGTCATATCCTCGGATTTATCAAACGCAATCAGGATCTGATAGTCCTCGAATAATGGGATTATCTTGGAAATGTTAGCAAAAACTGCGTCCAAGTATTTTTCGCAATTCAACGCGCATCCACAAATATATACTGACATGAATCACTATATATTTATTGTTTTAGATTGTTATTCATTTTACACAATTTCACGTTCATTATCACTAAGGGACTTCCTCCAAGACAAACGGCGTCTCCAGTGTAGACGTCCTTATTTCATTACATTACATCGTTTGCGGTTGGATCGTCGCTTTCAGGTAAATTGTTTGGATACTTTACTTCCGTGCATCCATGACAACCTTGCCCCTTTTTCCACCATTTTTTAGCATACCCCCAGCCATTGTCTTGATACTCAGTCAATGTTTTCTGACAATGATCATAATTACAAACCGGTTTCTTAATTTTTTTTACCGGTTTTTTTTTATTTCCTTCTACTACGCGAAATTGATAATACGCAAAAATAATAACTCCTATTACTAATAATGCTAATAACAACCATAGGCGGTTTATTTTTTTTATTTTTAAAAAAAATGGTTTTGACATTTATAATATAAACGCACATTTTTATTACAACTGTGATATTTCTAAATATACTTCTTGGTAAATTCGGCGGGTGTATAAACGGGAACGCCGTGTTTTTTCGCGTCGCTCACTTTTCCCGTTTCCGATTCAGGCTCGGGTGTAATTACGGCGAACGTGTTTTTGGAAACGCTCGATCCCATAGTCGCGCCGATCTCCTTGAGCCGTTGTTCTAGAACCTTATCGCGTGATCCGCTCATTACAATGGATTTTTTATATAAAGGATGACTCGCGGCTGCAACTGTTACAACCGGTTCGGTAACCGCCGTATTATTCGATAATTTCCCTTGTAATCCACATTCTTCCAAGAACGCCAAGAACGTAGGAATCTGTTCCACGAAAGCGGAGGCGGTCTTGGAAGCCATTCCTTTGATGGCAGCGATGCGTTTCGTTTTATCACCGACCGACTCTCCAGACGTCAGAATTCCCGGTCCGACCTCGTCCAGAACCAATTTGATTTTCCGGTCACCGAATCCGCGCCCAAAGATATTCGAAGCGGACATAATAGTCCCGATCGACGCCGCCGTTAAACGCGCGCGTATTCCTTCGAAAACCTTGGTAGCCATTTTATCCTTGAACCCGTCTACTGTCAGCAAATCCGCTTTGGACATTTTGATAATCTTTGGTATCGAATCAAATCCGGCTGCTACAATTTTGGTAATATTTCCAGCACCCAGACCATCAACTTCGATGCCCTTGAAGAATCCCGTAATGTTTTTCTCTCGCACGGTCGCGTCATCTTCCGCATTTTCCAAGATAATATCCACATGCGTATCATTCCAGCGATAGGGGACATCGGGCATCAGCGGCGTTTCCGCGGGCACAACGACTTCTTTGATATACGGAATCACGTCGCCACTACGAATCAACTGGATAACCGCACCAACGCCGATTTTATTCGTATCAATAAATGACGCATTAAATCCGGTAGCAAATTCGATAGTCACGCCTCCAAGACGTAGGGGCTCGATCTGAACACGTGGTTTCAGAAGCCCGTCTTTACTCGCATTCCAAATCACATTGACAACTTTGGCTTCTGCCATTTGATCCGAAAGCACCATTTTGAATGCAAACGCGTGATCGGGATTTCCCGAACCCCTTGGATAAACAGCGTCGTTGGTCACAATAACCCCGTCGATCTCGTAATCATAATTGGAGCGCCAATCAACTAAGGTTTCGGATAACTTTGTGTTACTAATCGCAGTCTCTAGACGATTTTGCACGACTTCGAATCCCTGGGATTTCAAAAACTCTAGTTGCTCGCTAGGCTTCAAGACGGGTTTAATGACTTCATAGGCAACAAAATGCAAGTCCTTGGTCTTATCATCGATCGATTGGCGGTTCACAATACCGGCAACGAGATTACGCGCGTTCGCAAACAGGGTTTGGTATTTGTCTGCGAATACCTTTTTCGGCATAATGAATTCGCCTCTTACCACGAGTTTTTCAGACCCGCCCTTCGGTAAGCGTAGTGGCGCGATCAAGTGCGTAACATCCTGTCCGATTTTACCATTTCCACGAGTATATAACTTGGGTGCATCACCTTCCAAACTATACATTCCACTGACACCGTCGAGTTTACACGACGTTATATACGGTCCTTTGTATTTTTTGCTCCAAGATTCCAAGGCTCCGCTATCCGGCTTGATTTTATCCATGGAAGGCATTTGATAGGGTAATGTAACCTTATTTTTCTCAATCGGTGCACCGACCTCGTGAATTACCGTATTCTTGGGGAATTTACGTTCAATGAACTCTTTCAAAACATCATATTCGTTATCGGTTAACATCGTATTAGACCCAGGCTCTAAATTATAATAGTTTTCGTTGGCGTATATCACCATGGCACTAAGCGCATCTTCAGACAATGAAGACAAGACGCTTATTCCACCCGACTTGAAATGCTGGATCGAATGGACGGTTGGATTATCCTGAACTACAGAATTCGTAAGACTTTCGCTACACGGCGGACAGGGCGGGCAGGCATTCTTTCTGGTTTTCGGGGAACCGCGCTTAACAGGTTTCATTTTAATAGTAAATCCCTTTGGTTTTATGTCATTTTGAACACCTTGATCCAAGTTCAGAAATTCGGCGTCTGATATTATTTTTAGACGCGGTTTCTTTTTCGTTTTTCGATTCGGCGAAATCGCTGGCAAGGGTTGCAAAAGTTCACTGGTAGAAACGGCAGGTTCGGCTTCTTGGACCAATGTAATATTATCGGAAACAACGGAGCGACCATCGACGCGTTCTTCCGGCGACTTGTATTTCAGTTTAAGAAAATCGAATATTGCCCGCTCGTCTTTGAAATCCTGTGTTACAAGGTCACCCTTTTGTTTCGCGGCGCTCATATGATAAATGCCATGTTCATTCAACGTATATCCCATAGTTAAAGCGCGGGCACGCATGACCGTATTAAATATTTTACTTCCCGTGAAATACAAAACAGCAAAAGGGTATTCTTGTGGACTCGTATATAAAAAATCAATGCGCCGAGCTTTCCTGGAAGCCCCGTCCAGTTTACCGATGACTAGGCATTTTGATGGACCGCGTGATAGGACCTCGAGAATAAGACCTGAACCCTCTAGCAGTTCAATAAACTGCTTGAAACCTGCGTTACTCGTCCCCGTAATAATAACGTCGATGTCACCCGACGAAACGGCGCCGCGGCGATAACTTCCCACGATTTCAAACGCGGGCGTTTCCCCAGGAGACATAACAACTACTTCTTGGAAAATATCAGTGAAATCTTTGCGGAATTCGTCAATCTCAGATCTCGGAATGCGTTCCAAGATATCTTCGTAGTATTTCAAACCTACGCGTTGGACATCGTTTAACAAATCGTCCTCTTTACTCCGCAGATCCGCAATCGTCGTGACGCCCTTGGCAACGAGTTCTTTGGCTTTTTTCGGTCCGATTCCATAGACATCCGTAAATAGATTTACTGGATTCTCGCGCTCGCGTTCCAATAATCCAAGGGTCCCCGTTTCAACGTATTCTTGGAACTTTTGCATAATAGTGGGTCCAATTCCGGGTTTATCGGACAGAATCGTCTTATAATTATCCGGAGTAACATCGTCAGTAATAACCATAATTGTTTCTTGCGCTTTTTGATAAGCACGGGCACGAAAAGGCTCGCCTTGTTTCAAAAGCAAACCGGATAATTTGTCTAAAAGGTCGATAAATTTTTCGTTTAGGCGCCCCTTATCGGATAATAACGGCGACTGCTTTTTCACAGTCTTTTTGTTGTTGGGGTTTTTTATTTTTATAGTATATTTCGGCGAACCTTTTTCCATCTATCTATATTAGTTCCAGAATAAATTCGAAAGTTCTTTACTGAATGCATATGCGTTCAGTAAAGTATAACTCTAAGTAATTACGCGAGTATAATACATCCAAAGCCCAATTCCGACAAAGCATTTCGCAATACAATCCAATATGTTCATTGAAATGTTCTTATATTCCTCGTTCATCATATAGACAATTCCGTAAACTCCCCAAATAGCAACGAATATAGAAAACACGACATAATTCAAGCGAGTGTATTTGGGAAGAACGAAAATCGCGTATATAATAAAAAACATGACGAAAAACGCTACAAATCCCAACGCCATTGCTGTTATGCGATCAAACACGTCAGTCTCACCTAAATAACCGGCGTATAACATTAAATAATTGAGAGCGACTATTGATAAAATAGTATACCACTTCACCTTGATTTTCGAGTTAAGCCCAAGAACTGAACATAGGACTAATAACATAATGGGCGTTGTAATTGACCAATCAATATAACGCGTTTTGGTGATATCCTTCCAATCTATGGGCGTATCGTCTTTATCAAATTGATTGATTTGCAAAACGAATGTGGAATAAAAATATCCGGCAATTAGCGAAATAGCAGTTTCCAAGTTCATGATATGTCGGAATTCGGGAATGGGCGTGCGTAATGCTTCAATGAACGTAATAGTTCCCGTTGTAAGAAGTAATATATAGGTTAAAACGAACGACGCTTTGACGTAATACTGAACGGGATTTTTCCTTTTTTCCTCCTTCTTTTTTTCTGTATCAATTCCGATTAAATTTGTAGTAGTAGTAGACATATACATTAATGCATAGATAAAAATCCGAGACCCTATTAGCAGGGAACCCAGGTTCCCCCGCACCCCCTCCTAGTTAGAAAACTAATTATTTTACCGCTCAATTGTTACCAAGAATGCATTGATTTTCTTATACACCGATGAACATTTAAGTCCGCACACGAAGTGTGCGTCTTAATTGATTTATCGGTA
>Ga0209443_1001042_pt1 | contig 17970 bp, 12 predicted proteins | sample LauGreBMM110DCMD_2_FD_187571 | JGI IMG/M metagenome (GOLD analysis project Ga0209443, IMG submission 187571) | Freshwater lake microbial communities from Lake Michigan, USA - Su13.BD.MM110.DCMD (SPAdes) (version 2) | ecosystem: Environmental > Aquatic > Freshwater > Lake | place: Lake Michigan... | reverse complement strand
AGCGGACCTGGTAGAGTCCGGATTCGCTATCCCAGCGGTAGGCGGCGAACCGGGTTTCCCAGTTGTAGGAGGAGCTGCTTTGGACGACGAAGCTGGCATTCATCACCCGGCTCGTTCCGAAGGCGTTGTAGCCGTAGCGTTCCTGCACCGTGCCTGAGGTGTTGATGATGGACGTCACATTGACCAGGTCATTCAGCACGTAATGCCGGGTGGTGCTCTGGTCCCTTAGCACCAGGTCATCGACGTAGCGCTGACCCCACACGAACTGCCGGTCTGCGCTGCTCCCGGTGTTGAGTCGCTCCTCCAGGATTTGCCACTGGTCCGAGTAGTAGAAGTGGGTGGTGTTGCTGCCCACCAGCTTGGTCACTCGGCGGGTGGCTCCGTCATAGCGGTAGGTGGCTACCGTTGTGGTCCCATTCTTCAGCTCCACCATCCGGTTCCATGCGTCGTACTGAGCCGTGTACCCATTGGCCAAGGATGCCGGCTGCGGCATCGTGGTCATGTTTCCAGCCGCATTGTACGCCGGGGTTGCCCACCCAGTACCGGTGGTGGTGGTGAAGCCGGTGATTTCGTTGACCGGGTTGTTGCTGCGATTCTGGTCGAGGTCGATGACGCCGCTGGTCCGGGTGACGTAGCCACTGCTGGAGCCATGCCAGTTACCGGTAGGATCGAAGGTGAAGTTCTCCTGCCATACCGGGGTGCCCGAGATGTCCGTTCGTCCGGCATTCAGATCCCCCCGCTTGAGCACCGTCAGCTGGTTCAGGTTGTCATAGGAGTAGTATTCGTCCTGTCCCGAACTGGCCACCAAGTTGTCTCGGAACACCCGATTGCTGTTCCGATCGAACCCATACTGAAAGCGGTCCACCGCGGTGCCGGAACTGGTGACCAGCCAACGCTGGTCACAGACTCGGCCGAAGCGATCCAATCCGGTGTACTGGTCACCGGCATCCCCCGTTCCTTCAGATCCCTGCTTGATGTAGGTCAACTCAACTCCTGGCTGCGAGCTGTAGTTGGCCCGCACGAATGAGGAGAGTCCGAGATAGCTGTATTCGACCAGGGTGGTGGTGGATTCCTTGAGGGCAGCAACCCGACTCAAGAGATCATCGCCTCCATTGCTGGCGCCGTAGTCGTAGGTCACCACTTTCGTGGTTGGGTAGGTGAGCGAAGTCCGGCGGACATGGTTGGCGCTCCCATCGCTGTAGGCGTACTGCACCTTGGGGGAGGTGCTGGTGTTCACGGCACCAGAGTGGGATTGGTACTCGGTGACCAGTTGGCTGAAGGTGTTGTAGGCGTACTGAACCTCATTGACGATGCTGCCCGAGCCCACCGTCGCATTGTCGTAGCTGGTAAGCTTCTCCAGCAGCCCACGGACCTCGTAGGTTCGGCTGATGCGTCGGACGCTCTGGTCCACTCCAGTCCCAAAGGTCGTCACCCGATCATGGCTCAGCCGGCCCAGCTTGTCGTATTCGACCGTATGGATGGTACCCAGTTGATCGGTCTGCTTTCGGATCTGTCCCAAGCGGTTGTACTCGAACTTCACCTGATCGGTCCCGGTGGGATCGGTATCGCTCGAGTCGGGGAAGATCTTGCAACGCAGCAGGTCGTTGGTGGCGACGTCTGAGTCCGCCAACGTGGTCCCATAGATGAACGTCGTCACCTGGTTCCCCGTGGTGGCATTGACCGCTGTGAGGGTCACCAGATGATTGTCGGAGTCGTAGGTATACTGGGTCTCTCGATTCAGCTTCGATGTCCCGTAATCCTCAACGGTCGAGGTCAACCGTGCGGCCGCATCCCATGCGGACTGGGTCACCACTCCCTTGGGATCGGTCACCTGATAGGCTTCACCGGCCGAGTTGTAGGCCGTCGTGGTGACCAGACGGGTGTCTGCCCGAGACGGAACGGTGCTGGGACGAGACAACGACGTGCTCCCGTTCGTGCCGTAGTCACACCGACCAATTTGTCTACCAAGGGCATCGGGCCAGAACGCCTCATAGCTCACCCGGGAGCGCGGTTCCGTGGACGTCCCGTCCAGTTCCCCCGTACCCGTGGCATTGTGGAAGCGCTGGCGTCGGGTGATTAACACCACGTTGCCAGCGTTGTCGTAGCCGAACTGCACCTGCTCATACACCGTGTCAGCAGTGATGGAAGACGCATCGGTATAGCTGCTATCCGTTGTGTCGACGGTCTGATACTGCTTGAGAGGCCATCCTACACCGTTGTAGGTCGACTTGGTGAGCTTTGAACTGCCCGCCGACTTGGTCTTCATGGTCTGACCGCGGGCATCGTACCAAAAGTCATTGCTCAAGGCGTTGCCCACCGAACCCGTGGACGGGTCCACGGCATAGACCTTGGTCCGGAACACCCGTCCAAGGTTGTCGAAACTGGTCTCCTGACGCCCGATCAACGTGCCCCCGGAACCATTCTTCTGCTCCACCTTGATGACCCGGTCCAGGTTGTCATAGGTGTAGCTCTCAAATCGGCTCAACTCCCCCGATAGGCTGATCCTCCGGTTCCTCCAATCATATTCGTAGTTGGTGACCCGGTTGTTCGTCGAACTCGTATCCACCAGCTGGGTGAGCTTGGTCAGGTTCCCATTCTTGCCGGCCACATTGCCGTCATACTCGTAGGCCTCAACCTGAACCATGTTGTTGGTGCCCGAGGTGCTGTTGTAGGGATTGCTGTCGGTGGCACCACTGTCGTCAGTTCCCACCCACTTCTCTTTTCGAAGACCCTGAGCGGTGTAAACCCACCGGGTGATGGTTCCGCCAGGAGATTGCTCGCGGACAACCCAGCCCATGCCCGCGGTGTCAAAGCCGAAGTTCGTCTCGTTGTAGTTCGAGGTCGCATCACCCGGGTCCCCATCGGTGGTAGGAATGGACCAATAGACCCGCGTCTTGTTCGCCGACCGCGTGTTGTTGTAGTAGATGACCTTCTGCCAACGCACCCACCGCGCCTGAGTAGCCACGTCCTCGGTGGAGGTCAAAGCTCCCGAGACCCCCGGAGCACGTTTGGTTTCAATCAGGTCGGTCACACGACCACTCTCGTCGGTCTTCTCAACGACGATTGGCTCAATCAGGCTCGTCGAGCTGGAGCTACTCGACGTAGCCGCCGTCTCGTAACCCAAGGCGGACCGCGTCTCCGAAACGGTGTCCTTGTACACCGTCCAGCGAACCCGCCGCAGGTCTGTCGAGGTGCCCGATAAATCGACATTGTGTTGCGGTCCCTTCTCCACCGTGGGTCGACCCAGGTTGTCCACCGTATAGTCCGTGATGAGGTGAAGACCTCCGCCCGATGGTGTGCTCCAGCCCGAGGGCACCGAGGGTGTATCGGTGATTTGCCCCGTCGCCACGTCATCAATCCGCTGGAGCAATCCACCCGAGGCGGCATCGTATTTGAAGCGGGTGAGGAACCCCCGCTCATCCTTGACCCAAATCAGGTTGCCGTACTGATCAAACCGCTCCACCCGCGTATTGCTGGTGCCCGAACCATTCTGCGTCGTGGTGATGGCAGGCCAAGTCGTCGTCTTTTGCTCCACCGCAAAGGACCCCGTGAAAAAGGTGTAGTCATAGGTGGTCTCCGCTGGGTCCGATCCACCGCTGACGTCGCTCTGGTAACGGATATCCTTCCACAAGGGATAGATAGTTTTGCTCCCCACCGTCCGAGAGGTGTACTTGAACTCCCGCACCTTGGTCTCAGCTCCCGAACTGCCCTGCTTGACCTTCTCGTATCGCAGGTAATCCAAGACAGCCCCATTGGGCAGATCCGTTGTCGAATAGTACTCCTTGACCCGGATCAGGCCCGTCGAACTGTTCAACGTCACCAACCCAACCGAACCCTCGTTAACGCTGGCCACCGCCTCGGAGGTCGCCTCCTGGACGACCCGACCCTTCGAGTCGTAGTTGACATAGTCATACCACTTGTTGGTGCTGCTCGCCTGCTGGAACACCTTCAACATCACCTGTCCCGAGTAGTTCGAATACACCGTCTGCGTGCTGCCATTCGGAAGCGTTTCGACATTCTTATTCTTCCAATTATTGTACCCGTCACTGTTGCTGCTCTGCCCAAAAGAGTACCCGTATGAGGACGGCGACGATGACGACGACGAAGTCCAACAAGGCCCATTGACCAACTCCTTGTTGACGCGCTTGTCGCTCGTGAACTCAAAGTAGCTGTCAGCGTAATTCTTCAGCGTCGTATCACTCAGACTGTCCGGATCGACCGTCCCTCCAGATGTCGCCCGGTCATAGGCCTCAGGCTTTAGAACAAACTTCAAACCATGCGCAAACCCCGGGTTCGACGATGAATCGTACGTATCGCTGGTGTAATACCGAAAATAGCTCGACCCGAGGTTGTCCCAACTGGAGCCATTCCACTGCTCCAAGGTCTCTGTCCGGAGATCACCCGTCAGCCCGTTGCCAGTGCTCGCACTCGTATCATGGTAGGTGTAGTAGAGACGGCGCACATTGGTCGTGCCCCGCTTCAATGTCACATATTGAATACGATCAATATTGTTTCCAGAGGTGTAGTAATCGTAATTGTAGCTGATCCCCGGCGATGACCCAGCACTGAGCGAAGTCACCTGATTGCTTCCATTGTAGGTGGGAGTAAAGGTAGTCCCCGCTTGATCGGTATAGCTCTTGAACTGTCCCTGCTTGGCCGTGGCAATGGTCCCATCAAAGCTAAAGAACTTGAACACCCTCCCCCCACTGTCCGTGAACACAAACTCCTTGTTCGTCGTATCCTCCGTCAACGTGTCCAACGTGAAAAACCGAGCCACATAGTTGGAACCACTCTTGTTGAACCAAACACCATCGTTGATGACCAAAATCACCTCAATGTTGCCACTGGAATCCTTGCCCAACTGCGGAAGCTGCGCGATGAACCAACGGAACCCATTCGGACCAGCTGTCGTCGCACCATCCACACGACTGCCGTAACTCAAGGTATGACCCCACGGCAGTCCATAGCCCCTAGAACTAAGCCGAGTCTGCACCTGACGGATCTCTCCATTCGAATACCGGATGGGATGCGCACTGTAGTTGGAAGTCGAACTGCCACCACACGAGCCGCTCGACGAAGAGTCCTGGCACGAACAACTGCACGATGACGAAGAGGACGATGACCCACAGGAATTGGGAACCTCTGCCGGAGGCTCCGGCGGCGTCGAAGTGGAGGTCGAAGACGACGTGGCAGACGTGCTGGAGCTGTAGTAGGTGTAGTCCTGAGAGGTGGGCATAAAGAGGCCTCTTTAGCGGGGTTTTAGAAGGGGCATCCAGTGCTGAGCCGCTCAACGAAGAGTACAACGAGTACTCCGTCGACACGACCAGCAGACCTGGATTTTTGTGGTGCTTTTCTCAGGTACGGGAGAACTGCACCCAATCTTTCAAGAAAGTTCAGAAATCTCCCAACAATCCACTCCCACCAACAGCACAGGCAGGCATGGGCCATGTGTCGGTATCGAATTGGCTTTACGATATCGCCCATCAGATGGAAGCTAAAGAATTCCCATGGACCGGATTCGTCCCAAAATCATCGTTTTTGGATGGCCCTCTCACTTGGGTGGTGCCGATACCAAATTGGCCCACCTCCTCGCACTTCTGCACAAGGAAGTCGAATTTATCGTCGTTCCCAACGAAAAACGTCACTTGGACGGTCCGTTTTGGCCCAATTACCTCAGGAACCTCGGGATTCACTCTTGCTTGCTCGACCAGCTCCCGCGTCGTCTGAACGGTTTCGCGCTCGCCCTCTCCAACCAGTGCTTTTTCAGCCACCAAATCTGCCACCGCGCGAAAGACCGGGGTCTGACGGTGGTTTGGTCCAGTGAAATGATGTGGCATCATGAAGGCGAACTCGATGCGGTGCGGAATGGACTCATCGACCGAGTCCTCTACACCTCGAGGATTCAAAAGGAGGTGCTAAGCCCAAACTATGGCAAGATCCCGGGGTTCATCACCGGAAACTACATCGACCCTGTCCAATTCCCCTTTACCGAACGCCGTAGGGCTGGATTCACCATCGGTCGTTTGTCTCGACCAGCGCCGGAAAAATACCCCGAAGATTTCCCGGTCTTCTACGAGTGCCTTCAACTCCCGGAATGCCGGTTCCGCGTTATGGCATGGGACGAAAAACTCGCCTCGAAATACCGATGGCACCATTTCGACCACCGATGGGACCTGTTAACAGCAGAAAAAGAGAATACCGTACAATTCCTAAACAGCCTCGATCTATTCGTTTATCCGTTGGGGCACTTCTTCACCGAATCATGGGGTCGTTCAACCGTTGAAGCCATGCTCACTGGAACGATCCCGCTGGTTCCCCCAGGCCACCATCTGGATGAACTCATCGTCCACGGCAAAACAGGTTATATCTGCAACGATTTTCGAGAATACCAAGAGTGGGCCAACAAACTATTCTTCGATTATCCGGCCCGCCAGACGATGGCAAGGCAATGCCGCGACCACGCCTTGAACAACCTTTGCAACACCGAACAGCACCGACGTACCTGGTTGGAAGTGTTTCAATGAAACCGAACTATTGCTACTGGTCAGTCGTTGATGGCGACTACTCTTGGATGATGGCTGCCGTGATTAAATCAGCCCGTCAGGTCGGCGTTTTTCGAGATTTCCACGTTTGGTCAGACCGCCCGGTGGCGGGTGCAATCCACCACCCATGTGGTCAGTTCGACAAGTGGGGCTGCCTCTTCAAGTTATTCTTCCTCCGAGATGCCGTACAGAAATTGGATTACGAGTATTTCGTCTGGCTAGATACCGACTCATGGTTTGCCAGAAATCCCGGCGATCCGTTGCGGATGATGCAGGGTTCACCATTGCACATTGCTTTGGAAGGAGACCTCACCATCCCGGAAAACCGCCGCCGAGATTGGTGGGATTGCCCAAATGAGCGGTTTGTTGGGCTGATGCGCCAACGTGGGGTCCGCAGCCAGCATATATTTAACGTGAACGGAGGTTTGTTCATCATCCATCGGGATGCAATCGACACGGTTTACCGCCTCGCATTTGATTTCTGGCAGTTCTCCAAGGCGCAAGGATTCACCTTCAATGACGAGCCCCTAATGGCCTACGCCATGCACATGCTTTGTGGTGACCCTTACCGCCACACACTGCGAAGCTCAATGGACTTTTGGTGCTCCGATTGGACCGGGGTCTTCTCAGACCGACTACCCGACAGTCGACCGTGGACGTTCACAGACTATTTCACTGAAGAACGAATCACAGTGAATCCAGCGATTGTCCACGCTATGCGAAGCAAACGGGCCTTGATCGCGGCCGGTAAAGAGGCATCAGGACATCTGCATACTGAATTGGAGGATAAAGCGATCTAGTGAGTTAACACTTGAAGTGAAGGTGTGGTCAAAACCGTTCCGCCGCATTTGAGAAGATTCATAGTGGGGAGGTTTCGATAAGGCGGGTGTTCGGTATAGAACAGCGCCGCCATTTATCTTGAAACCCGGGCCTCGAATGAAATCCTGAAATCGCTCAGCACTACTCTGAGCTCAGATAGGTAAAACTGGAATGCAGTAGCGACTGCGTAGGAGCCGAACTAATAACAGCTTAGTGAAAAGTAGATCTGATCAATCTGGATAATCATTTGAGATTTTCTCAAGCCAGAGAATTCCATCCGCTTTTCTGGAATCACGATCAACACAAATCAGCCGTAGTCTAGACCGACATTCTTCAGGAAGACGTAGTTTTTCAAGTAGTTCGCTCAATTTTCGGCCTTCGGAAGTAGGTTTTGGAACCACCCAAAATAAGATTTTGTGATCTTCCTCAATCAATTTTCGGAACATTCCGTTAATGTGACTGTCATCACTATTGAATCCAAAACCGACCGCTACAAGGGCGTCACAACTTTTAAACTGATCGAAAAGCTCTACGTAGCGACGCGACATGCTCACCGATGTTAGAGGCTTAAGCCCACTCTGAGTTAGGATGAATGGAACGTGAAGTTGGGCGTTTGGAACATCTTCTGGCGAGGATTTATTAACGACATCGTTGGTATATGGATTGTAATAGTCCGTCACACCACCGTTTAGGTGAATTGTCTTTGGAAGTTCAAGTTCAAGTTCTGCTGCAAATCGCTCCAGAAGGCTGTTGCAATTTGAGGTTCCGATTGCGCCAATTTCGATGCCGCATTTGCCCGCTTTTGCTAAATCATGGTAGTAGCCATCACTGCGCACAGCATGTTCTTGAGAGACAATATAGGTTCGTGCTAGACGCATAAATATCACCATTTTCGTAAATTTGGCCCATTCCGTCTTCGGGGTGAAGAGGTATCGGAAATGGCTGTCGATTAGCGCTTGGTAGTCAAGAATTCCATTAAATAGAGCCTCAAGAACGCTCATCGCTAGCGCGCTGAGCATTTGCGGCAAATTCGGATTCTGACCTGAGACTGTATTTGTATACTCATTAATTAATATGTCAATGGCGTCGAGACCACTTTTGCTCATCTCGACACGGAATAGTCCTGCTACATCGTCGAAGATTGGCAGATCATCTGGAGCCTCAGTGAAGATCTCCTGATTCAGCTGGCTAATGAGATCGTGACCACAGGAACCAACTAGTAATTGAAGAAAAGAAACGGCCAATCGCTATAGCAGACTTGCCTCTGGATGTGTACGGACCACATCCAGTATTGCAGAGTAATAACGTGATTCAAAGAGCTGCCCATTGGAACCCAGAATGCTATTTAGACGGATAACCTGGCTATATACCTGGGTGCCGAGTTCTCGATTGAATTCTGCTCGATATGCATCTCTTAGACAAGTCTCCGAAAAATTGAGTTTGCTGAATTGAGACTGAGCAAGGGTATCAAAGTCACCCAGACGTTCAATCAACCGTTGCTTTTTATTCTCAATCGACGACTCAATTAGACTGCTGAATTCGGATTTTCCGAAGGCATGTAGGTTCTTTGACCAAAACTTTTCAGGCATCCATTTTGTTGCATATGCGGTATGGCGGTTGACGTTTTGCAGATCGGTTCGTAGTTTTTGCTTTTCTCCTGTTGTATCCAGTCGAAAAAGCTCGATTGCAAACGTTCCGCCAGAAGGAAGCCCATAAGGCGTTTCGGCACCGGCACCAAAAAAGAGTCCGATTTTCATTATTAATGTTTAGCTATTCGTAATTCGGCGATTCGCAGGCGCTGCATTAGGCAGCGACTTTATTGGTCGACTCAGATTCGTTAGGTGCTGAGAAGGTTGGGAGTTGGCGATATCGAGAGCTGATTTTATATAACGGTGGTTGTCATGGATGGCGAACCAACCTGTCAACGTCAGTCAGATTTCCATGGTGCTCTTTCAACTTCCTTCGAATTCGATGCGTGATGACGCGGACATTGACGGCCGTGGTTCCAAAACGCTCAGCAACGTGTCGAGAACCTTGGTCGTCGATCAGGTAATTCAGAAAAATCAGCCAATTGAGTTCTGAGACCTCCTGTCGAACAGTATCAAGACTAGTTTTCCACTCATCAGATAGACCATATAACCATGAGATTACTGTTGGGTCGGCAGGATAAAACGAATCACAATCCGAACCGTGTTTAATTCTGCAATCTATTGTCATTGTCGTTTTGAGACCTGTCGACCGGATTTGTCTTTGAGTTACCCCCCCCCATTTGGTTGTAAAACAGCTGTTGCCATGTATTAATAAATATTCACCCAACACGATTCACATGTCGCAATTAATGATTTGCGAATAGTTGGGCTCAATCAATTCAATTAAATAACCTCGATAAATATACGCTTCGGGCACACACATTGGGACTCCATGTAGTGCGGGCTTTTCTTACAATACGGGTGGAGGTCGACGGTTCTTTCAAGAATCGCTGAGGTTTTCGAGCGAGACTCCACTTTTATTGGGTGCTGCCCAACCTCGATCCCTATGCAGCGACTCCGGAACAGGGTAGTTTCCAACTCATGCCCTCCGTCGCTGAACCCTTCCTTTCCGACATCTTTCGCTTGGGAAACTCACCCGTTACGGATGGAACCCTTGCCAGCCTTAGGGAAATCCACGCAAAGGCTTTGGATTTTTCCGAATCAATCGTAGCCAAAGGACCCACTCTGGAGAGCCTCTCAGACTTCGAGAACGTCCTTGAGGAATTGGCGGACGCCATCACCAAGCTGGACGCGGCTTGCGATGCATTCGACTTGGCCGATGACGAGGCCTCGATGGAAGACGTCCTTGAATCGGCTGGTGAGGCTCTTTTGGACCTCGCCGGTGCAATTCAAGAAGTAGACCAACTCGCCGAGTACATCGAGACCACTGAGCAACTTGTTCAGTCAAAGTGGGGAGATGAACTTGCCACAATCGCTAATCTTCCCGACGAACAAGCGAGGGCAACTATCGACCTTTTGCTCGACCAGGCGAGGACTCGAAAGGAATCCGCCTTCCTGTTGATGCTGGCAAAAGGGGTTCTGGGTCAAAGAGGCTGAAGCGGATTTCCCTTGTCGATTGTCATAGTTATTCAGCCTGACAGTCAGAAGACTGACAACGGGTGGGCGGACTCTCTTTTAGGCTTTCAATCAGCCCGTTTGCTTAGCGTTTCAGAACCCGGGTAGAATCCTGATGTTGGGGTTGCTCAAGGCGCAGACCCCTCTCTCTGCGCTCCCACTTCAGGTTTTCACAGGGGCGGTTTTGGTGGGGTCACTTTTTGACCCTCCACCGCCCCGGAAACTCCCCTCCCGAAACACAGGTCCGCCGAAAGCGCCGGTGAGGAGGAGAAACAATCAGCGCAGGCTAGCCGGGGGCAATCCCCGGCAACCGTGGCAGGCCACAGGCAGCAACAGAGAGAGTCCCACCATGAGCACCACCACCACCTTCAAGGCCAGCGCCTTGAGCACCGAGACCCTGCAACTGGCCGCTCCGAGCATTTTTGCTCAGAGAGCCGCGCCGGGTCTGAGTCCCAGGTACACCTTCGTCCCCACCGCGGAAATCGTGCAAGGGTTACGCGAGGCCAACTGGGCTCCGGTACACGTGGAAGAACAGCGCCCCCGCAAAGTCGAGCGTCTGGGCTTCCAGAAGCACCTCCTCCGGTTCCGCCAGGTGGAGCAGATGCAGACCCTCGACGAGTGGAACGTGGAGCTGGTGCTCCTCAATTCCCACGACGCGGGCTGTGCCTATCAGCTCCATGCCGGAATCTACCGCCGGATCTGTTCCAACGGACTGGTGGTTTCCGAGGCGGGCTTCGAGGCGTTGCGGTTCCGGCACTCCGGCCTCGACCCCGTCGAGGTCGTCCGGGCCAGCCTGCGCGTGATTGAGTTCATGCCGCAGGTCAGTCGGCGCATCCAGGACTTCCGGATGCGCTCGATGAGCTGGGGCGAGCAGCTCGCCTTTGCTCGGGCCGCTCTTGCGGTCCGTTTCGAGGAAGATGCTCCGGTGAACCCGGGCTCCCTCCTTCAGGCCCGGCGGTCGGAAGATTCGTCTTCCGACCTCTGGACCACCCTCAACCGCGTGCAGGAACACCTGATTCGCGGTGGGGCTTCTGACGGACGAAGAGACCGAAATGGTCGACTCCGTACCGTGCGTGCCCTCAGGGGCATTGATTCGAAGGTGACCCTCAACAAGGCCCTCTGGGGTCTAGCAGAGCAGGTCATCCAAGGTTCTGAGCCCACCCCGACGGTGAGCCTGAGTGTCTGAAACACACCAGCTCCATCCACGGACGGCTCCCCAAGGTTTCCACGGCTTTTGAAGGATTGTGCCCTAGAACAACCCTTCACCCACTTTCCGGAAAGCATGATTACATATTTCGAGCCAGCCCTCTACTTCGACGCTTCACCTAGGGCACCACCATGGCGTGGCCAAAGACATGCGCCGGGAGGGGCTTTCGGATGACCAACCTTTCATTCGCTTCACCAACAAGAAGAGGCACTCCCAGCGCTCAGCCTCCCCTCCCCTCCCCTCTCCTACTGCAGACCTTTCTCTCTCAGCGACATTCAGGCCTACCTCCTTCACCACAGCGGCTCCAGGTTCGGTTCGTTCTCCGCCTTCTGCCCTCCTCCCGGGCCTCCTCCGCGCAGCCCTCGCGCCAGGCCACGCCTGTCACTAGGGCATGCCCTTGCTCCAGAAACCCGTCCAGAGGGACGGCGGACCCATGTTTCTTGCCGGACCCGTCGTGCTCTCCCCGTGGGTGCGAAGAGAGCCCTCCAGCTCCTTCAAAACGCAAGAAACACATGAACGAACCGATTCCTTCCACCCCCATGATGCAAACCATCGACGAGGCCAAACGCACCGGCGCAAAACGGTTCCGTAGCAAGGCTCAGCCTCAGGAATGGGGCCTCATCGCCCTGCGGGAATGCCCGCTCCCGGTTGAACAACTGGAATGCACCAGTTCCTCCCATGCGGCTAGCTATTGGAACACCCACGTCCGCTCACATCCGTACTTCAATCCGGAGGTCGAATGCTTCGTGGTACTGCTCCTCAACGTCCGCCGCAAAATCAAGGGTCACGTCCTCGTTTCCATGGGGATCGCCGATTCGGTGATCATCCATCCACGCGAAACCTTCCGGGCCGCGATCATCGCCTCCGCACATTCCATCATCATCATGCACAATCACCCCTCGGGTGAACCCAACCCCTCTGAAGCAGACCTACGAATCACTCGCGAACTCGTCCGCTCTGGCCAAGTCCTCCGCATCGAGGTGCTCGATCACGTGATCGTTGGAAACAACAATCATGTCTCCCTCCGGGAACTGGGTTACTTCCGGTAGGGCTCCGGCCCCGGAACGGGGCACCTTATCCCATCGGACCACGCCCCAGCTAAATCCGAGCAACGAGGCTAACTTGACGTTCGAGGCTCAACCCGTGAGAACTCACAGCCTCAATTACAACGCAGTATGATTCTGCTCAACGAGAAACCGCTCATCCCAATGCTATCCTGCAAAGGGCTTTTTCTAACGGTAACATTGGACGGTACCGACAACCAGGTGTGGCGGAGCCTCGTAGTTCCCCCCGACGGCCATCTCGGTTGGTTGCACGCAGTTTTGCAAATCTCCATGGGCTGGACTGCACGCCACCTCCATCAGTTCACCTTCAAAGACAAGAGATTCTCCGACCCTAGCTTCGAACTGTATGACCCACTCACCATCGATGAGGCTAAAGGACGCTTAGATAAACTGCTGGTCCGGCCCTCGGATGTTCTAAAATACCAATATGATTTTGGCGCCTCATGGGAGCACACCATCGTGTTGACAAAAATAGACCTCATCGAGAACCCCACCGTCGCACTCTGCGTGGACGGATCTGGGGAACGTCCTCCGGAAAACTGTGGAGGGATCGAGGGGTACAAAACCCTCCTCATGACGAAATCTCGGAAGAATGAACTCGCCACTCCAACCACGAAGCAAGGGGTAAGGCCCATCCATCATCGACCCGGTTTCAATCTTCCATCCATCAATCTTTCCCTTCAGGCGCTTCCTTGGCCGTCGGTTTCATCACGTTCCCTTAAGCGAATCATTCGCATCCATAAACCTTCTAAGCAGGCGGAGTAAGAATCACTCCGATCACAGGCCGGTGTAAGAAGCTTTCTGTAATTAGCTCTCCGACTGCTCCTTCCCAACCCCTGCGGGGGAGGTGGAGCAATGGCGAGCGTAGCGAGCCGAGCGCAACCGACCCCGCAGGGGTTGGGAACCGCAAATTAGTCGTCGTAGGTGGACCAAGAGGTGCCTGTGTTGGGGTGTTCGACAAAAAACATCCTTCCCAAGCTCACCCATGGCCCACCCAGAAAACTCTGACCTCCTGACCACCGTAGTGCAACTGCTCACCGAACAAGGTTCCGATGGCTTCGCCGAAGGCATCCGCCTCCTCGTCAATGAGGCCATGGTTCGCGAACGCTCCGCCGCCTTGCGCGCGGAACCCTACCAGCGCTCCGAGGGCCGCCTCGGCCACGCCAACGGCTACAAGGACAAGACCCTCTCCACCCGCTTGGGTCGCATCACCTTCGATGTCCCACAGGTCCGCGGTGGCTTGGAGTTCTATCCCTCCACCCTCGACAAGGGCATTCGCAGCGAACAGGCCCTCAAAGTTGCTCTGGCCGAGATGTACGTTCAGGGCGTTTCCACCCGCAAAGTCTCCGCCATCGTCGAACAGCTCTGCGGCACCTCCGTCAGTTCAGCCCAAGTCAGTGCCTGCGCCGCCAAACTTGACGTTGAACTCTCGCTTTGGCGCGCCCGACCTCTCGGGCCAACCCCCTATGTCTTCATCGATGCCCGCTACGAAAAGGTCCGCCACGGCGGCCATTTCATCGACTGCGCCGTCCTCATCGCCATGGGTATCGGCACCGACGGCAAGCGCTCCATTCTCGGAGTCAGCGTCGCCCTCAGCGAGGCCGAGGTCCACTGGCGCCAGTTCTTAACCAGCCTTCAAACCCGAGGTCTCACCGGCGTCAAACTTCTCGTCAGCGACGACCATGCAGGCCTCAGGGCGGCCCGTGCTGCGGTTTTCCCCTCCCTCCCCTGGCAACGGTGCCAATTCCACCTCCAGCAGAACGCTCAGGCCTACGTCCCTCGCCTTGACCAGCGCGCCGCTGTGGCTGAAGCCGTGCGCAGCATCTTCCTCAGCTCCGACCTTCCCGCCGCTCAGCGCCGCCTCAAAGAGGTGGTCGCCTTGTACGCCGCCTCCGCCCCAAAGCTCGCCTCCTGGATCGAGGAAAATATTCCTCAAGGTCTCTCAGTGCATGCCTTCCCTCTGGCTCATCAAAAGCGTCTTCGCACCACCAACCCACTCGAACGGGTTAATCAGGAAATCAAGCGCCGCACCCGGGTCGCCCGCGTCTTTCCTAACGAGGCCTCTCTCCTACGCCTCGTCTCCGCCCTCCTCACCGAGATCTCCCAAGATTGGGAGACCGGAAAAATTTACCTCAACATGGACTCCTCCAACCCGCCCACGACCTGATGCCCGCTGAAATTACAGAAAAAAAAATGCGCGGCCGATCACAGTAATGAATTGACAGAATCGATCCGCTGACACAGCTATAGCCAATCCCCAAATTCTAAGCGTCATTCAGCCAAGGTAAACACCAGTTCTGTGGGTCACTTTGATGGCATCTTGTTCATTTGATTTTTAGGTATTTTATACCCTTGCCGATAATCCATCGTAGCGTTTTAACATTTTCGATAAAAGAGCGAAGACCCATTTTTTCTGAAAGATTTGCCCCAGAACCCCCGTATTCTTGAGAAATGGAGGAGAACGATGACTTGGTCCCGACACGTGCGAGCCTTCTGTCGCGCCTCAAGAACTTGGATGATTCTGAAAGTTGGCAGGTATGCTTCAATACCTACTGGAAACTCATCTTCAATGCAGCCCGACGCTCTGGGTTGACGGAAACCGAAGCAGAAGACGTTGTCCAAGAAACACTGATCACTATCGTGCGAGGCATACAGGATTTCAAATACGATAAATCCCGAGGAAGCTTCAAAGGATGGTTACTTAAGACTACGGCGTGGCGGGTGCAGGACCAGTTGCGGAAGAGAACCTCTGGACGGCTCGATTTTGTTCCGGAATACAATGAAGATATTCATCCGACAATTGAGAACGAAGTTAAAAAGGTCTGGGATACGGAATGGGAAACCAACCTTCTTTCTGCGGCAATTGAGCGGGTCAAGCGACAGGTTTCACCGAAGCATTTTCAAATTTTTGACCTCGCGGTGCTTAGAGGGTGGTCTACCTCCAAGATCTCTGCCGAGTTAGATGTTAATGCCAGTTATGTCTACATCACAAAGCACCGAGTGAATTGCCGATTTAAAACAGAGTTAGAAAATCTGCAAGAGGAGTCAAAATGAAATCATTTGCGCTTTGGTTTATAAAAACTCCTCACCAAATCAAACAATATAGGCTGTATTCAACCGCCAAAGAATCCGATGTTAAACAACGGCTATTCAGTCGTTTCAAAAAGATTTTAAATAATCGTTTTACAACATCCATCATATCACACAGACAATGAAGAATCCCATTAAGTTTAGCCCTAAACCTGCCAAACGACCTCGTCAGCTAGTCACCGCGACAAGCCCAAGTCCAACTCCCATAACTCCTTATGCCAAGCCATTGAAAACAAAATAAACATTCCACCACGCTGGCAACTATATTTCCTATTTTAACGCATAGTTGATGAGGAAATTAATCCTCAAGAACGGGTTTGCGCTTGGTGATGTTGTGCTTATGACAGCAGCTGTGCGAGACCTGCATCGTTGCTATCCGGGACAATTTCAGACGGATGTTCGAACTCACTTTCCAGATGTCTGGGATTTTAACCCGTATTTGACCCATCTTGATGAACGGGACCCGGAGGTTCAGGTAATACAGTGTCATTACCCACTCATCGATTTTTCGAATTCTCGACCGTACCATGTACTTCATGGATACATAGATTTTCTGAATCGCACTCTTGGGCTTGATATAAAACCAACTGCGTTTCATGGAGATATTCATCTTTCGGAAGACGAACGGAGCTGGGCATCCCAAGTCCACGAACTGACGGGAAGCCCTATTCCATTTTGGATTGTGTCCGCTGGAGGCAAATACGACATCACAATCAAATGGTGGAGTACGGAATATTTTCAGCGTGTTGTAGACCACTTCGAAAACCAGATTGCATTCGTTCAGATCGGTGACTTTGGTCATCACCACCCAAAACTTGCGGGCACCATCGATTTGAGGGGGCAAACCTCGGTTCGCGAGTTGATTCGATTAGTTCACCACGCCCAAGGGGTACTATCTCCTGTGACTGCCTTGATGCATTTGGCAGCGGCCGTAGAAACGAAGCCCGGATTCCCGAAAAACCGTCCATGTGTTGTGGTTGCCGGCGGGCGAGAACCGCCTCACTGGGAATCATACCCGCATCATCAATTTATCCATTCGGTCGGAGCCCTTCCTTGTTGTGCTGAGGGAGGATGCTGGAAATCACGGACCTACCCCCTTCTGGATGGTGACCGGCGAGACACAAAAGCAAATCTTTGTGTCGATGTCGTCGAATCGCTGCCTCGCTGCATGATGATGATTACTCCAGAGGAGGTCATCAGACGTATCAGCATGTACTACTCTGGTGGAATGCTTCAGTTCCTCACCGCCGGTGAGAACCGTGCCAAGGCAAAGGGTGTAAAAGCCTCGCAGACCAACGATTTCGACCAGCACTCGATTAACCGCTGCAACGCGCCAAACCGCATCGCTGCGGCCATTGAGACTCTTCCCCAGTATCCCGGTGGTTTTCGTGGCAGGGGAATTGTGATTTGCGCCGGCGGAATCAAGTACTTCACGTGTGCATGGGTATGTATCAACATGATTCGGCATTGGGGCTGTACTTTGCCGATTGAACTATGGTTTCAGGGCCCCGAGGAAATGGACCAACGGATGGTTCAACTCCTCCAGCCGCTCGGTGTCCGATGCGTCGATGCCAAAGAGGTTGAGAAACGGTTTCCAAGACGCAGTCCTGGAGGGTGGGAACTCAAATCATACGCCATCATTCATTCAACCTTTGAGGAAGTCCTCCTATTAGATGCCGACAACGTTCCTTGCTGTGATCCAGCTTTTTTATTTGAAGAGGTTGAGTACCACCGGACCGGCAGCATTTTCTGGCCAGATTACGGAACCCTTGGCCCCGATCGAGCCATTTGGTCCATTTGTGATATCCCCTATCGTGAGGAATCTGAGTTTGAAAGCGGACAAATGCTCATCAACAAAACAATGTGTTGGAAACCGCTAGCTCTGACTTTTTGGTTCAATGAACATTCTGACTTTTTTTATTCCCATATCCATGGAGACAAAGAAACGTTTGCCGGTGTAAGAAGCTTTCTGTAATTAGCTCTTCGACTGCTCCTTCCCAACCCCTGCGGGGGAGGTGGAGCAATGGCAAGCGTAGCGAGCCGAGCGCAACCGACCCCGCAGGGGTTGGGAACCGCAAATTAGTCGTCGTAGGTGGACCAAGAGGTGCCTGTGTTGGGGTGTTCGACAAAAAACATCCTTCCCA
>Ga0209443_1001041_pt1 | contig 17971 bp, 17 predicted proteins | sample LauGreBMM110DCMD_2_FD_187571 | JGI IMG/M metagenome (GOLD analysis project Ga0209443, IMG submission 187571) | Freshwater lake microbial communities from Lake Michigan, USA - Su13.BD.MM110.DCMD (SPAdes) (version 2) | ecosystem: Environmental > Aquatic > Freshwater > Lake | place: Lake Michigan... | reverse complement strand
AATGGATGCGAGAACAAGGTTTTTTAGATGCCGAAAATAGTGATGATTCAATGAAAATTGAGGTAATAAAATAAGTTTATTTAAAAAATTGCACCCTAAAAATAAATAAAAAAATTATTTGTAAAAAGTCTTTGATATTGAAAATATTTTTTATTTTTGGATTAACAATTAAAAAAATGACAATGAAAAATTTATTAGGCGTTATTGTTTTGTTTTTGGCTTTCACTCTGAACGCTAGTGCACAAAAAACATATAAAAAAGTAGACGAAAAAATTGAAGCTAAGAAAAATATAATAGCACTTTTGGAAGTAGTCCCAGTTGATGAAATCTTAAGCGAATCAATAATAGGATTATTTGAATACAAATTCATAAGATTAAACGAAAATCTTTCAGCCGAAAGTAAAATTGAATTGGCTCAAATAATTGAAGCAAAATTAAGAGCTATGCTTTCTGAAACACAAATGAAAAGCATTGAAAGCAAAAAAGGTTTGTTGAAAAAATTAACAAACTAAAAATAAATTACTTTTTAAAAAGCCCGTTTAATATACTAAACGGGCTTTTTTTATAAATTCTTTGCTGCTTTGTCAACGCAAGCAATAGTGTAATCTAAATCTTCATAACTTAAAGCATCTGTAATAAACCAAGATTCATAAGCCGAAGGTGCAATATAAATACCCAATTTTAATAGTTCATGAAAGAATTTTTTAAATCTATCGTTATCTCCATTTTTTGCAGTTTCAAAATCATAGACTTCATTTTTATCAAAGTGCACTGAAATCATTGACCCTACTCTGTTTGTAGTAAACTCAATATTATTTTCCGACAAAACTCTTTGGATTCCCTTTTCTAAATAAGCCGTTTTGTCTTCTAATCTATTAAAAATTTCAGGGTCTGAATTTAATTCCAACAGCATTTGATACCCTGCCGCCATAGCTAAAGGGTTTCCAGATAACGTTCCAGCTTGATAAACAGGACCTATTGGCGACAACATGTTCATAATCTCATTTCTTGCTGCAAATGCACCAACTGGCAAACCGCCGCCAATTACCTTACCAAAACATACAATATCTGCCGCAACTTGATATAATTCTTGTACGCCACCTTTTGCAAGACGAAATCCAGTCATCACTTCATCAAACACAAGCAAGGCACCGTTTTCCTTACAAAGTTCTTTTAAACCTGATAAAAAACCTTCTTTTGGCGGAATACAACCCATATTTCCTGCAACTGGTTCTACAATAATTGCTGCAATTTCATTTTTATTGGCTTCAAAAAGTGCTTTTACATTTTCTAAATTATTGTAGTTTGCTAATAAAGTATCTTTTGCTGTGCCGGATGTTACACCAGGACTATTAGGCACTCCAAACGTGCTTAATCCACTTCCAGCAGCAATCAAAAACGAATCAGAATGGCCATGATAACAACCTGAAAATTTTATTATTTTGTCTCGTTTGGTATAACCTCGCGCCAAGCGAATTCCACTCATACAAGCTTCCGTACCCGAATTAACAAATCGAATTTTATCAATATTTGGAACCATTGAAATGGCCAATTGAGCAATTTTAGTTTCCAATTCTGTAGGTGCACCAAAAGAAGTACCTTTTTTTGCTTTTTCAATAATCGCTTGTACCACTGGCTCGTGAGCGTGACCTAAAATCATAGGACCCCAAGAGTTAATATAGTCTATATATTTATTACCGTCTTCATCATATAAATAAGCGCCTTTGGCTTCTTTTATAAAAATAGGAAAACCCCCAACACCCTTAAATGCTCTCACTGGAGAATTGACTCCACCAGGTATAACTTCATTAGCTTCAACAAACAACTGACTGCTTCTTTGATATAACATTATTTTTTTACTTTTAGGTTTTGACCAATTGAAATTCCAGATTCTAAAATACTATTTAAACTTTTTAACTCCTCAACAGAAATATTGTATTTTTTTGACAATGAATATAAAGTATCTCCTTTTTCAACTATGTGTTCCTCAGGAATTTGGGCAACAACTCTTGGTTTAGGTACAAAATTTCTTCCCAAAACTTCATTGTCAATTTTATATAATTCATACCGTTCAATAATACCAATTAATTTTGATGGATATAGCGTATCTGTAGCATAACCAGCTTGTTTTAAGCCATTTGCCCACGATTCATAATCGCCTTTATCTAATTTAAACAAATTTTCATACCGTTTTCTTGAAGATAAAAAAGCAGAATGGTCTTTGTACGATTCTGTTGGGTCTTTGTATTTTCTAAAACACTCTTGTTCAGCATCATCATCATATTTTACAGATTCACCAGTCCATCCTGTATGACATTTTATTCCGAAATGATTGTTCGCTTCTTTAGCTAAAGAGCCAAATCCCGCACCCGATTCTAAAATCCCCTGTGCCATAGTGATACTTGCAGGAATACCATGAACCTTCATATTGTTTTTAGCCGTTTCTTTAAAATCTTCAATATATTTTTTTACATCTTCTGTAGTTGCTTTTACTTTGGATGTTGCCACTAAAATTTCACTTCCAGAAGGATTTTCCTTCGTTGGAGATTTTGCTTCTAGTGTTGGTTTTGTAACAGGTTTTTTTGAAGCAGGATACGTTTTAGAATACTTTTTTCCTTTAGTAGTAGTGATTTTAGAACCTCCACAACTTGTTAAAAGCAGCGCAAAAAAGAGTATTAAAATTTTATTAATCATATCATTATCTTTGTTTTTCCTAATTTTTCTAATTTCATATTCATACCTACAATACCTTGTAAACCACCGGTATGTATGGCTAAAATTTTTGATTTTGGTGGAAAAAAGTTATTTTTTATTAAATCAAAAATGCCAAACATCATTTTTCCAGTGTAAATTGGATCTAAAGGAATAGCATGTTCTAAATAAAATGAATTCATAAATTCAATTAACTCGTTTGTTACTTTTGCATAACCTCCAAAATGATACTCACAATTTACAGACCAATTATTTTTAGTTGCAAATTTAGCAATATCATTTTGTAAAAAATCACCTTTTAAGGAAGAAAATCCAATAATATTTTGGTTAGAACTAGAACTATTAATAATTCCAGAAATTGTGCCGCCTGTTCCAATTGAAGAACAAATATGTGTAAACTCAAAATCTCCATCAGATAAAATTTCTTCACAACCTTTTATGGCTAATTCATTTGTTCCGCCTTCAGGTAGCAAATAAAAATCACCAAATTGAGATTTCATTTCTTCTATAAATTCAGTTGTGTCTTTTAACCTATATTTTTCTCTAGAAACAAAAAATAATTTCATTCCTAATTGTTGCGCTACTGATAAACTTGGATTTTCATGTATTTTTTCTTGTAATTCTTCGCCTCTAATTATTCCAATAGTTTCAAAATCAAATTCTTTACCAGCACCAGCTACAGCGACAATATGATTAGAAAAAGCACCTCCAAACGTTAATAAAACCTTTTTGTTCTGGTGTTTGGCAGCACTTAAATTGTATTTTAATTTTCTGAATTTATTTCCAGAAATTATGGGATGCAATTCATCTTCTCTTTTGATGTAGAGTACAATTCCATTAGGAAAATGCATTGCTATTTTTTGGTTGCTTGATTTCATAAATAAAAAATAATTGTTTCGTGATATAAATATTTAAAAACTAATACAATCATTTGCTACAAAGTTCCTAAATTTGCGACTATGAACAATGAAATAAATCCAAAAAATTTAAAAGAAGGAGAAGATTTTTATTTTACTCCGGAAGGATATAAATGTTTTACAGAAAAACACCACCTAAAACGTGGCTATTGTTGTAAAAGTGGTTGCCGACATTGTCCATATGGTTTCGATAAAAAAACAGGAACAAATAAAAAATAGATTTAGATAACCGATTTTCAAACAATAATTTCTGAAAATCCAAAATCTAAAAATCCAAAATCTAAAAAAATGACTTTTAAAGAACAAATACAACAAGGAATTCCAGATATTTTACCACTACAAAAACCGTATGACGTTGCTATAAATCATGCACCAAAGCGAAAAGAAATTCTTTCAGATGAAGAAAAAAAATTAGCTTTAAAAAACGCTTTACGCTATTTTGATGCCAAACATCATGCCGCGTTACTGCATGAATTTAAAGCCGAATTAGATAAATATGGTCGGATTTATATGTATCGGTTCCGTCCAGATTACGAAATGAAAGCCAGACCCATTTCTGATTATCCAGGAAATTCTGAGCAAGCCAAAGCCATAATGTTGATGGTACAAAATAATTTAGATTATGCAGTAGCCCAACATCCTCATGAATTAATTACGTATGGAGGAAATGGTGCGGTTTTTCAAAATTGGGCACAATATTTACTTACCATGAAATATTTGTCTGAAATGACGGATGAACAAACTTTATCCATGTATTCTGGACATCCGATGGGATTATTTCCTTCACATAAAGAAGCACCAAGAGTTGTAGTTACCAACGGAATGGTTATTCCAAACTACTCCAAACCAGATGATTGGGAAAAAATGAATGCTTTAGGCGTTTCGCAATACGGACAAATGACTGCAGGAAGTTATATGTACATTGGACCTCAAGGCATTGTTCATGGAACTACTATTACAGTTTTAAATGGGTTTCGAAAAATAAAAAAATCACCAACAGGCGGATTATTTGTAACTTCTGGATTAGGAGGAATGTCTGGCGCGCAACCAAAAGCTGGAAATATAGCGGGTTGTGTAACAGTTTGTGCAGAAGTAAATTCAAAAATCACACACATTCGGCATTCACAAGGTTGGATAAATGAAGTAATTGAAGACATTACATTATTAGTAGCAAGAGTTAGAAAAGCATTGGAAAACAAAGAAGTTGTTTCAATTGCTTACTTAGGAAATATAGTAGATGTTTGGGAACGATTTGATGAAGAAAATTTACATATCGATTTGGGTTCTGACCAAACTTCGCTACATAATCCATGGGCGGGTGGCTACTACCCTATCGGATTTTCATTTGACGAGTCTAATGAAATGATGGCCAACAATCCTGAAAAATTTAAAGAAGAAGTACAAAAAACATTGCGCCGTCATGCATTGGCAATTAATAAACATACTGAAAAAGGGACCTATTTTTTCGACTATGGAAATGCGTTTTTATTGGAAGCTTCCAGAGCTGGCGCGGATGTGTTTGCAGCAAATCATATCGATTTTAAATACAATAGTTACGTACAAGACATTATGGGTCCAATGTGTTTTGATTATGGATTTGGCCCTTTTCGTTGGGTTTGTGCCTCAGGAAATCCAGAAGATTTAGCCAAAACAGATGAAATCGCATGTGCCGTTTTAGAAGAAATGATGAAAACTTCTCCAGAAGAAATTCAGCAACAAATGGCCGACAATATTCAATGGATAAAAGGCGCTCAAGAGAACAAATTAGTTGTAGGATCGCAAGCTCGTATTTTATATGCTGATGCAGAAGGACGAATAAAAATTGCAGAAGCATTCAATCAAGCAATTGCTCGTAGCGATATTGGAATGGTAATTTTAGGAAGAGACCACCATGATGTTTCTGGCACCGATTCGCCATACAGAGAAACGTCTAATATTTATGACGGCTCGCGTTTCACAGCAGATATGGCCATTCAGAATGTAATTGGTGATAGTTTTAGAGGAGCCACTTGGGTTTCTATTCATAACGGTGGTGGTGTTGGTTGGGGCGAAGTCATAAACGGTGGCTTTGGCATGCTTCTTGATGGAACTAAAGAAGCATCTAAACGTTTAGAAATGATGTTATTTTGGGATGTAAACAATGGAATATCCAGAAGAAATTGGGCACGTAATGAAGGTGCAATATTTGCCATAAAACGCGCAATGGAAGCACAACCTTTATTAAAAGTTACACTTCCAAACCTAGTCGACGAAAATTTATTAACCTAAATATTATATTATGAAATTAATTAAACTACTTTCGGTTTTAGGATTTTTTATCCTTACTTCTTGTTCATCTGTATATGTAAATACAGATTATGACAAAAAAGCAAATTTTGAAAACTACAAAACTTATGCTTATAATAAAATTAGCGTAGATAAATTAGAAATTTCAGATTTAGACAAAAAACGTATTTTGTATGCACTTGATGCTGCCATGCCTGCAAAAGGATTCTCAAAATCTGAAAATCCAGATGTATTAATCAATATTTTCACTAAAGAACGAGAACGTGTTAACGTATATAACAACATGGGCTGGGGTCCAGTTTGGGGCTGGGGAATGGGCTGGGGAATGGGAATGGGCTTCACGCAAACAACCACAACACCGGAAGGTACTTTATACATTGATATAGTTGATGCTAAAACAAAAGAATTAGTATGGCAAGGAATTGGAACGGGTTATTTAACCACAAACTTTGAAAAAAAAGACGAACGAATTGCTGAATTTGTTTCAAAAATTTTAGAAAAATATCCGCCAATTGTAAAATAGGTACATTATTATAAATAAAAACATCCTGATTCGTTTAATAAACTGTCAGGATTTTTTATTTGTATGACAAAAATCATAATTTGATTTAAAATTTATTGTAATTTTACTGAAACATCACAAACACCATTATGGAAACAAATTTTGAAAGTAACCCATTAATAGACAGGTTACCTAAACATTTAAAACAATTCATAATCCCACAAGATTATACAGACTACACACCAATAAATCAAGCAGTTTGGAGATACGTAATGCGTAAAAACGTAAATTATTTATCAAAAGTAGCCCATAATTCTTATTTAGAAGGGTTAGAAAAAACTGGGTTAGAAATTGATAATATTCCTAACATGTATGGTATGAATCGTATTTTAAAAGAAATAGGATGGGCAGCTGTAGCGGTTGACGGATTTATTCCTCCAAGTGCATTTATGGAATTTCAAGCGTTTAATGTATTGGTAATTGCTTGTGACATTAGGCAATTAGAACATATAGAATACACACCAGCTCCGGATATTATTCATGAAGGTGCGGGTCATGCGCCTATTATTGCCAATCCTGAATATGCCGAATATTTACGTCGTTTTGGTGAAATTGGTTGCAAAGCAATATCATCTTCAAGAGATTACGAATTATACGAAGCCGTTCGATTATTATCGATAGTAAAAGAAGCAGAAGGTACTTCAGAAGCAGAAATTAAAGCTGCAGAAGAACAAGTTGAATTTTTACAAAACAACATGGGTGAATTATCTGAGATGTCAAAAATTAGAAATTTACATTGGTGGACAGTTGAATATGGATTAATTGGAACGGTCGAAAACCCGAAAATATATGGCGCAGGATTGTTGTCATCAATTGGAGAAAGTACCTGGTGCATGACAGATGAAGTGAAAAAAATACCATACGATATTTCAGCAGCAGATCAAAGTTTTGACATCACTAAACCACAACCTCAACTTTATGTCACGCCAGATTTTGCTAAATTAAGTTCAGTCTTGGAAGAATTTGCCAATAAAATGGCGTTGCGAACTGGCGGTTTGTCTGGAATTCAAAAATTAATCACATCAAAAGCAATGGGGACTGCAGAATTAAGTACCGGTTTACAAATTTCTGGCGTTTTTACAAACGTAATAGAAAATGAAGGTAAACCAGTTTATATTCAAACTACTGGAAAAACTGCTTTATCATATAGAGAAAAAGAATTAGTAGGACACGGAACTGAATCGCATCCAGATGGTTTTGGTTCGCCAATTGGCATGCTAAAAGGCATTAACTTGGCAATTGAAGATATGGGCCCGAGAGATTTACGTGCTTATGATATTTATGAAGGCGAACAAATTACTTTAGATTTTGAAGGAAACATTAAAGTTTCAGGTGAAATTATAACTGGAACAAGAAATTTACAAGGTGAAATTTTACTAATTAAATTCAAAAATTGTACGGTTACTCATGGCGAAACTATATTATTTGCGCCAGAATGGGGAATTTATGATATGGCAGTTGGTAAAAAAATAACAGCTGCCTTTTCTGGACCTGCAGATGTTTCAAGTTTTGATATGGTTAACCACGTTCCTTCTTCGCATACTATAAAACAAAAAAAATCAAGCAAACGTGAAGAACTGGAAAATTTATACCTAAATATTAGAAAATTAAGAGAAGGTAAATCTGCTGAAATCACTCTAAAAGAAGCATTTGGTGCAGTAACCGCTAATCATGAAAATGATTGGTTACTTTCGGTTGAAATTGCGGAATTAGCTAAAAAAGAAAATAATTCGGATTTAATTGACAAAGTTTTAAATCATTTAGAAAAACTTAAAACAAAACGTCCAGAAATTGCTCACTTAATTAAAGGTGGCTTAGAATTAATTTTCGAAAAAGAAAAACATACTACATTGTAACATTTATTACATTTTAATTATAAGATTCCCATATATTTGCTAAAAACAAAACAATATGGGAATTTTAGATTTTTTAGGATTTGGAAATAAATCCGCTCAAATTGCAGAATTCAAAGAAAAAAATGCAATTATTATAGATGTGAGAACCTATGAAGAATTTGCTGGTGGACACATTCAAAACTCCAAAAACATTCCTTTACAAATTATCGAATCGAAAATTAGTGACATAAAAAAGCTAAACAAACCCGTTATAGCTTGTTGCAGAAGTGGCAACAGAAGTGGTATGGCAACAAGAATACTAAAACGAAACGGTATTGAATGCATCAATGGTGGTAGCTGGCAAAGTTTACAAAGTAAATTGTAAAAAGTACTTAAAATTTCATTTGAGGAAATATAGTAACAATTGCATTTATTTTCTGGTCTAAATTTTCTTGAAATTTTAAATGACTTTCAGAATTTGGATTAAAAGGTCTGTGATTTAATGCTTTTTGAATTTCTGAAACGTGTTGCATTGTTTCAAATTCGGTTTCATTTATATAATTTTCAGAAAATTTCATCCAAATATAATCAATTGCGGTTTGATTTGGATGTAACATATCTTCCGCATAAAATCGGTAATCACGAAGCTCATCCATCATAATTTCATAACTCGGAAAATAAGCCGCAGCTAAAGCTGGAGCTGATAAAATGTTATAAATAGCAGCAATTAAATGTGCTTTGCTTACACTATTTTCAACAAAACCATCTTTAATATGCCGCACTGGCGACACCGTAAAAATAAACTTAGCATTCGGATTTATACTTTGAATTTCTGAAATGATATTGTGTATACTCGCTTCAATCTCAGATACAGAAAGCAACTTTTTTACAAAATGTTTTTGAGGCACTTTATGACAATTGGCAACAATCTCATCGCTTTCAATATGTTTGTACACCCAAGAAGTTCCTAAAGTAATCAAACAATGTGTCAATTTTTCAATGTGCCAATTTGTGGTATCAATTAATTGATTTAAAGTAGTAAGAAATTCCGCTTTATCAGGATTTGAAAGCTCGGAATGTACTTCGTAACAATGCCAACCTTCATTATGATAAAAAATGTCATTCTCTGTGAAATACTTTTTATGAATACTTCTAAGAATTATTTTTTCTAATGAAATTGGATTAAAAATAATTCCAAACGGATTAGTAAGTATTGAAAATTTAAAATAGTGAAACTTATTACCCATATTCTCAGCAAAACAAGAACCAAAAGAAACTAATTTGGAAGAATAATCAATTAAAAAATCAGATTTTTGTATGGGAATGGTAGTTTGAAATTTCATAACTTTAATTATCGAATTTCAAAAATACAAAAACAAGTTAAATAGTTGTAAAAAAATATGTAAAGACTTTTAAATGCTTACTTTTACGACTTAAAATTTTTCAAATGAAATTGCTTTATAAGTATTTACAAAAACACAAATTACTGCTTTTTTTCGCACTTTTAATGGCAACCATAAACATTTGCTTTAGTTTGTCGGATTCCATTATTACGGGTAAATTAATGCAAGATTGTGGGGTTGGAATCGCAAAATACAAAGGCAACGAAATTGGATTTATCAAATCAGTTGGCTTTTGGTTGGGACTTTCGCTTACCGCAGCCATGATTTCTCGTATCACAAAAAACTTTCAAGATTACTTTACCAATATTGTGATTCAAAGAACTGGTGCTGAAATGTATACAGATGGTATAAAAAAGTCGTTAGATTTACCTTACGAAGATTTTGAAGATCAAAGTAGTGGCGAAACATTAAGTAAATTACAAAAAGCACGAACCGATTCTGAAAAGCTAATTACACTTTCCATTTCCTTAATTTTTCAAACCATAATTGGATTCATTTTTGTAATTGTTTACATTTCTAGAATTGATTACAGAATTGCATTTGTATTTGTTTTAACTGCACCAATTATTGCGTTTATTAGTTCAATTTTAGGGAAAAAAATAAAAGCAGTATCACGAAATATCGTTTTACAAACCAATTCCTTAGCGGGTTCTACCACAGAAAGTTTACGAAATATCGAATTGGTGAAAAGTTTGGGTTTAACCAATCAAGAAGAAAACAGGCTAAATTCAAATACACTCAAAATTTTACAACTTGAAATTCAGAAAATTCGTTTTATTAGAAGTTTGAGTTTCATACAAGGTACAACGGTGCATTTTATGCGAACTTGTGTAATTTTCGGTTTGTATTATTTCTTATTTAGCGATAAAATTGTAGTTGGCGATTTATTAACAATGGTATTTTTTACCTTTTTTATTTTTAACCCGTTGCAAGAATTAAGTGCTTTTATCATCGCTAAAAATGAGACAAAAGTATCCATGGAAAATTTTGAGAAGTTGCTAAAAGCCAAATCTGAACACCGACCAGAAGAGCCAGAAAATTTTGGAAAAATAAGTTCTTTGGTATTTACAGATGTGAGTTTTAAACACAAAACTGCCAAACAATTTGCAGTTGAAAATATAAACTTTTCGATTAAACAAGGCGAAACTGTTGCATTCGTTGGGCCATCTGGTTCAGGAAAAACTACTTTAGTCAAATTATTAGTTGGCTTGTATCCGCCAGCAATTGGGCATGTTTTGTATAACGGTATCGATTCTAAAAATATTGATATTTTAAAATTGCGAAAACAATTAGGATTCGTAACACAAGATGCACAATTGTTTTCTGGAACAATTAGAGAAAATTTATTGTTTGTGAAACCAAATGCAACAGACGAAGAAATAATAAATGCTTTGCAAAGAGCAAGTTGTGGCAAACTTTTAGATCGTGCCGAAAATGGTTTAGATTCGACAATTGGTGAAGGCGGAATTAAAATTTCTGGTGGCGAAAAACAACGTTTATCTATATCAAGAGCCATTTTGAGACAACCAAATTTATTAATTTTCGATGAAGCAACTTCTGCTTTGGATTCGATTACCGAAGAAGAAATTAATAGTACAATAAGAAATATTTCTGATGAAAACCGAATTACTATTTTAATCGCTCACCGATTATCAACCATCATGCACGCTGATAAAATTTTCGTATTAGAACAAGGAAAAATTATCGAACAAGGAAAACATGAAGATTTATTGGTTGAAAAAGGGTTGTATTACGCGATGTGGCGCCAACAAATTGGGGAGAGGAAATAAAAAAAAGATTACAGAAAATTAGAAATTACTTCACAAAACTCACTGCATTCTCTAAAACCTCAGCAATTCCTTTAGGATTTTTACCTTTTCCAGATGCGAAGAACGGTTGTCCGCCTCCATTTCCATCAATGTATTTTCCTAATTCACGGATTACAGTTCCAGCGTTTAAACCTTTATTTGCTAATAATTCTTTAGCGATATAACAGTGAATATTTGGTAAACCGTCTTCAACAGAAGCTAAGACTACAAATGAATTCGGTTTTGATGTTCCTATGGCTTGCGTTAAATCCTTTGTTGCGCTCATCGATAAATCAACTTGTTTTACTAGGAAATTAATACTATTAACATCTTGAAATTCAGCAACTAAACTTGCTGACAATCCATCAATTTTTTCTTTTACTAATTGCTCAATTTGTTTTTTCAATTTTGCATTATCGTCTTGTAACGAAGCCACTGATTTTATAACATCTTGAGGATTTTTCAATACTTCCTTAATTTCTGACAAGGTGTTTTCTTGATTCGTGTAGAATGCTTTAACTGCATCACCAGTAATGGCTTCAATTCTTCTTATTCCAGCTGCAACTGCGCCTTCCGAAATAATTTTGAAATGCCAAATATCAGCGGTATTTTTCACGTGAATGCCGCCACATAATTCTTTGCTTTCGCCAAATTCAATCATTCTTACTGAATCGCCATATTTTTCGCCAAATAATGCCATTGCGCCTTTATCTAATGCTTCTTTAATTGGAATATTTCGGTGTTCTACTAATTGTAATTGGGCTTCAATTTGTGTATTAACACTTTTTTCAACCTGACGTAATTCTTCATCTGAAACTTTAGAAAAATGCGAAAAATCGAAACGTAAATAAGTTGGATTTACTAACGAACCTTTTTGCTCCACGTGTGTTCCTAAAATAGTTCTCAAAGCCAAATGCATCAAATGCGTAGCGGAGTGATTTTTTGAAGAAGCGCTTCTTAAATCGGCATTGACTTTTGCAGTAAAATTTACATTCAAATCAGTTGGTAAATTTTTAGCAAAATGAATTATTAAATTATTTTCTTTCTTGGTGTCTATAATTTCAATAATTTCTTCTTGACACTGTTCATCTGACTTTTGACTTTCGACTTTTGACTTTCGACTTATTAAAACTCCCTTATCTCCTACTTGTCCACCACCTTCTGGATAAAATGGCGTAGTATCTAAAACAATTTGATATAAAATGCCGTCTTTTTTTGAATCTACTTTACGAATACGTGTAATTTTTGAGTCGTTTTCTGTTTTTTCATATCCTACAAATGTTTCCACATTTCCTGGAATTAAAACCGACCAATCTTCTGTAGAAACTTCCGAAGCGGCTCTAGAACGCGTTTTTTGTTTTTGCAATTCGGTTTCAAAACCAGCTTCGTCTAAACTAAATCCTCGTTCTCTGAGAATTAAAGCTGTTAAATCGATTGGAAAACCGAAAGTATCATATAATTCAAATGCTTTTTCTCCTGAAACTTCTTTTCCTGAAGTAGTTGAAATTACATTATCCAACAATTGAATTCCTTGTTCCAAAGTTCTTAAAAAAGACGCTTCTTCTTCACGGATTACATTGGTAACCAATTGTTGTTGCGATTTAATTTCTGGGAAAAATTCTCCCATTTGATTCGCTAAAACAGGCACCAATTTATTTATAAAAGGTTCTTTTGTGTCTAAAAACGTAAATCCGTAACGAATCGCACGACGCAAAATTCTACGAATTACATAACCTGCACCCGTATTTGAAGGCAATTGCCCATCTGCAATAGCAAAAGCCACCGCACGAACGTGATCAACCACTACACGAACAGCAATATTAGTTTTTTCTTGGGTATTGGGTATTGGGTATTGGGTATTGGGTGTGTATTTCAATCCTGTAATTTCTTCAACTTTCGCGATAAGCGGTGTAAAAACATCTGTGTCGTAATTGGAAGTTACCTTTTGCATCGCCATACACAAACGCTCAAATCCCATTCCGGTATCTACGTGTTGTGCAGGTAATTTTTCTAAAGAACCATCGGCTTTACGGTTAAATTCCATAAAAACGTTATTCCAAATTTCAACAACTTGTGGATGATCTGCGTTGACTAAACTTCTTCCAGAAACGTCGTTTCTTTCAGCATCTGAACGCAAATCAATATGAATTTCTGAACACGGACCACACGGACCTTGGTCGCCCATTTCCCAGAAGTTGTCTTTTTTATTTCCTAATATAATGCGTTCTTCGGGTACAAATTGTTTCCAAATATCCCAAGCTTCTTGATCAAAAGGCACATTATCTTCTTTACTGCCTTCAAAAACTGAGACATACAAACGGTCTTTGTCTAACTTTAAAACGTCAGTAAGAAATTCCCAAGCCCAAGGCAAAGCTTCTTTTTTGAAATAATCACCAAAAGACCAATTCCCAAGCATTTCGAACATGGTGTGATGATACGTATCAAAACCAACATCTTCTAAATCATTATGTTTTCCTGAAACACGTAAACATTTTTGAGTATCCGTAATTCGATTACTTTTTGGTATTCCATTTCCTAAGAAAAACTCTTTAAACTGAGCCATTCCTGAGTTGTTAAACATCAGTGTTGGGTCGTCTTTTAAAACAATTGGAGCAGAAGGCACAATGGTGTGTCCTTTGCTTTCAAAAAATTGTAAATAGGCTTTTCTTATATCTTGTGATTTCATTTTTATGATATGGTATCAAATAATTTATTTAATTGAAATTATTAAAAATATTTTCAAAAATATGAAACAAATTTTAAGTTCTTTCGTATAATAAGTATTACTTTATTGTAACGCACACAAAAATAGTAAATTTTAATGAAATCGCTATTAACAAAAAGTTTCTAAAAGGCAACTTTTTTAACTTATGAAAAGAGTAAAATTTTATTACGACTCAGAAAAACTAGCATTTAAGCAAATTGTCACTAAAAATAGTACCAAAATTGGGTATGTGATGCTTTTTTTATTAGCTAGTGCGTTGTTTGGATTTTTAGGGGTTTTTATTTTAAGCAACACCAATTTTTTTGAAACACCAAAATCAAAATTACAAGCAAGAGAATTGGAGATTATGAAGTTAAATTATAATCTATTAAACGGAAAAATAGCATTAATGGATGAAGCTTTAGCAGCTATTGAAGAACGAGACAATTCCATTTATAGAGTATATTTTAATAGCGATCCCATTTCAAACGAAGTTAGAAGAGCTGGTTTAGGTGGTAAAAATAGGTACAAAGATTTGGAGGATTTTAATACTAGTGATTTAATAATTGGCTCAACTAAAAAAGTAGATGAAATAATGAAAGCCTTGGCTGTACAATCTGTTTCATTAGATGAAATTACGAAATTAGCCAAGCGAAAAGCACTTTTATTGAAGTCTATTCCAGCTATTCAGCCTGTAAAGAATGAAGAATTAAAGCAAATGGCTTCTGGTTTTGGGTATAGAAGCGATCCGTTTACTAAAATTAGAAAATTTCATAAAGGCATGGATTTTTCAGCTAAATCAGGCACACCTATTTATGCCACTGGTGATGGAATAGTAAAAAAAGCAGATGCAAAAGTTTCTGGGTTTGGAAACCATATAGAAATTAATCACGGTTATGGTTATATGACATTGTATGCGCATTTGAGTAAATACAAAGTTAGAGCCGGACAAAAAGTAAAACGTGGCGATATTATTGGCTATGTAGGAAGTACAGGACGAAGCGAAGCGCCACATTTACATTATGAAGTGCATAAAAACGGTGAAGTAGTAAATCCATTAAATTTTTATTATGGCAGTATTTCTGCAAAAGAATATGTTTTAATTACTAAATTAGCCAATCAGGAAAATCAATCGTTGGATTAATGTTTGAATTTAACAATAATCAATGAGTCAATTATAAAAAAATGCAAGTAAACTTACCAGAAAAAAGATATTATGGCATTGGCGAATTAGCGAAAGCTTTTGATGTAAACGCATCATTAATTCGTTTTTGGGATAAAGAATTTGATGAAATCAATCCTAAAAAAAATGCTAAAGGCGACAGAATGTTTCGTCCAGATGATGTAAAAGTATTGCAAATGATTTACCATTTGGTAAAAGAACGCGGTTTTACTTTGGAAGGTGCCAAAATTCATTTGAAAGAAGGAAAAAAGAAAACCTTAGACAATTTTGAAATCATAAATAAATTGGAAGGCATAAAAAATAAATTACAAGAAATGAAAAACGGACTTTGATTAAGAAATCAGTGTTCAATAATTAGTAAACAGTAAAAAATTAACAGTAAAATAAATTAACTTAAAACAATAAACATGAAAAAATTTGCTCCCGTATTAGTTATCGTAGGTATTATTATCTTAGGATTTTTATACTTTATGAATGTAAAAAACAAAGCTTTACTATTTAGTCAAGCCACAGAAAAAGAATGGGGAAATGTCAATACGGCTTACCAGAGAAGACTTGATTTAATTGACAATTTAGTCAACACCGTAAAAGGTGCTGCCGATTTTGAAAAAAGCACTTTAACAGCAGTTGTAGAAGCGCGAGCAAAAGCAACATCGGTAACTATCGATCCAAAAAATATTACTCCAGCGCAATTAGATCAATTTAACCAAGCACAAAGTGGTATTACTAGTTCATTATCGAAACTTTTAGTTAGCGTTGAAGCCTATCCGCAATTAAGAGCAACAGAAAATTTCAAACAATTACAAGACGAATTAGCAAGTACAGAAAACCAAATTTTAACTGCTAGAACTCGTTTTAACGAATCAGTTTTAGCTTATAATGGATATGTTTTAGCTATGCCACAAAATATATTTTTAGGAGGCTATACTGAAAAAGCATACTTTAAAGCCGTAGCTGGAGCAGAAAATGCACCGAAAGTAAAATTCTAATTTAGTAAACCAGTCAAAATAATGCCAGAAAATACGCCTTTTTTATCTAAAACTGAAGAACAAGAAATCATAGAAGCGATTGTAATTGCCGAAAAAAATACTTCGGGAGAAATTCGTGTGCATGTAGAAGAAAATAGCACAAAACCTTCAATGGAAAGAGCAAAAGAGGTTTTTCATATCCTTAAAATGGATGCTACAGAATTGAAAAACGGGGTGCTTTTTTACATTTGTACAGCAACTAAAAGTTTTGCTATTCTTGGCGATAAAGGCATTAATGATTTAGTAGGTGCCAATTTTTGGAATTCTACTAAAGATATAGTGATTGAAAAATTCAAAGAGGGACAGTATAAAGACGGTTTAATCAAAGGAATTTTAGAAGCTGGTGAACAATTAAAAAAATATTTTCCTTATAATAATGAAGGTGATGTGAATGAATTGTCTAATGAAATTTCAAGAGGATAATATGAAAAAAATAATCGTTTTATTCGTTTTAATTTTTGGAACATTTGCTCAAGCTCAATATCAGATTCCTAAAAAACCTAGTTTACAAACTTCAGTTTATGACTATGCTAAACTTTTATCGGATAATGAAAAAACACAGTTAGAAGAAAAACTAGTCAAATATTCAGATTCAACCTCTACTCAAATTGTTGTAATTACAATTGAAGATTTAAATGGTGACAATATCGAAACATTAACACCAAATTGGGGACAAAATTGGGGGATTGGAGATGCTGAAAAAGACAATGGAATTGTAATTTTGCTTTCGAAAAATGATCGAAAAATTTGGATTTCATCAGGTTATGGAACTGAAGTACAACTTGTAGCCGGCAGGACAGGCGAAATTATTAGAAATGTATTTACACCTGAATTTAAAGCTGGAAATTATTACAGTGGATTAGATAAAGGAACTAATGCCATTTTTAAAGTCTTAATAGGTAAATACAAAGGCGAACGAAAAAAAGAAAAAGGAAGCGGTATACCGATGCTTATTATAATTATTGGTGTAATAGTATTCTTAATCATAGCCTCTAAAAACAAAGGAAAAAACGGCGGCAATTCAGGAGGATTTGGCGGTCCCGACTTAATGGATATTATTATATTAAGTAGTTTGGGTCGTAGCGGCGGAGGTTTCGGCGGAGGTTCATCATCTGGTGGTGGATTTGGCGGTGGATTTGGCGGCGGCGGATTTTCTGGTGGAGGTGCTGGTGGAAGCTGGTAATATTAGTGTTAAGTAACCAAAATTTAAACATAAAAAAAACCGATAATCACTTATCGGTTTTTTTATTATTTCTGTCTGAAGTAAATGTCTATTGGCACGCCACTAAAATTGTAGTTTTCGCGTAATTTGTTTTCCAAGAAACGCTTGTAAGGTTCTTTTACGTATTGCGGTAAGTTGGCAAAAAATACAAACTGCGGCACTGGAGTAGGCAATTGCATACAATATTTAATTTTTACATACTTTCCTTTTAATGCTGGTGGCGGTTGGTTTTCAATAATTGGCAACATTAAATCGTTAAATTTAGATGTTTGCACTTTTTGTTTTCTGTTTTCAAAAACCTCAACAGCTGT